>Ga0209257_1000339_pt1 | contig 97703 bp, 90 predicted proteins | sample AraplaCvi_mCL_r2_FD_184277 | JGI IMG/M metagenome (GOLD analysis project Ga0209257, IMG submission 184277) | Arabidopsis root microbial communities from North Carolina, USA - plate scrape MF_Cvi_mCL_r2 (SPAdes) (version 2) | ecosystem: Host-associated > Plants > Roots > Endosphere | place: USA...
CCTCGATCAGCGCGTCAAAGACCCGAAGCAGATTGAGGTCAAGCAGCCTGAATTGCACTTCGCTCACGACACCCTTGAGCACACATCATTTGAAGGCCGCACGGCCTGACCCATCTCATCACGCGGGTTGCCGATCGCATCCAAAGACAGAGATCCAGTCTGAGACCAAGACCATGCGGAACGAAATTGTGTCATTGAACTCCCCCGATCACGACGACGAATATGCCTGGCGGCACTACGACGCAAGCTGGCGCAGCGTCAAAGCGGGCGCCTTGCTGGCCGCCCTGGTCGTCGCAATCGCACTCCTCGTCTAACTGCCCCGCCATACGCGGCATCCCCGCAGCCTCTGAAGCTTAAAAAAAGCCGCCAGCGCCTGACGCCGTCGAATCGGCCGTCACGCGCCGCCGCCTGCTTATCTCGTATCGCCCGTCCCCGGTTGCAATGTCGCAGCAAGCAATTGCATGCGGGACAACGTCGGAATGCGCTGTGAAAGGTTTTCAGCTGTAACCTGAGCACTCATCATTTGTGTCACCTCGCAATCCCTTTTAGTGCTGGGGGATGAGGAGGTGCACAAATGTCGCATCACTGTGCTCCAAGGCCACCGCCGCTCCCGCAAAGTCAGGAAAGGATCCGCGCAAACGCGACCCTGCCCAGCGCCAAACGCAATGCGCTTGGCCCCCTGAGATCGAAGGGATATCGGCAGGCGGAGCGCGCGGATCAAGAGGGGCAACGGCGGATACCGCCCGTCGGGCGGCCGCAAATCAGAGAGCACTCGACATGAAACGTATTCTACTCGGCAGCACGGCGCTGGCAGGCGCCGCGGCAATGACCAGTGCTGCGCAGGCCTCGGACGGGGTCAAGCTCGACGTCGGCGGTTTCTTCCAGACCGTGTACCAGGGCGTCTTCGACAAGAAGGACACCGGTCACTTCGGCGATCAGCATAACGTCGACCACTTCACCCATAACGCGGAAGTCTGGTTCAAGGGCGAGACCACGCTCGACAACGGCATCACGGTGGGCGCGCATATCGAGCTGGAAGGCGAGAATGCCGCCGATCAGATCGACAAGTCCTGGGTCTACTGGTCGGGCGGCTTTGGTCGCGTGCAGATCGGCTCCCAGGACGGCCCGATCGGCGGCTACTGCATCCTGCCGCCCGGCGCCACTTCGAACTTCTCGGCCTTCTCACCGAACGTCTGGGGCTCGAACGATCCGGTCGGCTCGAACGCCGCCTGCATCGACGTGCTCGGCAATTCGCAGTCGATCGTCTACACCACGCCGAACTTCGGCGGCTTCCAGCTGCTGCTGGGCTACACGCCGAGCAACAATGCCGAGGACTACATCGATGCCGGCGTGAACAGCGCCGGTACGCCGGTCAATCCTGACGGCACGGCTCATCACAGCTTCGCCGCCTATGCCACATATTCCTATGCCGGCGACGGCTGGGGTATCGATTGGGGCGGCGGCGGCTCCTGGCAGGGCAAGTTCAATGGCACGCCGGGTGGCAATGACGGCAAGAGCCAAGCTTATCAGACCGGCCTTAACTTCACCTTCGGCAACTTTGGCGTCGGCGGTGTGATGGAATACTTCAACACCGGAGGCGACGACAACAATGCCTGGGTTGCCGGCGGCGGCATCAGCTACGGCGTCGATGCCTGGACTGTGGGCCTGCAGGGCAGCCACGGCCAGTATGACGGCATCGGTCCGGCGTTGAGCTTCGATGCCAATCCCGGCGGCAGCCGGAAGCTCGATCGCATCATCTTGACCGGCAACTATGCGCTGGGACCCGGCGTCGATCTCGATGCCGAACTTGGCTACACGTGGTTCAAGGACACCGGTGACGCGGCGGACGGCGATACGGACAAGTACACCGCTTTCAGTGCCGCGATCGGCTCGAAACTGACCTTCTGACCTCGGAACAGCCGCCGGCTCTTCGAACCGCCGGCGACATTCCGACGTCCAATAAGAAACCATCCGGCGTTTTCGCGTCCCTAAGCGCGCAATCGCCTACCCTTTCGATCAAGGGGCCCCTCGTCTTCAGCGGGGAAGAGCGTGCGGCTCTTCCCCGTCCATTTCTTCCGGCACCGCATCGAGTCTTGCCGCAACCTCCGCCAACAGATTGCAGAACCAGACCACCGGCTCACGGCGGCCATATTCCGGATGGCGGATTGCAGCGATACGGATGACCGATGCGGCGTCCTGTTCAAGCGGCGCGACGATATCGAGACGCAGATCCTGGGCAAAGAGCTGCGCCAGGCGATGCGGCAGCAAAGCCGCGAGATCCGCATGCTTCACCACCAGCGGCGCGATCAGAGAGTAGGGCAGGGATTCCAGCACCGCGCCGCCCAGGCCCTCGCCGACCGGGTTCGTGTTCACCGGATGGGCGATCAGGGCGCAACACTCATCGCGCATCACACGACGCTCGAAACCGTTCTCCAGAACCGGCCGATCCGCGATGTGCGGCTTCATCGCCTCCAGCTGTGCACGTCGACCGAGCGTACCGGGCTCCAGGATATAATCGCGCCCCATCAGCCAGACCAGCTTGTCGGCGAAGAGTTCCTGCCGCGCATTTCCCGCGGGCACGCGGGTGAAATCGCCGATCAGGACGTCGATCTGTCCGGCCTCGAAGCGATCGAGCACGCCCGGTCCCCACGAGGCGACGGTAAGACTGACTCCCGGCGCGCGCTGCCGCATCTCGGCGATGACGCCGGGCAACAGCACCGCAGATACATAGGCACTGCAGGCGACGGTGAAGCTGCGATGGCTGTCGCGGGGCGTGAAGGCGGTCGGTGTCAGAGCACCCTCGAGGTAGCGTAACCCCTCATGCACCTTTACCCCGATCTCCGACGCGCGCGGCGTGGCACGCATGCCGCCGGTCGAGCGGACGAACAGCGGGTCGTTGAACAGGCTGCGCAGGCGGCCGAGCGCATGGCTGACTGCGGACGGGGTGATGCTCAGTCGCGATGCGGCGCCGGCGACGCTGCCTTCGGTCACCAGCGCATCGAGTACGCGCAGAAGGTTGAGGTCGAGCATTCGAAAGGAAACATCGCTTTCCAGCATGGGCGATCTCATGAGCGGCAGTGCGTGGCGCGACGGCTTCTATCAACCCGCGCTTACAGTTCTTGAACGCGCCGGCGCGCCGCTTCCTTCGGGCCTCGGCAACACCGTGGCGGCAAAGCCACAGTTTCCTTGAAAACAAAACGGCCAGCTTCGCGGCGCGCACGCACGCCGTCAGCGCGCGGACAGTGAAACGATAGCCTCGCGTCAGCTCGCTGCCGATTTCGCGCCGTTCGTCGCCGGTTCATCAGCTTCGCGTCAGGCTCGCAAACTTCATGACGGGCAGGCGCGCGGCATTCACAGCCGCGGCTGAGCAGCGATCATTTGCCGCCATACGGCACGCGATTTAGGGCTAATGCGCTCACTGGGGGTCGTCCTTCGCTTGTCTTCGCAGGACCGATTCGAAGCGCCGCGCGCCTCGCCCTCCGCCGGCATCAGTGGGGCCGCATCGATCCAACCGGTGCGCGAGACGAGAGGGACAGGGGACGGTCGGCCTTCTCACCGACCACCGCACAGAGGTGAGACACCACGATGAAAAAACTGATTCTAGGCAGCAGCGCGCTGGTCGGAGTCGCCTCACTGGCGAACGCCGCGCAGGCTTCCGACGGCGTCAAGCTCGACGTCGGGGGCTTCTTCCAGACCGTCTATCAGGGCGTGTTTGACGATAAGGGCAACAACGACTTCGGCAACCACCGCAACTCCGATCGTTTCGTGCACAATGCCGAAGTCTGGTTCAAGGGCGAGACCACGCTCGATAACGGCCTGACGGTGGGTGCGCAGATCGAGCTAGAGGGCGAGAACGCGGCGGACCAGATCGACAAGTCTTTCGTCTACTGGTCGGGGGGGTTCGGCAAGGTCTCGGTCGGCTCGCAGGACAGCGTGATCGGCGCGTGCCCGGTCTTCCCGCCGGGTGCCACCGCGAACTTCTCCGGCTTCTCGCCGGCGTCGTGGGGCTCCAACGACCCGATCGGCTCCAATTCGGTCTGCACCGACGCGGTCGGCGCCGGCAATTCTCAATCCATCAAGTACACGACACCGAACTTCGCCGGCTTCCAGCTCGCTCTCGCTTATACGCCGAGCTCGGGTGCCGAGGACTACACCCAGGCCGGAGTCAACGGTCCCGGCACCCCTGCCACGCCGGACGGCACCGCCCATCATATCTTCGGCGCCTATCTGACCTACTCCTATGCCGGCGACGGCTGGGGCCTCGACTGGGGCGGCGGCGGCGATTGGCAGACCAAGTTCAACGGCACGCCCGGTGTCAGCGACGGCAAGAGCGCTTTCTATCAATCCGCTCTGAACGTCACCTTTGGCGGCTTCGCCATCGGCGCGATCGGCGAGTACTACGACTTCGGCGGCAACGGCAACAACGCTTGGGTCGCCGGCGGCGGCGCCAGCTATGGCATCGACGCCTGGACTGTTGGCGTGCAGGGCAGCCATGGCCACTACAACGGCGAGGGCCTTAGCTTCGCACCGGATCCCAACGGATCCCGCGATCTGAACCGCGCCATTCTTACCGGCAGCTACCAGATGGGCCCGGGCGTCCTGCTCGATGCCGAGGTCGGCTATACCTGGTTCCACGACGGCGGCGATGCATCGGCCAATGCCGGCTTCAATCGCAGCTATCAGGCGGTGGACGTCGGCATCGGTTCGAAGCTCACCTTCTGATCCGGCGTCCCGAAAGCGGAGCTTCGATGACTCTGCGGAGAAAGGACCGCGCGCGAGTCATCCAATAAGAAACCACCCGGCGTTGCGCGTCCCTAAGCGCACAACGGCCAGCCCGTGCCACCCATGGGCCCCTCGTCCTCCGTGGGGGGAGACAGCGTGCGGCTTCTCCCCCCTGATTCTTTCCCGCCGTCGCCCTGCGATCGCGAAGCGATTCGCGCCACATCTCCCGCGCCGAGGATTGGTCTGCCGCGCCGCTGCGACAGTTGTCCTTGATGCCCGACAAGTTCTAGGCATCGCGCCTCACGGTGGAGATTTCAGGCACAGCGCTCTGTGAAAGTTTTTGGGTGACGTCCGAAAATCCGAACCGTCATTTGAATCCCTGAGACCTCGTCGCAAGTATGGCGCCGCTTCGGGCGTGGGGGATTGCTTCGCCCGAAGCGACATCGGTCCGCAGCGGCCTCGTTTAACTGCGCAAGCTTGCATTGCGCGGTACGGGTCTTTGCGTGCCTGCCATTCAAATCTTGGGGACAGCAGAATGAAAAAACTTCTTCTCGGCAGCTCGATGTTGGTCGGCGCCGGTGCTCTGGCGGGTTCCGCCCAGGCGTCCGACGGTGTCAAGCTGGAAGTCGGCGGTTTCTTCAACACCGTTTACATGGGCGTCTTCGATAAGAAGGAGACAGGTCACTTCGGCGATCAACAGAACGTCGATGCGTTCCAGCACAACGCCGAAGTTTACTTCAAAGGCGAGGTCAAGCTGGACAACGGCCTGACCGTCGGCGCCCGCATCGAGCTCGAGGGCGAGAATGCAACCGACCAGATTGACAAGTCCTTCGTCTATTGGTCCGGCGGCTTCGGCAAGGTACAGATCGGCTCGCAGAACGACGCGCTGGAGAACTACTGCGTCGCCGCGCCCGGCGGCACCGCAAATTTCAGCGGTTTCAGCCCGACCATCGGCTGGGGCTCGAACGACCCGCTGACTTCGAACCCTTATTGCAAGAGCGCCGACAACGATTCGCAGAAGCTCGTCTACACCACGCCGAATTTTGGCGGCTTCCAGCTGGCGGTGTCCTACACGCCCAGCATGAATGCCGAGACGTATGTGCAGGACGGCGTCAACGGATCCGGCACGCCGGCCAATCCCGACGGTACCGCCCATCACGTCGTGACCACTTATGCGACCTATGCCTATAAGGGCGACGGCTGGGGCCTGCAGGCCGGCGCCGGCGGATCGTGGCAGCTGAAGCTCAACGGCACCGACGGTGCCAACGACGGCAAGGCCTATGCCTACCAGACCGGCGCCAATGTCACGTTCGGCGGGTTCTCCGTCGGCGGCATCTTCGAGTATCGCGGGATCGGCGGCGACGACAACAATGCCTGGATAGCGGGTGGCGGTGCCGCCTATGCCTTCGATGCCTGGAAGGTCGGCGTACAATACAGCCACGGTTGGTACGATAGCCTGTTCTCGACGGCGGCTTTCGGCACCGACGGCCACCAGACGCTCGACCACGTGGTCGCGACGGCGAGCTACGCGATGGCGCCGGGCATCCTGCTCGACGCCGAGATCGGCTACACCTGGTACAAGGACACGCACGATCTGAAGCCCGACGAGACCGACAGCTACGACGCGTTCAGCGTCGGCATCGGCTCTGCGCTGACGTTCTAAGCCGGCGGCGCATCTTCTCTAGAGGTTTCCCTGAGCATCGGGAGGGCGACCCCACCGCCCTCCCGATTCCCGCTTTCGAGCGACGTTAAACCGCTTTGTTCATGAAATAGCGTCCGGGCTTCACGCCCTCGGGCAAGGCGATCGATGCGAGACCGGGCGTCGTCAGTTGCTGATCGCTGATCACGACGCCGCCGACCTTGAGCACGCGACGAATCATCGGTCCGAGAGTGGCCGCCAGCTTGTCGTTCTCCGCCTGCACGCCGGTGCCCACATCGGTATGCACCAAGGCCGCGCCGGCCCCGAGTCGTGCCAAAGCCTGGGGCAGAGTCTGCGTGATCTCGCCGAGGAAGAGATGATCCGACGCCGGAACGCAATCCGGATGCGCGTTCACCTGGCGGTCGAACACATAGATCTCGCGCCCCGGGCAGATCTCGCGCAGATGGTCATAGGTGCGGCCGTTGCCGAGGCCAAGCTCCAGCACGAAACCGTCGAGACCTTCGATTTGAGCCACCGCCGCATTGAGGCAGGCGCGCTGGGCCTGAAGGCGGCGGATGAAACTGTCGAGCCTGCTCATGCCCAATCCCTCTTATGCTGAATCACAATATGCGTGCTGCAGTCGATGGCGCCCAGCAGCCGGATGAAATCGGCGCGGGCGAAGGCGACGCAGCCTTCGGTCGGGCCATAGTCGGGACGCGCGAGATGCAGGAACACTGCGCTGCCCTTGCCGGCCACCACCGGATCGTCGTTGTGGCTGATCACCAGGACCAGGTCATAGAGCGTATCTTCGCGCCACATCGTTTCATGCGAAGCCGGATAGGGGCGGGTGACCAGCCGGTTATAGGCGGGATCATCGGGCGCATCGCACCAGCCGTCGCTGGGCGACATCGGTTGTACTGGAAAAACGCAGGCGATCTCGCGCACCCGGTCGGGGCGATAGAACAGCCGGCGGATCGCAAAGCGTCCGGCCGGCGTGCAGCCGTCGCCTTCGACTTTGTCGGTGGTGATCCCGGAGCGTCCGAGCGCGCAGCGGAATTGCAGCGCGCCGAGCCGCGCCAAACCCAGCGTTGCCCGGGCGGTCGTGCCGCCTGGATCGGGTGTGATCACCAGATCGGTCAATCTCGGACTTCCCCAAAATCCGGCCGATTCGAATCGGCCGCCGATTCCTAGCTAGCACGGAATCCCGGGAAGTCTAACCCCGGCAGTCCGCGTGCATCTGGCTGGCATCGGAGAGGGTGTATCGCGACGCGGTCTGGACTGTCCCCGCCGGAACTGCAGCCGGCGCGTCTTCGCTTGCATCCGCCATATCGGCGGGGATCGGCGTGCCCGGTCCGGGCTTGTCGTCCCGGCCGAAGATCGCGGCGACGAGGTTGCCGCCGATATCGTCACCGGTCGCGTCCTTGACAGCGAGATCGGCGACAGATGCGATCAAGCCGACACCGCCCAAGGGCCCGAATGGAATGGCGCCGAGCAGATTGGCCGCGCCGTTGATCTTGTCGCCGGTGACCGCTCGGTAGAGCTGGGCGATGCCGGGGATGTGCTGCAACGGGTTGATCATATCAAGGAAATCGTCCCAGCCGAACTCGCCGTCATCGCCGAAGAAGAGCTGCCGCGCGCCCGGCGTCTCATCGACCACCCAGCGCTTGTTGCGCATGCGAAGCTCTTTCTGCTCGTCCTTGTCCGGCGGCGATTTCAGATGGACGACGTCGGGATCGCTTTCGGTCTTGCTCTCGGTTTCAGTTTCGGTGGCGCTCTCTGCGGGCTTCTTGTCGGTATTTGTCGTGGTGGCGGCTTCGAGCACCGGCGCGCTCTTGCGCGTGATGTTCGGCATCTCATCCGCGCCGACCTCCGGCGCAGCGGCGCGGGAAATGGTCGGCCTATCGCCATCGACCGGGCCGGCTTGGCCCGAGCTCCCGGACTGGGCATTGCGGCTGGCGGCGGTACCGGAAAGCTTCAGCGACGGGCCGGCCGGCGCCGCGGCCCGTGCCTGGGCGAGGAGCTGGGCCTGGACTTGAGATTGCAGCTGCGTCTGGGCCGCGGCCATGGCCTGCGGGTCTCCGGCCGGGGCCTCGACCGGGTTCGCGGCCAGGCCGGGATCGGCGTTGGCGCCCCCGACCAGCCGGGCAAATTGTGCCGAGGACAGGGTCGGAACATTGGTGGTCTGGAAGTTCTGGCTGGGCATCGCGACGGGCTTGCCGCCGACTCCGGCAGCCTGCCGGTTCTGCTGCTCCTGCTGCAGCATTCGCAGGAAGGTGGCCTGATCGATCGATCCGGGCCGGAGCGGGCCCCCAGATATGGCGCCGCTATCCCCCGACGACCCCAAAGTCGCGTAGGGCGAGGGCGCCTTTGCGGCAAACAGCCCGGGCGGGGTCTTGGCGGTGAACAGGGCGGCGGCGTCGGTCATCTCGAATCCCTGGGATTTCCCGTGGACGCTCCCCTTCTGGGAGCCCCCGGTTAATCGCAAGGGCCGTGCCAGACGCTCCTAGAACATATGCCCGAAGCGGACCGCCTTGGTGCTGAGATACCGTTCGTTGTGGTCATTGGCCGGGAAGACATGGGGTACTCGTTCGGTGACCGCGACCCCGCATTGCGCCAGGCCTTTGACCTTTTCCGGATTGTTGGTGAGGAGGCGCACCTGGCTGATGTCGAGCTGGCGCAGCATCTCGGCCGCCGGCTGATAGACCCGCTCATCGGCCCCGAAGCCCAATTGCAGATTGGCCTCGAGCGTATCGGCGCCGGCATCCTGCAGCTGATAGGCGCGGAGCTTGTTGACGAGGCCGATGCCGCGGCCCTCTTGCGCAAGATAAAGCAGCACGCCGCTGCCCGATTTCGCGATCTCGTCGATCGCACCGCGGAGCTGGTCGCCGCAATCGCAGCGCAGCGAGCCGAGGAGATCGCCGGTGAAGCATTCCGAATGCAGGCGGGTGAGCACTGGGCGCGTCGGATCGAGCTTGCCGATGACAATGGCGAGATGCTCCTTGCCCCCGTCCATCGGACGGAAGGCGATGATCTCGGTTTCGACCGCGCCCGACAAGGGAACATGCGCGGATCCCACGCGCTTCAAGCCGGAAGCTGCACTCCGTCGATAGGCGATGACATCGCCAGCGGCGAGACGATAGGGCTCGGCGACGATCGCGTCGACTTTCGCGCGTGGCACGGCGACCACCACGGCGGCCGGCAGCAGCCGCGCCGCCTTGGCGAGCTCGATCACCGCCTGGCAGAGCACCGCCGGCACGTCGTCGGCGTTCTTCAATTCGAGAAAGGCGGGATCGATGGGTTCCGCCGTCGGATCGGCGAGCTGGCGGATGACGTCGGCCGAAACCGTCGTCGGCAGCGAGAGCAACCGGAACCGCTCGACGCCGGCGGGTGCACCGAGGCCCAGCCGCACCGTGCGCTCCACCGTCATCAGCAGGCGCGCACCGGAGCCTTGCGCCGATTCGGCGGCGCTCAGCACCCAGGCGAAGCCCGGCTCCTCGATGAGTTCGGCCGCGATGGCGATGGCGCTTTCAGTGCCGGCGGAAATGGCGATGGCACCGCCGCGCCGAAGCTCGGAGAGAGCGCGGGCCACATTGGCCTGGGGGGATGCGGAAGGATCGGCAAAAGTCATGGCTATCGCCGGATATGGCGCCGCGCCCCGTGAAAGGTCAAGTACAGGACCCCGCCATACCCCGGAGTTTAAGTCTATGAGCGCCATCGGTAATAAAGTTACCCACCGCCTTGAAACCGCCCCGTTTCCAGTGTTAGGTGGGATCGAAACCGGGAAAGAGAGTGCTATGGCCGACGCCGCAACCAAACGGATCCTGCTGGTCGATGACGATGAAACTCTGCGCAGGACCCTGGCCGAGCAACTGAGCCAGAACGGCGAGTATCAATGCCTGGAAGCGGGCAGCGGCGCCGAGGCGCTCTCGGTTGCAAAGACCGAAAAATTCGACGCCGTGCTGCTCGACGTCGGCCTGCCCGATGCCGACGGTCGCGAAGTCTGCCAGCAGTTGCGCAAGGCCCATGTCTCGGTGCCGATCATCATGGTGACCGCGTCGAGCGGCGAGGCGGACACGATCCGCGGCCTCGATTCCGGCGCCAATGACTACATCGCCAAGCCGTTTCGCCTGGGCGAGCTGGTCGCGCGGCTGAAAGCGCATCTCCGCCAGCATGCCTTGAGCGAAGATGCGGTGCTGGTGATCGGCCCCTACACGTTCAAGCCGAACGTGAAGATGCTGATCGAGGAAAAGCAGAACAAGAAAATCCGCCTGACCGAGAAAGAGACCTCGATCCTCAAGTATCTCTATCGCGCCGGCCAGAAGCCGGTCGGCCGCGATACGCTCCTGGGCGAAGTCTGGGGCTACAACGCCGGCGTCACCACGCATACGCTGGAGACGCACATCTACCGCCTGCGGCAGAAGATCGAGAAGGATCCCGCCAAGGCAACGCTTCTCGTCACCGATGCGGGCGGTTATCGCCTGGTGCCGTAGTCGGCGCTTTCACTCTCAGCGGAAGCGGCCGTCGCGGATGATCGTGTCGATCTCCTCGCGGCTGACGCCGATATCGCGCAGCAGGTAATCCGGCTGTCGTTTCAGCCATGCCGTATCGCGGCGCATTTGCCGGCGCTGTTGCCAGCGCGCAAAGAATCCCTGCAGCAATCCGGGCTGCTTGGCGATTGCATTGCTGCGCGTCAGTAGGGCGCGCGTGTTGAGCTCCTTGGTGATGGTCGCCGCGTTCAGGTCGCTCATCATGTTTCTCCACTTCGCTGCGCGGCCTTGCGCCGCGCGATTCGCGGAGATCTAAACGCCTTTGCCGATCTTTGGCCTGTGACTGCCATCACCATGCTTGCGTTGCCGGATGGATCCGGCGCAGCAGAGTGCGCGCGATCACGCCTTCAGGCGGTTCGCAGAGATTTTCCTAAAATGAACGCGACCGCGGCGGCAGCGAGAGTCAGGCAGGCAATCGCCTGTGCCGCCGCGGTCCAGCTCAAATGCAGCGCATAACGATCGGTCCCGATCAGGAAGGCGAGCAGCACCGGGCCCATGAAGACACCGATGTTGCGGCCGGTCATCACCACACCGAAGAAGCTGGCTCCGGCGGCACCCCGCGCGATCGCATGCGGCAATTGGAAGAGACAGGTCGGCGTGATCCCGGCGCCGATGCCGTAGACGATCAAGCCGATCAACCCCGTGATGCCGGAGAGCCAGGGCTGTGCGAACCAGACCAGGGCCTGTGCTATCAGGGCCGCAATCATGGCCGGCACCAGCCTCAGGCCATGCCGTAAGGCCCAGCCGGTCAGCACGTTGAAGCCGAGCAGCACCACGACGGGCACCAGATAGGCAAGCACGGAAACCGCCGCGCTCAAGGCGAGCACGCTCGTCAGATACTGTGTCAGCCAGGTCATGAAGGCGAAGTATTGACCGGACCAGAGCAGGAAGACGGTACCGGCGAATATGAGCTGTCTGCGCTGTGCGGGATCGGGATGCCGCGGCGCGGGTTTCGCACGGGGACCGCTGTTGCGGCTCTCGCGCAAGAGCGCCCAGGCCCAGAGTCCGAGCGGCAGGCCGAGCGCGAGGCCGATCGACCAGAGCCAGCGCCAGTCGCCGAGCGCCAGGGCCGCGAGTGCCGCCGCAATCTGGCCCAAAGGGATCCAGGCCGCGATCAGGCCGGTCACCACGGGAAGATCCCGAGGTGTCGCGGCTGCCGCGGCGATCGCCGGGCCGGCAATGGCGGCGATTGCGAAAGCCAGGCCTTCGAGTCCGCGCGAAAGGAGCATCAGCGAAGCCGACTGAGGCGCGGCCAATGCGAGTGTGACGCCGGTCACAGTCAGGGCTATTAGCGCGGCGACGCCAATCCCCATATTTCGGTCGAGCCGGCGCCCGATCGCGGCTGAAGCGATCAGGCCCACCAGCGCATAAACCGACATAAAGCCCGCAGCAACGAGAGGGCTATGCGGATAACGCGCTAGAAAGTCCGGTAGAATTGGCGGCAGTTTGAATTGCTGATAGGCCGCGTAAGCGCCGAGTGCAACGCCGAAGGCAACCCTGGACCAGTCCGTTTTCTCACGGAAGGTCGCCCGTTCCGGGATATCCGCGCGGGCATCCATGACGGGCCTTGGGCGTTCCTTAACTTTGCAAGCGCTAGGGAACAATGCCATCATTTCCCAGTGCGGAACAGCCGGGACCGTCGCGCGGGGGCGGGCGGACGGCGGTTCGGCGCGGACGATGGCGGCACACTATCGGCCCATCGTCCGGTCTAAGGAATTTCGCGATTGACCACGTCTGAAGAGTTTTCCGTCCGCTTCTGGGGGGTCCGCGGCTCGATTGCTTGCTGCAGCGCCGACTATGCGCGCTACGGCGGCAATACCAGCTGTGTCGAGATCCGTTGCGGCGACCGGGTCCTGATCTTCGATGCCGGAACCGGCATCCGTCCCCTCGGCAAGCAGCTGGTGCAATCGCTGCCGGCCGATGCCGACATCTTCTTCACCCACACGCATCTCGACCATATCGTCGGACTGCCGTTCTTCGCGCCGCTCTACAAGCCCGGCAGCAAGATCCGTATCTGGTCCGGCCATCTCGAAGCGCCCCTCACCTTCAAGGACGCGTTGACGCATCTGATGGCGCCGCCGCTCTTTCCGGTGCCGCCCGCGGTCTTCATCAGCGAGCCCGAGTTCCGGGACTTCAATGCCGGCGACACGCTCAACCCGATGGACGGCGTCACTCTGAAGACCGCGCCGCTCAACCATCCGAACGGCGCCACCGGCTATCGCGTCGAATGGCAGGGCAAGTCGATCTGCTACGTCACCGATTGTGAGCACAACGGCAAGGGTCCGGATCCGGTGGTCGTCGATCTGATCCGCGATGCCGACATTTTCATCTACGACACCAGCTACACCGACGAGGAATATCCGATCTATTCCGGCTGGGGCCATTCGACTTGGCAGGAAGGCGTGCGCCTCGCGGATGCGGCCAAGGTAAAGACGCTGGTGCTGTTCCACCACGATCCCAGCCACACCGATGCGGTGATGGACAAGATTTCCGCCGCCGCCGTGACCGCCCGGCCGGGGACGGTGACCGCCCGCGAAGGCATGATCCTGAAAGCCTGACCGCTTCCAAATCCGACATCTTCATCAAGAGCTTGGCCGCTCTGGACCCGGCGGCACGGGCTCTTCTCGGATTGCGTACCCGGAGCGTAAACCGCGCATCCGCGGGCCGGCGCCGAAAATGCTGCCAAGATTTGACTTGAATCATGGAGATGATTGGGCGCTACACTATTCTTGCGTGTAGCTGACGGGTCTCGGTGTGATCGAAAGGATCGCAGGAGGCCCCCCTGGGGGGACAGCATGCATTTAAAGGCGCTGCACTTGCCTAAGACCCGCATTCTGTTGCTGGAGCGCGATCCGCATCTGCGCGCCGGCCTGCATCGCTGGCTTGCCGAAGCCGGCTACCTGCTGGCCGACGATACCCACGATGCGCATGCCGGGCGTCCGGTGGATCTTGTCATTGCGGGCCTCTGCGCGCAGACCCTGGCCGCTGCCGATTTGCAGCCCTTCGGCAGAGCGGTTCCGGTCATCATTTTGGTCGATCGCTCGGCCTGGACCGGGTTCGATTTCTTCGACGCCGCCAATACACTCGGCGCGGTTGCTGCGTTGCAGCGACCGTTCTCCCGCGCGGCGTTTCTGCATCTGATCGGCTCGGTCCTCGCCAGCGAGGACGATGGTGCGGCGGCGTGCGATGTCGCCGATGACGAGCCACCTGCTCTGTCCGAACTTCTGCTCGGCTTGGACGGCCCGAATTTCGCCTGACGCGAGCCATTCTCAATCAAAACGTGGAATAGACCAAGCCTTTCCTCGTTATCCCGTTATCGGGGATTGGCGTGGGACGAACATCATGGGTATGCAAGAATCTACCGCGGCGCGGCATTCAGTCCTGATCGTCGATGACGATCCGGCATCCCGGCGGCAACTTCGCGCGTTGCTCGGGGCGAACGACTATGCGGTGGTCGAGGCCGTAAACGGTCGTGTCGCATGCGAGTTGCTCGCGGCCCGCGATATCGACCTCGTCGTCTCCGATATCTTCATGCCGGAATGCGACGGCTTCGAGCTGATCGCTGCGATCCGCGCCATGGCGCATCCGGTCCCGGTGATCGCGATGTCGGATCACGAGAGCTGGACCGGACTCAACTTCCTCGACGCGGCCAACGATCTCGGCGCCGCCGCCGTCATCGAAAAACCGTTCCGCGCCCGAATGCTGCTCCGCCTGATCGGCGATGCTTTCGCCGCTGCCGACCGGGACGCACGCGTGGTGCCGTTCGGCGCTGCAACGGCTCCTGAGACCAGCCACGTGCCGGCGGGCCTGGAATGGGTTGGTGGGCGGCCCCGCAACTGATTGAGCAACTTGCCGGTCGCCCTGTTGTTAAGCCGCCCGGATCGTCTGCAGGAACTCCCCGACTTGGCCCTTGAGCTCGGTGCCGCCGCGTGAAAGCGCGCGCGCCGCAGTCAGCACCTGGGTCGCCGCCGCCCCGGTCTCGCCTGCGGCCTGGGTGACGCCGGCGATGTTGGAGGCGACTTCGGTCGTGCCCTGCGCCGCCTGCTGGACGTTGCGCGAGATCTCCTTGGTCGCGGCGCCTTGTTCCTCGACCGCGGAAGCAATGGCGGTGGAGATCTCGTTCACTCGACCGATCGTCTCGGTGATGGTGGAGATCGCCGCGGCGGACTCGCCGGTCGCCTCCTGGATCGCGCGAATCTGCCCGCCGATCTCTTCGGTCGCTTTGGCGGTCTGGGTGGCCAGCGTCTTCACCTCCGAAGCGACCACGGCAAAGCCCTTGCCGGCCTCACCGGCTCGGGCCGCTTCGATCGTTGCGTTCAAGGCGAGCAGGTTGGTCTGGCCCGCGATGTCGCTGATCAGCCGCACCACGTCGCCGATCTTCTGCGCGGCGGCCGCGAGACCTTGCACCTTGGCGTTGGTCTGGCCGGCCTGCTGCACCGCCTCGGCGACGATCCTGCTGGATTCGCTCACCTGGTTGCTGATCTCGCTGATCGACGCCGAGAGTTCCTCGGTCGCCGAAGCCACCGTCTGCACATTCTGCGTGGTCTGCTCCGAAGCCGCGGCGACCGCCGTCGACTGACGCGAGGTCTCCTCGGCCGTTGCGGTCATTGCCTGGGCGGTCGATTGCAGTTGTTGGGCGGAGCTGGTCACGTTCTCGACCACGCCACCGACCGTCTGCTCGAAACGGCTGGCCAGGGCAAGCATCGCCTCGCGCCGCTCGGCTTCGGTGCGGCGCTTCGTCTCCTCCTGCTCTTCACGCAGGCGCGCGGTCTCGGCGAGCCCATCCTTGAACACGGCGACCGAGCGCGCAACCTCGCCGACCTCGTCCTTGCGCTCCGTTCCTGCGACGTCGACGCTCAAGTTTCCGGCGGTCAGCGCTTGCATCACATCGATGATCCGGCGCAGTGGGACGCTGATCGACCGGCCGATCACATAGGCCACGGCCGAGCCCAACAGCACGGCAATCGCCAGGCCACCAATCAGCAGCAGCCGGTCGGAGCTATACTGGGCAACGGCTTTCTCATACTCGCTTTTCGCCACATCGACCTGAAGCTGTTTCAGCTTCGCAATATTGTCCATCAACTTGGCGAGGGTCGGCGCGCCGTCGGCTTTCGCTATCGCCTTGCCGCCGTCGAAGTCGCCGGAGGAGAGGGTGGCGAGCACCCGGCCGCGCACTGCGTCATAGGCGTCGAAGCTGCGCTGCGTTTCCTCGGCGAGCTGCTTCTCCTCAGGCGTCAGATAGGTCGCGAGATACGCCTTCCACATCGATTGGGCATGCGCCACCTTTTCGGTGATATCGGCACTGTCTTTCTGGATTGCCACGACATCCCGCGCGCCGACCGCATCCATCACCGCGATCCGCACCTTGTAATAGTCGCTCTCGATCGTGCTGATCTGCTCGAGCGGCACGACGCGGTCCTCATAGACCGTGCGCAGCCCCTCCTGCTCCAGCGCCATTCCGCGGATGCCAATGATGGCGATGGCCGCCATCAGCACCAGCATCACCGCAACCATGGCGGCGAGACGCACCAGAATGCGCACATTCTTCAACATCGGTTCCTCCAGCGAAGGCCGAGTTTCTTGTCGTCGGATCCGGCCGATTGCCCCAAGTTTATTGGGGGCTTCCTTAAGCCGGGATTAAGGTCGGATCACGATGCATACAGTTGGATGCAATCTTCCTTGATCCGCATCAGGAAATGACTTGACATACATTAATATTCAGGCCGCTTCTGGCCCGCTTTGATATATCGTTCGGATGCGCGGCAACGGGTCGCTGTATTCAAGCCGCGGCTTCGCCCTTCGCCGCCGGCAGGCGCAGGGTGACGGTGGTGCCGACCTCGAGCTTGCTCTCCAGGCGGAAGCTGCCGCCGGACTGCTCGACCAACGCCTTCACGATCGGCAGGCCGAGGCCGGTGCCCTGCTGGCGTCGCGAATGCGGGTTGTCGGCCTGGCCGAAGGGCTCCAGCACCTTGGCGATGTCCTTCGGCGCGATGCCAATGCCGGTATCGGCGACCGAGAGCTCCATTTGATCGCCGTCGAGCCGCGCGGCGAGCATCACGCGCCCGCCCTTGGGCGTGAACTTCACCGCGTTGGTCAACAGGTTGGTCAGCATCTGCCGCACCGCGCGCGGGTCGACCCGGACCTTCGGCAGACCCGGCGGCAACTCCGATTGCAGGATCACGCCATTGGTCTGGGCGCGACCGGAGACTAGGCGCAGGCAGGCTTCGAACACGTCACGCGCTTCGACCGCTTCGGGGAAGAGCTCCATGCGCCCGGCCTCGATCTTCGAGAGATCGAGGATGTCGTTGATGATGTCGAGCAGCAGCTGCCCGCTGTCATGAACATCCTTGGCATAGACGTGATATTGCGGCGCGCCGAGCGGTCCGAACATCTCGAGCTGCATGATCTCGGTGAAGCCGAGGATGGCGTTCAAGGGTGTCCGGAGCTCGTGGCTGACATTGGCGAGGAACTCAGACTTCGCGCGGTTCGCCACTTCGGCCTGGTCCTTGGCTTCGCGCAGGTTCTCCTCGGTGCGGATCCGGTTGGTCGCGTCCTGCAGGATGCCGACGAAATGGATGAGGCGCCCGCTCGCGTCATGCAGCGGGCTGATATTGACCTCGTTCCAGAAAGTGCGCCCGTCCTTGCGGTAGTTGCGCAACGTGACGGTGACTGCGCGCCCCACGGCGATCGCGCGGCGCATGCGTTCCACCGCCTCGCGGTCGGTGTCGCGGCCCTGCAGGAAGCGGCAGTTGCGCCCCATCGCCTCGGCCGCCGTGTAGCCGGTGATCCGAGTGAAGGCGGCATTGGCGAAGACGATCGGCTGGTCGTGCTGGGTCGCGTCGCAGATCACGACGCCGCTGGTCACCGAGGCGACGGTGCTGGCCAGCACCGCGTTGCGCTGGGCAAGCTCGGCGAATTGCAGCTCGCGCTGCTTGATCGCTGTGATGTCGCGCATGACGCGCAAGGTACCGCCATCAGCGAGGCGCTGTTCCAGGACCTGCACCCAGCCGCCATCCGGCCGCTGCTGCTCCAGGCGCGACGGCAGGTTGCGATGCCGCGCAAGCGCTTCGGCGAGGACGACGTCCGACGCCGCTTCGCCGCGGCGCTCGAGCTCGGCGCGCAACAGGTCGGCATAGGCGATGCCCGGCTCGAGATCGGCCGAAAGATCGCGGTTGATCGCGCGGTACTGGCCGTTGCAGGCCTGCAGGCGGTCGGCCTCGTCGAACACCGCGATTCCTTCCGGCAGGTCGGCGATGACCCGGGCGAGGAGCGGTGTAATGGCACCCCGGTTCGCCGCGGCATCGGCGATGAGGCCGCTCGGCAGCGTGGCCGCGCGCGGCCAGTCGCCGAGCAGCAATCGCCGCATCGCCCAAAGCGCCGGGACGTGCAGCGCGAAAGCCAGCATGATGAGGGCGATGCCGCCGGGTCCGGTGCCGGCGATCCGCGGCAGAAGCAGCAGGCCGGGCGCCAGCCCGATCGCTGCGGCGCGCCAATGCCCGGCCGCATCGAGCGGCGCTTCCAGTCCAAGAGCCGTATCCTCCGCTGCGCGCGGCCGCGCCCAGCGCCAGTCGAGCCACGTCGCAAGCGGCTCGAGATGTGCCCGGATGAAGCCGACGCCCAGGCCGACTGTCGCGAGCAGAATGACCGCCGCCGGCCAGGCCGCCCCGAGGCTGAAGCCGAGCATCACGAGAAGCACCCCGAGTCCGGCCGCCAGTCCCATCGTGAGATCGAGCGAAAGCGCGGCCAAAGGTGGCAGCAACGCCGCTTCGAAGGCCGCTGCAGCGGTCAGCGGATCGGACGCGCCTTCGGAGAGCCAGGCCGGCAAGGTCGCCAGTCCCGAAGCCAGCCCCAAGGCGGCGCCGGCGCCGAGATTGCCGATCCGGCCATAGCGTCGCCAACGCCCGATCTCGGCGAAGCGCAAGGCCAGCACGAGGGCCAATACCAAAGCTAGGGATGACACGGCCCCGGCCGTATCCGCGTTCAAGGCCTGCTCCCCCAAAGCGACTCGGAACGGCCTTTTAGCACATCTCGCCTAAAACAAAGGGGGCGCACCGTGGCCGGTGCGCCCCTGAGAGGGAGTCGTCGGTCGAGGATGAGGTGAGGCTCTAATTGACGACTCGCCGCTCCTCGCCGGCGCGACCGCGCCGGCGGGAGCGGATTTTGATCTCCATGGAATCGCCCAGGGATTCGGTGAGGTTCGCATTGGCGACCGGTGGCACGTTGCGCCGCGGCTGGGCCATCGACTCCTCATCGAGCATGCGCTTCAAGTCGAGCCGGGCGCGCGAGACCCGGCTCTTCACCGTGCCAACCGGGCATTGGCAATGCTCGGCCACTTCTTCATAGGAAAGATCGCCGTTGCCGACCAGCATCAACACCTCACGCTGACGCGGCGAGAGCTGGATGAAGGCGCGGCGGAAATCGCAGAAGGCGAGTGAGTCCTCTTGGGTCGGCCCGATCGAAGGCTGGTTGTATACATTGTCGTCGAGCGCGACGACGCGGTTCCAGCGCTTGCGGCCCTCGGTATAGAAGGCATTGCGGAGGATGGTGAAGATCCAGGCCTTGAAATTGGTGCCGGGACGAAACTGATGCGCCGCCGCTAGGGCCCGCGCGACCGCCTCGCCGACCAGATCGTCGGCCTGGTCCTTGCTCGAGGCGAGGGAGCGCGCGAAGGCGCGCAGATGCGGCAGATGCTCGACGACCGCGGCGCTGACTTCGGAGAATTGCGGATCGCAGTTCGAATCGCTGATGTTGGGGGAATCGCTGCGCGATGCGGGTTTCGAATGTCCCATAGCACGACCTCTTGAGGTTGGCCCAACCGAAGTCAGACGCGTTTGACATCACAACACGCCGTGGCGAATTCCCCGGCGCTGCTTTGTTGAGCCGCTCCGCCCCGCCTTCATTCGTCCTCCCGATCGGCGGGGTCTCGAACTCCAGACGCAAGCGACTCACTCGTCAGGTCGACGTCACGGCCCAGCCTCAGGCGCGCGGTCGACGAAGTTGGCGATCCAGCCACCGGTCGTAGCCGGCGACATTGCGAGCGGCCAAAGCGCTCGTCTCGCACCTTTCTCTCTTGTCAGTTCGTTTGGACTGTCTTGCGGTCCGATGGTCCGCCGTCGTGCCGCCGATTGCGTTTCTTCAGACAATCGATTCGACGCGTGGCGTGGGTCGACTATGCGAGCCTGTGACGAAGCGATCAACCCGCGGTGTTTTTCGGCCTCCATCATTGTGTGCGAAGAGGAGAACGTTGTTCCAACGAACTGCGGCGAGAATGGGGCGATTTCGGGGTAATACGAGGACCCGCTGTATTTATGGGGTTCGTACGCGCGATTCGCGTCCAGCCCGTTTCGCAACAGCGGAACGGACCGTTGCGCCGCCACGGCGCGACGCGGTGCGTTCGGCTTGCTGCTGCGCGCGTAAGCTTCCGCATTCCTCATAAATAAGGGTGTATTCATACGGGATTCCTTGCCGTATCGCTGAGGCGACCCAGCAACAACGAACGGCGCCGGCGCATCTTCCCGGAACCGCCCCCGATTCGGCGTGTTTTGGAGTCATTGGCGGCCGCACGGGCTCGCACAGGCCTTGCAGCTGCCGCGTCCTCACGCCGTGGGGGCGTCGATATGGGCGGACGCGCAACCGCGCCGCCCCGGAGCAAGGAGAATGCGAGATGTTGGGATGGGCTTTGGTCTTCCTGGTCGTCGCCCTGATCGCCGGCCTGCTCGGTTTCACCGGGCTCGCGGTGGCCTCGGCGGGCATCGCCCAGGTTCTTTTCTATATCTTCGTGGTCCTGTTCGTCGTCAGCAGCCTGATCTATCTCATCCGCGGGCGTGCACCGCCCACGGTCTGACGACAAACTCCGCAGACAGCAGAAGGGGCGCCCGCAAGGCGCCCCTTCTTTTTAGCCGCCGTTCGATGCGACGCTGATTACCAGCGCGACACCAGATCGCGGTTGGCAGTGCGGAAGGTGTCGACCTGCTTCTCGGCCTCTTCCTTTGCGACGCCGTAGCGCTTCTGGATCCGGCCGCTCAATTCATCGGCTGAGCCTTCGAGCACGGTAAGGTCGTCATCGGTGAGCTTACCCCACTGCTGCTTGATCTTGCCTTTCAGCTCTTTCCAGCTGCCGGCTGCCCGGTCCTTGTTCATCGCACTCTCCTTCTTCGTCGGGTGACGGGACTGAATGGGTGACAAGCGCGGGATGCGCGCCCTCACCACAAACCCCCACAGTCGGAGCCGGTTGCGCACGTCGATCCCGGATAATTTCCAGTGATTCGGGTGAATTCTCCATACGGAACCATGGCTTGCAACCGCCATTGCTCACAGCAAGAGGGGAACCGCATCGCGCCTGCGAATGTGCCGAGGAGCACACCTGACACGTCGAGCATGGAGTATTGCAATGACCTATCAACTGAAACCGCTGCCCTACGCCGAGAACGCGCTCGAGCCGCATATGTCGGCGCGCACGCTGCAGTTCCATCACGGCAAGCATCAGAAGACCTATGTCGACAAGCTGAATGAACTGGTTGCCAACACGCCGCTGGAGAAGAAGACGCTCTATGATCTGGTGCGCGATCTCAACGGCCAGCGCGGCGCGCGGCCGAAGAAGATCTTCAACAACGCGGGCCAGGTCTGGAACCACGAGTTCTTCTGGGAATCGATGACGCCGAGCGGCGGTGGCGGGCAACCCAACGGCGAGCTCGCGCATCTCATCGAGACATCGTTCGGCGGCTATGACGCCTTCAAGGATCTCTTCAAGCAGACAGCCATGGATCAATTCGGCAGCGGCTGGGTCTGGCTGACCGCCGAAGGCGACCGCCTGCAAGTCGTGAGTTCTGCCAATGCGCAGTCACCCTTGGCTGAAGGCAAGGTCACCCTGATCGGATGCGACGTCTGGGAGCACGCCTACTACCTCGACTATCAGAACCGCCGCGACACCTTCGTCACGACCTTCCTCGATCATCTGATCAGTTGGGACGCGGCGATGGCGCGACTGCGAGGCAATGAGGCGAAAGAGACACCCCACGCACTCCGGGCCTAACGAGGCCTTCTCTGGCAGGGCAATCGCATCCAAGATTGCCCTGCCGGCATTCCGAAAAGCCACCCGCTCGGGCGTCAACCCCGACCCAGCCCTTACAGAATCACGGCTACGTCTCGCTTCCCCGAAGCCGGAAAGACGTTGGGCGCCAGCAGTTTGATGGATTTCACGCGCTTCGCAGGGGGCGAGGCCGTCAGGGTAGGTCGGCGGTCACTTCCGATTGTTCATCACCATGCCGGCGATGAAGGCTGTGAGCAGCACCGTCAGGGCATTGCGTTCAAGCGCGCCCTTGAAATCGAAGCCGGGGCCGGCGCCCATCGAAGCGCCCAGGGCGGCCGCACCCAGCGGACCGCCGAGACCGGAGGCAAGGCCTGCGGTCGTCGCGGCTGCGGCGGCGCGGCGGTGCTTCTGCAGATAAACATAGCGGCAGATCACCGCCAGGATCGCGGCGAGCACAATCAGCAGAAGCCCAGCGATCGCAGCACTCCAGGCGGGCCCGTAGTCCGGTGCCAGCGCAAGATAGGCCGCAATGCTGAAAGCGCCGATGGCGGCGGCGACCATCAGTGCCACCACCAGGGCGATGGCGAACAGGAACGCGAGCTTCACCATGGCACGGCGGAAGCCGGCAGCCATTCCGGCGCCGGTTCCCGCCAGCATGGCAAGTCGGAGGATACTGCCCAGCATGGGGCGCGCTCCGTCAGCGCATCATCCGCCCGACGATCGATCCCGCGATAAATGCGATGGCGATGCTCGCCAGCGGCGATTCCCGCACCTGTTCGCGGAGGGTTTCGCCGGCCTGTTCCGGGAGGTCGCGCAGATCCTCGGCCTTGGCGCGGGCGGCGGCGCTGGTGTGCTTCAAAAGATCCGCCATCTGACGCTTCAAGGCGGCGATGTCGTCGCGGATGGCATCGGTTTCGTTGGCCATGGTTCTGTCTTTCTCTGTTACTGTGAAATGTGAATGGACAATGCCGCGTTCGGAGCGGGAGTTCCGCCGGCCCAAAGGAAACGGGCAAAAGGAACGGGGCCGCTCCGGCTGGAGCGACCCCGCATCGTCTCATAACCTACGATCAGGCGCCGCCTTGCTTCATCGGCGCCGCCGTTTCGTCCTTGTGATCGACGGCGCCGATCGAGATCAGGGCCTTGCGCACGCCGCGCAAGAGCTCCGCTGACTGGCCTTCCGGGATGGTTTCCGCCGTCATATTCTCTTCTGAGGCGACCAGGTTTTCGCGCAGATCGAACTCCCATTGTCGCAGCAGCTTGACCTTCTGCTGATGCGAAAGGTCTTCCGATCCGATAATCTCCGTGGGGTCTCCAAAACACTTGCCGACATCGGCCAGCGCGTCTTCGAAGCGGGCGTTGTTGATCATGACGTCCCTCCGATCCTGTCATACGGGCACACACCATCCACCGGAGTACCGACACATGCCGGCCCGGCTGTTTGCGTGCTCCTCCGAAAATAACCAGCGGGCGGTGTCAGGGTTCCTGCGCGGCGCTGTGTTCCAGGACTGACCCGTTAAAGCGCACACCAGCCGCCATCGACCGGCAGCACCGTGCCGGTGATGAAGGAGGATGCATCCGAGGCGAGGAAAATCGCAACGCCGACGACTTCCTCGACCCGGCCGCGGCGGCCCATCGGTGTCATGCGCCGGATCGCCGCTTCGGTCTCGGGATCGTGGTCATAGCCTTCGGACCGAGACATCGAATGCTCGAGATAGCCGGGATTGAAAGCATTGACCCGGATATTGCGCGGCGCCCATTCGACCGCCAGCGTCCGCACCATCTGGTCCACCCCGCCCTTGGAGATGTTGTAGGTGAGGAGGTCGGGGAAGGCGACCAGGCTGGCATTGGACGAGGTCACCACGATCGAGCCGCCCCCCTGTTTCTCCATCGGCTTCGCCGCCGCCTGGGCACAAGAGAGCGCGCCGCCGACATTGATGCGGAGCGTCTGCTCAAGCTCCGTGCGGGTCGCTTTATCCGCCGGGTTGGTCAGGATGATCCCGGCATTGCAGGCCATGATGTCCAGCCGCCCGTATTCCGCGACGGCACGTGCGACCAGCGCCTCGCAGGCCGCGGGATCGGCGACATCGGTCACCGTCGCGATCGCCTTGCCGCCGCCGGCGCGGATCTCTGCCGCCGCGGCTTCCGCCTCGTCGCCGTGCCGAGCGGTGACGACGATTGCAGCCCCCGCTTCGGCCATGCCTTTCGCGATCGCACGCCCCAGGCCGCGCCCCGATCCGGTGACGACCGCGACCTTGCCTTCGAGGGAAAAGCGCGCCAGCGACATGGAATTATTGCCGGTAATCCGGCTCCTCGCGGTCCAAGATCGCCTTCACCTCGGCCAGATGGTCGTCGGCAAGATGCGGATAATCCAGCCATTGTTCGGCGGTCACCCGCGCCACCTGGTCGGAAGCGACGCGCAGCTTCTTGCCCGTCGAATAGGCGATCATCAAGGTCTGCGCCGCCCGCTCGAAATAGACCATCTCGTCGAAGGCCAAAGCGACCGACGGTGCGGTCACGGTGATCCCGTGATTGCCCATCATCAGGATCGACTTCTGTTGCAGCAGGCCTGCGAGCCGGTCGCCCTCCGCATCGGCGAGCGCCATCCCGCCGAAATCGGGATCCATCGCGACGCGGTCGTAGAAGCGCATTGTGTTCTGGTCGATCGGATAGAGCGTGCTGTCTTCCAATCCCGCGAGCGCCGTGGTGTAGATCGGGTGGAGGTGCATGATGCAGCGCGCCTCCGGCAGCAGCGCATGCAGGCGGCCGTGGATGAACCAAGCCGTGGGGTCGGGCGCATCCGACCGCTTCAGGGTCGCCGGATCGCCGGAATCCAGCAGCAGCAATTCGCTTGCCTTGACGCGCGAGAAATGCCGGCCGCGCGGGTTCATCAGGAACTTCGCCCCGTCCTTCGAGACCGCGACGGAAAGATGGTTCGCGACGGCCTCATGCATCCCCAATCTCGCGAACCAGCGGAAGCTCGCGGCCAGATCGACCCTGGCTTGCTCGACCTCGGCGTCGGAAAGCAGATCGTCGTTGCGCAGCATCACGGTCATCTCTCGAGCGCTCCCTATCGTTGTGCCGTTTCCCATTGCGGGTGAATCCAGACCGGCGCTTCGCTCGGCGTCAAGGCCGGTCGCCCGCGGATCATATCCGCCGCCTTCTCGGCGATCATGATGGTCGGTGCGTTCGTGTTGCCGCTGACGATCGACGGCATGATCGAAGCATCCACCACGCGCAAGCCCTCCAGACCATGCACCCGGAGCTGGCCATCGACCACCGCGGCCGCATCGGTGTCGCGCCCCATCTTGCAGGTCCCGACCGGATGATAGCAGGTCTCGACCGCTTGCCGCACCCAGGCATCGACCGCGGTGTCATCCTGCACATCGGGTCCGGGAAAGAGCTCGGCGCCGCGATAGGGATCGAGTGCGGCTTGGGCCAGGATCTCGCGGATGAGGGAGAGGCTCCGGCGGAAATCGTCGCGGTCGCGCTGGCTCTGCAGATAATTGAAGAGAATCGACGGCGCTTGCCGTGGATCGGCGCTCTGGATTGCGACGCGCCCGAGACTCTCCGGCCGCAGGAGATCGATATGCACCTGGAAGGAATGCTCGGTCCGGGTCTCGACGGTACCTGGCATCACCGCCAGCGGCATGAAGGTGAATTGCAGATCCGGATGCTCGATGCCGGCGCGGCTCCGGATGAAGCCGCCGGCTTCGAAGTGATTGCTGGCCGCCGGCCCCGATTTCGAAAGGAACCATTGTGCACCGGTCAGGAACTTGCCTGGTGCGCGCGCCTTCTTCGCCAGGGTCACCGGCTGCTTGCAGGCATATTGCACGACGATGTCGGGATGATCGCTCAAGCTGGCGCCCACGCCCGGTAAATTCGCGCGGACGGGGATGCCCAAGCGCTGCAGCAAGGCAGAATCGCCGATGCCGGAGAGCTGCAGCAACTGCGGTGAATTGATCGCGCCGCCGCTCAAGATCACGTCACGCTCGGCCCGCGCCATCTGCTTCGTGCCGTTCAGGGCATAGGCGACACCGGTTGCGCGCTCGCCCTCGAACAGCACCTCCAGCGCCAGCGCCCGTGTCACGATGGTGAGGTTTGGCCGATGGCGCACCGGATCGAGATAACCGCGCGCAGTGCTCCAGCGCTTGCCGCCGTGGGTCGTGCGGTCGCAAGGGCCGAAGCCTTCCTGCTGTGCGCCGTTGCAATCCGGCGTCACCGGATAGCCCGCCTGCCGCCCCGCTTCGATGAAGGCTTGGCCCAGCGGTCCGGCATGTCCATTGGGCGACGTCACGCGCAGCGGCCCTTCGCCGCCGTGATACTCGCTTGCCCCATTCTGGTGCCGCTCGGCGCGCTTGAAATAAGGCAGCAGGTCGGCATAGCGCCAGCCGTTGTTGCCGCTCTGCGCCCAGCGATCGTAATCGCGGGCATGGCCGCGCACATACATCATGCCATTGATCGAGGACGAGCCGCCGAGCACGCGTCCTCTGGGATGCGAGAGCCGCCGGTTGTCGAGATAGGGCTCGGGATCGCCGACATAGGCCCAATTGAAGCGATCGTTGCCGAGCAGCCGCCCGAGGCCCGACGGCATATCGATCTCCCAGGCCTTCGCCTCCGGCCCCGCTTCCAGCAGCAGGACCCGCACGTCCGGATCCTCAGTCAGCCGCGCCGCCAGCACGCAGCCGGCCGACCCGGCGCCGACGATCACGTGGTCGAAGACCGTCACCGTGCAGCCATCAGCGCCGGCTGCACAGCCTGGTGAACCAGCCTGTGGAAATGGTGCACCAGATGCTCGCTCTCATTGCTGCGGTCGGCGTCGATCAGGTAGCGGCCCTGGTTATAGCCGAAGGAGCGCAGGCCCTTCTGGTTGGTGACATTGAGTTCGATGTCTTCCGGCCCGAGCTTCTCGTTCATCCATTTGATGCAGGCCTTCGTGACCTCGGGCATCGGCCGGCCGGCGGGCCCGTAATAGCCGAAGCGCAGCAGCGACTTCTCCGGCTCCAGCGGAATCATGAGAAAGGTCCCGCAGATATCGGCGAAGGGGAAGCAATAGAAGGTCGTGTTCGGCCAGATCCCGATGTTGAAGAACCAGTCGGTCTGCCAGTTGGCGCCTTCCAGCGGTACGCCATAAGCCGAGGCCACATTGTCCTTGGGCGGACCGATATAGGTCCACCATTTGTCATGGGCTTCCAGCGTGTAATGCTTGAAGTCGATCAGGGCGGCCAGTTCCTTATGCACCGGGCCGGAAAGGCCGAAGTGATAGCCTTCGATCGAATTGTCCATGATGACCTTCCAGTTGGCCGGAACGATCACATCGACTTCGGAAATGAGCTTCATGCTCGCGAGATCGGGCAGGAACTTCTGCATCTTCGCCTCCGCACCCGCCGACAGGCGCGCGAGCGGCGCCGCGTCGGGATCCATGTTGATGAAGACGAAGGAACCCAGGACCTCCAGCTGTACCGGTTTCAATCCGTATTGCGCCCTGTCGAAATCCGGCAGCCGCTCGGTGCGCGGCGCGCTCCGCAGCGCACCGTCGCGGCCATAGCACCAGGAGTGATAGTTGCAGCGGAACACGCTGCCGGTCTGGCCGCGCCGCGCGCTGGTGAGCCGGTTCCCGCGATGCTGGCAGGCATTGTAGAAGGAATGCAGCTTGCCTTCGTCGTTGCTGACGATCACCGACTGGTCGAGGATGTCGAAGGTGACGAACTGCCCGGGCTCGGCCAGCTCGCTCAGATGCGCGACGCAATGCCATGCCGGCGTGAAGATCCGTTCACGCTCCGCTTCGAACACCTGGGGGTCGTAAAAGTAACGCGCGGGGAGGGTGAGCGACCGTTCCGGCGCGGTCTCGACCCAGTCCAGCGACTTCTGCGGAATCATCGTCCGGTTTCCTTCTTGGCAGGCGCAGAGCTTGACCCGACGCTACGACGGCGCGATAAGCGGACTTGATCGAAGCCGACGATCCATCGTCGCAAACGGTCAGGGACTCTGATGGCGGCCAATCCGCGCGAAATCGGCATACTGCTGCTGCCGAGCTTTTCCCACCTCGCCTTGGGCGCGGTGGTGGAGCCGTTGTTCATCGCGAACTGGCTTTCGGGGAGACCGCTCTATCGCTGGCGCACGCTCTCGCTGGATGGCAAGCTGGTCCGGGCATCGAGCGAGCTCAGCGTGCCCGCCGATCTCTCCATCGCCGAGGGCGCGGAGTTCGATGTGCTCTATGTCCTCGCCAGCTTCGACGTGAAGCGCCTCACCCGCGACCGCAGTCTCAAAGCATGGCTGCGCCGCGTGGCGCGCCATGGCGCAACCATCGCCGCGATCGAGACCGCATCGGAAGTGGTGGCGGCGGCGGGCCTGCTCGACGGGCGGAAGGTTGCGGTGCATTGGGACAACCTGCAAGGCTTCGCCGAAACGCATCCGCAATGCCGCGCCGTCGCCGAACTTTACACGGCATCGCCGGGCCGCCTCACTTCGGCTGGGCACAGCGCGATCCTCGACATGATGCTGCATGTCATCGCCGAAGAGCACGGGGCTGCGCTGGCGGGCGAGATCGCGACGCATCTGATGCTACCCCAGGCACGCAAGCCGGACGAAAGCCAGCCGGCACCGTGGATCAAGGCGCGCAACAGCGCCGACCCGGTTCTGGAACGCGCCCTGGCCCTCATGGAAGAGACCATCGAGGAACCGATTCCGCTGAGCGGCATCGCCCGGCGGCTGGGTGTCACCCCGCGGCAGTTGCAGCGTCTGTTCGCGCGCGAGCTGGAGACGACGCCGGTGCGTCATTACCAGCGTCTGCGCCTCTCCCGCGCCCACGCCTTATTACAACAAACCGATCTCTCGGTGACCGAAATCGCCGTCACCGCGGGCTTTAACTCTCTGGAGCATTTCTGTCGGCTTTATCGGCGACAGTTCAATTGCCGCCCCCGTGACGACCGCCGCCAGAGCGTCGCGGCGCCGGTTCTGCGCCGTCGCGCCTGACAAAATTCGCCGGGGAACTCTGCTCCGACTCTCGGGGTTTCTTCCCCGGGTCGCCCCGAAAATCCCGCCTTGGAGATTCGACGGGGCCCTTCAGGGCGGCTTCGGAATCGGCGATATGGCACTGCAGCAGAGGCGTTCGGTGTCGCCGGCGGGCGTCACCCCAGGGTTCCTGGCGGGGGGCGGAGAGATGGGCGCGCTCATCCGCGCCTATGACTGGTCGCAGACCCCGCTCGGCGATCCTGCGAACTGGCCGCGCAACCTGCAGACCGCCTTGCGCATCATGCTGGCCTCGCGTCAGCCGATCTGGATCGGCTGGGGCCGAGAACTGACTTATTTCTATAACGATCCTTACAAGTCGATCATCGGCGGGCGGCATCCCTGGGCGCTGGGAAAGCCGACGGGCGAGGTCTGGCGCGAGATCTGGTCCGAGATCGGGCCGATGCTCGAGACGGCGATGCAGGGCGAGCAGGGCACCTACGTCGAAGCGCAGCTCCTGATCATGGAGCGCAACTTCTATCCGGAAGAAACCTACTACACCTTCTCCTACAGTCCGGTGCCGAATGACGACGGCACGGTCGGCGGCATCATCTGCGCCAATACCGACGACACGCAGCGGGTGATCGGCGAGCGGCAGATGGCGCTGCTCCGCGATCTGGCCGCCGACGCGACCCGCGCCCGCAGCTGGGCGGAGGCATGCACCCGCAGCGCTGCAGCCCTCGCCGGCGATGCGCGCGACATCCCCTTCGCGCTCATCTACATGGCGGAGCCCGACGGCACGACGGCCCGGCTTGCCGCCGCTTGCGGCATCGCCGCCGGGCATGCTGCGGCGCCGGACGTGCTGCCCCTCGACGATTCGGCCCCCTGGCCGGTCGGCGCGGCCTTGCGCGACCCTAACATCGCCACGGTCCCGCTCGCCGGCCGCGGTTTGGCCGATCTTCCGACCGGTCCCTGGTCGGTCGCGGCACGTGAAGCTGCCGTGGTGCCGATTCTCCCCGCCGGCGAAACTGGCCGGGCCGGCGCGCTGGTGGTCGGCCTCAATCCTTTCCGCCTGTTCGATGAGAATTATCGCAGCTTCCTCGGCCTTGCCGCGGGCCAGATCGCCGGTGCGGTCGCCAACGCCCAGGCCTATGAGGAGGAACGACGCCGCGCCGAAGCCCTGGCCGAGATCGATCGCGCCAAGACCACCTTTTTCTCCAATGTCAGCCATGAGTTCCGCACGCCGCTCACGTTGATGCTAGCGCCGCTCGAGGACGCGCTGAACGATCAGGCCGAGAACGCCTTGCTTCCGGTTCATCGCAGCCGCCTCGAGACCGCGCATCGCAACAGCCTGCGGCTCTTGAAGCTGGTGAATGCGTTGCTCGATTTCGCCCGGATCGAATCCGGCCGCGTTGCGGCGCGCTACGAGCCGGTCGATCTCGCGGCCTTGACCGCCGAGCTTGCCTCGAACTTCCAATCCGCCACGCAGAAGGCGGGCTTGGCGCTGAAGATCGAATGCCCGCCTTTGCCGCAGCCGGTCCATGTCGATCGCGACATGTGGGAAAAGATCGTCCTCAACCTGCTCTCCAATGCGTTCAAGTTCACCTTCGAGGGCGAGATTGCGGTGACGCTCCGCGCCGATCAGGGCAACCAGGTGGCGATGTTCACGGTGCGCGATACCGGCGTCGGCGTTCCGGAAGCGGAGCTCCCCCGGTTGTTCGAGCGCTTCCATCGGGTCGAAGGCCAACAGAGCCGCTCGTTCGAAGGCAGCGGCATTGGCCTGGCTCTGGTGCAGGAGCTGGTGAAGCAGCACGGCGGCACGATCCGTGCCGAAAGCTCAGTCGGGAAGGGCACGGCCTTCATCGTTACGATCCCCTTCGGAACTTCCCATCTGCTGGCGGAACGGATCGGCCTTGCAGCGGCAGGCATCCCGTCCAGCCGTGCCGATGCCTATGTCGCGGAAGCGCTGCGCTGGCTGCCTACCGCTGGCGCGGAGGCGGCGGATGCGCTCGCCGACCGGGCGGAAGACGTGCCGGTCGCGGAGGATGGCAGCCGTCCCGCGCGCATCCTGGTCGCCGACGACAATGCCGATATGCGCGCCTATATCCGGCGTCTGCTCGGCCGGCGCTGGCAGGTTGAGGCCGTCGCGGACGGCGAGGCCGCGCTGGAGGCGATCCGGCGCCGTCGGCCCGATCTGGTGCTCACCGATGTGATGATGCCGAAGCGCGACGGGTTCGGCCTGCTCAGTGCCTTGCGCGAAGAGCCGGAGCTCAGCGACCTGCCGGTGATCGTGCTCTCGGCGCGTGCCGGCGAAGAGGCGCGGGTCGAAGGCCTCGATGCCGGCGCCGATGACTACTTGACCAAGCCGTTCTCCGCCCGCGAGCTGATCGCACGCGTGAACGCCAATCTCGATCTCGCCCAGGCCCGGCGTGCGGCGATCAACGATCTGCGCGAGAGCGAGATCCGGTTCCGTAACATGGCGGAGCATGCGCCGGTCATGATGTGGGTGACGGATCCCGACGGATCGCTCACCTACCTGAACCAGCTCTGGAGCGAGTTTACCGGCCAGTCATCCGAAGAGGCCTTGGGGTTTGGCGCCTGGATGGCGATCCATGGCGACGACCGTGCGACCTTGCGCGATGCCTTCCGCGCGGCGATTGCCGCCCAGGAACCCTTCCGCAGCGAGTTCCGCCTCCGACGCTACGACGGCGTCTATCGCTGGGCCTTGAGCACGGCGGCGCCGCGCTTCGGCGGCCTGGGCGATGACGGACCGTTCCTCGGCTATATCGGCTCGGTCATCGACATCACCGAGCGCAAGGAAGCCGAGCATATCCTGCAGCGGACCAATGAGGTCCTCGAGCAGCGGGTGACGGCCGCCATCGCGGAGCGCGCCCAGGCCGAGGCGCAGCTCCGCCAGGCGCAGAAGATGGAAGCGGTCGGCAAACTGACTGGCGGCGTCGCCCACGACTTCAACAACGTGATGCAGGTGATCGGCGGCAATCTCCAACTGCTGTCGCGAGACGTCGCCGGCAATCTCCGGGCCGAGCAACGGCTGCAGACCGCCCTCGCGGCGATCTCGCGCGGCTCCAAGCTCGCCTCGCAACTGCTCGCCTTCGGCCGACGCCAGCCGCTGGCACCCAAAGTGGTCAATCTCGGCCGCCTCATCCGCAGCATCGACGAAATGCTGCGGCGCGCCCTCGGCGAAGGCATCGAGATCGAGACCATTATTGCCAGCGAGCTCTGGAACACTTTCGTCGATGTCACCCAGGTCGAGAACGCAATCCTCAACCTGGCTATCAATGCCCGCGACGCCATGGCCGGCCATGGCCGGCTCACCATCGAGGCCGGCAACGCCGCCCTGGACGAGGTCTCCAGCACGCGCCACGACGACATGACGCCGGGGCACTATGTCATGCTGGCGGTTTCGGACACCGGAACCGGTATGACGCCGGAGGTGCTGGAGCACGCATTCGATCCCTTCTTCACCACCAAGCCCGAGGGCCATGGCACCGGTCTCGGCCTCTCCATGGTCTATGGTTTCGTCAAGCAGTCGGGCGGCCATGTGAAGATCTACAGCGAGCCCGGCCAGGGCACCACCATTCGCCTTTATCTACCGCGCTCGAGCGAGGAGGAGGATGTCGAGACAGACTTCGATGCCGGTCCCACGACCGGCGGCACCGAGACCGTCCTGGTCGTCGAGGACGACGACGATGTGCGCGGCACCGTCATCGACATGCTGACCGATCTCGGCTATCGCGTCCTAAAGGCGCGTGACGCCCAGAGCGCACTGGCAATCATCGACAGCGGCATCCCGGTCGACCTCCTGTTCACCGATGTGGTGATGCCGGGCCCGCTGCGCAGCCCCGAGCTTGCGCGCAAGGCCAAAGAGCGGCTGCCCAACATCGCCGTGCTTTTCACCTCGGGCTATACCGACGATGCGATCGTCCATGGCGGCCGCCTGGACGAAGGCATCGATCTCTTGAGCAAGCCCTATACCCGTGAGACGCTCGCGCGGAAGCTCCGGCACGTGCTCCGCAATCAGCAGCAGCGCCGCATCAGTGCAGAGCGCGTGGCCGCCGCGCGGGAACGCGAGCGGCAGGCCGCTGCGGTCGGCCGAAACCGGCACCTCCGAGTCCTATTGGTCGAGGACGACGCCCTTATCCGCATGTCCACCGCGGAGATGCTGACCGATCTCGGCCACACCGTGACCGAGGCCGAGAACGGGACGGCGGCGCTGTCCTTCCTGGAGCAGGCGCGGTTCGACGTGATGCTGACAGACGTCTCGCTGCCCGGCATGGCCGGCGATGCCCTCGCCGCGGTCGCCGTCGCCCGTCAGCCTGGCCTCGCGGTGATCTTCGCCTCCGGCTATGACCGCATCCCGAACCGCGACGCCGCACTCAAGGGCGCGGTGCTGCTGCAGAAGCCCTATGACGAGACCGCGCTCGCCGATGCGCTCCGAACCGTCACCGGCGGAGCGGAGCGCCTCTAGGGCCGGTCGCGCCGCGGCGGCATCAAGGATGCGCCGCCAGCCAGGCCTTCAATTCGGCGATTTCCTTCTCCTGCGACTGGATGATGGATTCCGCCATCCGTCGCAGGTTTTCATCCTTGCCGTATTGCAGCTCGATCTTCGCCATCTCGATGGCACCCTGATGGTGCGGCGCCATCATCGCGGCGAAATCCTTGTCGGGATCGCCGGTCGGCGGCACGGCATCCATCGCCATCATCATGCCGTGATGCGCCTTCGTGAACGCCTCCTTCACCGCGGCGGCGTTGTCCTGGGCGAGGGCGGCAAGCGGAACGGCGATCACGGCCAGTCCGGCAAGCATCACTGAAGGTCTCATGAAGCGCTCCTTCTCGCGTTGAGATGCCGGAACAACCGCGCAGCTGCGTCAAGGTTACGACGGTGTGTCGGGAACCAGTCGGGAAGCCCTCACCGCCCCGGTGCGATCCGGCGATAAGAGAGCGCCTCGGCGACGTGCACGCGCTTTACCGCGTCGCGGCCCTCAAGATCGGCAAGCGTGCGGGCGACACGCAACACGCGGTGATAACCGCGGGCCGAGAGCTTGAATCGCTCGACCGCCTGGGTCAGTAGCTTCAGCCCGTCCGGCTCCGGCATCGCGATCTTATCCAGGAGCTCGCCATCGGCCTCGGCGTTGGTGCGGACCCCGTGACCCTTGTAGCGCGCATTCTGGATGGCGCGCGCTTGCGCCACCCGGGCGCCGACCTCGGCACTGCCCTCGGCCGGCGGCGGCAGTGCGAGATCCGCAGCGGCGACCGCCGGGACATCGACATGGAGGTCGATGCGATCGAACAGGGGCCCGGAGATTCGCGACTGGTAGTCCAGCGCGCAGCGCGGGGCCTTGCCGCAGGCCAATGCTGCATCATCGAGGTGTCCGCAGCGGCAGGGATTCATCGCAGCAACCAGCTGCACGCGCGCGGGATAGGTGACGTGGGCATTGGCGCGGGCCACGGTCACGCGGCCCGCCTCCAACGGCTGGCGCAGCGATTCCAGGGTCTGGCGCTGGAACTCCGGCAGCTCGTCGAGGAAGAGCACGCCGAGATGCGCGAGGCTCACTTCACCCGGTCGCGCCCGTAAGCCACCACCGACCAGCGCCGGCAGCGAGGCGGAATGGTGCGGATCGCGGAACGGTCGCCGGCGGATCAGCCGCCCTTCGCTCAGCGAACCCGCCAGGCTGTGGATCATCGAGACTTCCAGCGCTTCCGCCGGATCGAGCGGCGGCAGGATGCCGGGCAGCCGCGCCGCCAGCATCGACTTGCCCGAGCCCGGCGGCCCGATCATGAGCAGGTTGTGGCCGCCTGCCGCCGCCACTTCGAGTGCACGCTTCGCAGTCTCCTGGCCCTTGATGTCCTTCAAGTCGAGATCTCGACCGTCAACCTCCGCCATGCGCGGCTCAGGCGCGCTCAGGGTCTGCGTGCCCTTGAGGTGGTTGATGAGTGCGATGAGATCGCCCGGCGCCACGACGTCGATCTCGCCGGCCCAGGCGGCTTCGCCGCCTTGCGCCGCAGGGCAGATCAGCCCGAGCTCGTCATTGGCCGCGTGGATCGCCGCCGGCAGCACGCCGGAAACCGCATTGATGCGGCCGTCGAGCCCGAGCTCGCCCAGCACTGCGAAAGAGGCGACGGCGTCGCTCTCGATCGCGCCCATGGCGATCAGCATGCCGAGTGCGATCGGTAGGTCGTAATGCGAACCTTCCTTGGCAAGATCCGCGGGCGCCAAGTTCACGGTGATGCGCTTCGGCGGCACGCCCAGCCCGATCGCGGTCAGTGCGGCGCGCACCCGCTCGCGGCTCTCACCCACCGCCTTGTCTGGAAGCCCCACCACATGGAACGCCGGCAATCCTTGGGCGATTTGCACCTCGGCATCGACGCTCAGCACGTCGATCCCCTGAAACGCGACGGTACGGACTCGCGCTACCATCGCTTCAGGCGGGGCTCGCGGCCGGCCGCCGCCGTGCCGCCAGCAGGCAGAGGAGCGATCCCGCATAAAGCGCCAGGGCCAGGAGCGCCATGAAGCGGATGCCGGTTGCCATGGTGAGGTACTCCGCCCAGCCCCCCAGCACGGCGCCGAGGATGTTGGCGCCAAGCGCGACTCGGGCCGTTCGCGAACGGGCGAAGGACGTGGCGAATACGATCCCGGCGCAGAATACCGGGCTCAGGAGGAAGAGGGCATAGAGCAGGGCCGTCCCCATGCCCCTGCCGAGAGCGATCTCCGGACCGATCAGCCAGCCGGCAGGCAGCAGGAGCGCCAGCGCTGCATAGGCATAAGGACGAAGATCGAACCGTGCCATACCGACCACCAGATTCGCCGCCAGGATCTCGACCAGCATCGCCGCGATCGAGACGGCGGAGACGAGCCAAGTGGTGCCGAACAGCAGCGCCAAGCGGTTGATGGCATAGACCTCCATCAGCAGGAAGGCGGCGCCCAGAAAGAACATGTGCCCGTTCTGCGCCGTCACATCAACGGTCGCGAGGCCGTTTCGGCGCAACCAGATAACCGAGGCCAACACCAGGAGAGAAATCACGATGACATAGGATAGCGGAATGCTGCGGCTCGGCAGATAGGGAAACGGCCAGTCATCGACCGGCGCACCGATCGCGGCACCGGTCGCGCTCGGATCGGGATCCGCTGCGGTCGGCGTGCAGATATAGGTCGTGCTGTAATCGGGATTGCTGACCTGGACCTCGGATCCGCAGGCATGGGTCAGCATCGTCGCATAACGCGCACGAAACCAGCCGGGCAGCGTCAACGCAGAGACCACGAGACGGCCGCCCGGGCGTACCAGGGCCGCAGCGGTCGAGAAGCTCTCCTGGGTGAAGACGTAATTATCGAGCCGGACACTGGAGGCGCCGAGCTGCGTATGCGAGTCGAGAACGCCGAACACCACGACGTCGTAACTCTGCGGCGTCAGCGTCTTGAAGGCGTTGCGCGCGTCGTCGATGATCACGCGAACGCGCGGGTCGTCGTATGGGCGCTCGGGGTGGTGCTCACGCCCCATCTCGACGATCGCGCGGTCGATGTCGACCGCATCCACGTGTTTCGCACCGGCGCGCAGGGCCGCCGCCACATCGTTGCCGCTGCCGGCGCCGACGACGAGGACTCGATCGAGATCGACCATGCCAGCGTACTCGGCGTCGTAGTGCCCGAGTGGATCGGCGCCGGGCGCTGCGATCGCCCCCGGGCGGAGATCGACGGCGGCCTGATAGAAAGCATCGGAAATATCGATCTGATAGCCGTGCGAAGTCTCGCGCCCGGTTAGCTTCTGATAGGAAGACCAGACCGTGTGGTGCACCGTCGGAACCAGCACCAGCACCGTAGCGCCGATCAAGGCAAGTCCGACCTTGCGGGCCAGCCCTCGTCCCAGCCACCATAGAAGCGGGCAGAGGCCGATCAATGCCCAGACCCATGGCGCGGCGTAGAGCGCCGAGCAGGCGACGAAGGCCATGAGACCGGCGAGGCTGCCGGCGATGTTGACCGAATAGGCCTGCACCCGAGGCACGTCGTCGAAGCATCCGCCTAGGATCCGGCCGAGGCGCTCGAACAACCAGGCAATCGCCAGGAAGACCGCCGTGCAATAGAGCGCAATGTGGATGTTGGCGGCGAGACGGAGCATCTCGGGCGAAACTGGAAAATCGACGAAGTAGCCGAATACGGATTCGGTGCTCGCAGCCCCGGCGGCCACGCCGAGCAGCGCGCCGATGGCCTGAGCGACCAAGGCGAAGAACAGGACGACGATCCCCATGCCGGCCAGGAACATCAAGACGTCGCGGGCAGCACCCTTGCCACGGAAGCAGCCAATGCCGAGCCCGAGAAAGGCGCCAATCAACGCAATATTCTTGTAGTAGGCGAAGATGCGCGTCTGCGATCCGATATAGCGGATCAGCATCGTCTCGATGAACAGCACAGCAAAGCTGATGATGAAGAGGCTGAGCAGGCGGTGGCGCGGCTCGGGCGCGGAAACGCCGTCGGCAATCCGCGCCAGACGGTCGAGCACATTTCTCAAGCGCCTTCCCTGGGAAACGGCCAGCAGCGGCAAGCTCCAAAACAGGATCGCGCCGCAGATGAACTGGAGGTAGAGCGCGGAGCCGCGTCCAGCGCTCGAGTCGAACCGATCCACCATCAGGTTGATCGTGATGACGGCCGCCGCAAAGAGGAGCCCGATGACCAGGAGACGGAGCGCTTCCGCCTTGTCCCGCGGGGTCTCATTCATTTCGGCACCGAATCCCAATCAAAGCAGTCGCATACCATCGCGGCGCGCTTCGGGCCGTCAAATCGCGCGGCACACGGCCGGCGCGATATTCTTCCATACGGAATGCTTGTGCCACCCGGCGCCCCTCGCTCCACCCTGCCCGATGATGGCAAGTGCGGAACGAAAGCGCAACCGGGCGTTGGCGGGCGGGCGCTACACCATCACGCCCATCTCCTTGACCGCATCGGGCAGGCGCTTGCGGCGGCGATAGACGGCGGGCGTGTCGGAGACCAAGCGCTTGAACAGCCGGCGGAACGACACCGTGTCGCCATAGCCGACCTCCGAGGCGACGCATTCGACCGGCTCGTCGGTGGTCTCCAGCATCTGCTTCGCCTCTTCGATCCTGAGACGCTGCACGTAATCGAGCGGGGTCAGGCCGGTTGCGCTCTTGAAGCGGCGGTTGAAGGTGCGGCGCGAGAGGCCGGAAAGTCTGATCATCGAGATCACCGGATCGCCCGCCGCGTAATTCTCGGCAAGCCAGGTCTGGCATTCCTGGATCGCCTTGTCCTTCGCCTGCATCTTGGTGGTGAGCCGCGAATAGGGGTTCTGTCCGTCATGGTGCCAGTCGAACAGCGACATCTTGGCGAGCCGACGCGCTTCCTCGGGGCCGGCGAAGGCGCCCACCAGATAGAGCACCAGATCCATCCATGAGGTGGCGCCGCCGGCCGTCACCACGCGGTTGTCTTCGCCGGCGGAGACCAGGATGCGGTCGGTCTGCCAACGCACCTTGGGATATTCGGCCTTCATCATGGCGGCGAAGGCCCAATGCGTGGTCGCGTCCTTGTCGTCGAGCAGGCCGGCCTCGGCCAGCAGATAGGCGCCGCTGCAGGCCGAGACCACATGCGCGCCTTGGGCATGGGCGCGTCGCACCCATTGGATGAGCTCCGGATTCTCTTTGCCGAACTGTGTGCCGGAGGAAATCAGCAGCGAAGGCACGAAGATGATGTCGGTGTGCGCGGTCTCGTCGAAGGTGCAATGCGGCTCCATCCGGACGCCGGTGCCGGTCGTCAGCGGGTCGCGGGTCGCGGCGACGATCTCGGGGCAGAAGCGCGGCGCTTCGACCTCGCCCATGACCCGGTTCCACAGCGTGCCCACGGCCCAAAAGGCGTCGTGGATGCCGACGGCGACCCAGGGTTCGACATCCGGCGCGGCGACGATCGAGACTTTGATTCGGTTGCGACTGATCTGATTCACAATGAGGTCCTCCCCAAACGCAGTGTGCAAACTCTGGCAGGATCTGTCCGTGATATCGATCACAACTGTGGGAACTCTGGCAAATCTCGCCCCAACCGGTCCCAACCGCCCCTGTCGGCCGGAGCCGGTTCCGACGAGGTTGGGACCAGCTTCCGCACCCCGCGGCAGCCTCACACAAGGAGATGAAAAATGCGTCGTTTCGTTATCGAGCGGAAAATGATCGCTTTCGCCGGGGCGGCTCTGTGATGGGACCGCAGTTGATGCCGCTGCCGGCGCGCCGGTACATCGCAGCCATTCGATTCGCCACCGCTTTCATGGCCTGGGCTGAGCGCAGCGGCGACATGCTGCTGCTCTGGCTCGACCGCTACCGTCAGCGCCAGGCGCTCGACAGCCTGAGCGACCACATGCTGAAGGATCTCGGCCTGTCGCGCAGCGATGCCGGGCGCGAATCCGGGAAGCGGTTCTGGGAAGGCTAATGTCAGCCCTGCAACTGGCGCATCAGCATCGGCAGGTCGATCAGATTCCAGCTCTCGCGGATCTGGCCGCCGGCGATGCGCCAGAAGGCCATGCCGCAGACCTCAATGCGACGACCGATCGGCAGCACGCCCTGGAACACGCCTTGATGCGTACCGCGCCAAACGCTGCGCACCGCGACGAGGTCGCCTTCGGCGACGAGATCCTCGATCGCTGCCGTGAGATCCGGGAAGGCGGCGCGCAAGGCGCGCACCTGCAGCTTCACGCATTCCGGGCCGGTCAGTCCGGGATGGCTGTGATCGACGAAGTCCGGCGCCACCTGCCGGTCGATCACCGACGGCCGATAGGCATTGGCGGCGGAATCATAGTGCGCTCGGATCAGCGCCTTGTTGGCTTCGGTCTGATTCATCGCGGTCCCCAGCTGGGCGATGATAGTCGTCGCGGCGAGGCCGGCATCGGTTCGACGCGGCGGCTGGGGCTATGTAAGAGCGCCTCGCCGCGGTGCGCTATGATGCGGGTCACAAGCGCCCTGTGAGATCGCGCACTGGACAGGCTGCTGTCCGGAGGTTAGGGTTTGCGCGTTATGACGAAATTGCGCGCCCTTCCTCTCAATCGATTTTGGTACCGCTGGTACAATCCGGCGGTCTGAGGTCAGCACGTACGTTTGCTCAACCCGAAGCCGCCCGATCCCGAGGCGGCTTTCGCATTTCCGGTCTGATCTCTCCCGGCCGAGAACCCCAGAAAACCGCAAGATCGAGTGGCTTCCCAAACTGGAGGCCAAGCTCATGTCACGATCCTTCGATATGCCCACCCGCCGGCAGGCGGCCGGATTCGACTTCGATGTGGTGTCCGACGCCCCGGCAAAGCCCAAGCCAACGCCGCGGCCGGACATTCGCGAAGCCACCCCGCCGGAGCAGGCCGTTATGCAACGCAATGAGCCGGAACCGTGACGGTGTCAGGCAGACGCGGATTGCGGCTCAGCTAGGAGCGAACGGGCTCCGAACCGCTGGACGGCGCCAACCGCGCCATAGATCAACGCAGCGCCGAGGACGCCGGCATAGCAGTCGAGCGAATAATGCCAGCCTAGATGCACGGCGCCGACCATTATTGCCGCGAGATAGGCTGCGGCGGCGATGCGCGGCAGCCACCCCAGCGGCCAGGCATAGAGCACATAGAGAGCTGCAACGGCGACATGGATGCTGGGAAAGGCTGAGATTCCGCTGCCCAGCTGCGTCGTGCCCTGGAGATAGGCGTTCCAGAGGTAGCGCTGGAAATTGACAGCGGAGAATTCCCCGTTGGGGTCGACCTGCGTCAGATAGGCGAAGAGGCCAGCATAGTCGTTGCGCTTAGCGCCGGTGAACTCGAACCAGAACGGACCAGCCGACATAAAGGCGGCCGCGGTGACGTTGCCGAGCAGGACGAACGTCAGGATCAAGCTGATCAGGAAGCGCGATCGCGCCGGCGAGCTTGGTCGCCGCAACGCGACGGCGAAAGGCACCGCCACCAGCAGCGCGCCCCAGAAAGCATAAGCGGATTCCAGCGCGCGCGTGAGCGCCGGATTCTCGATGTCGAGCCACTGCCAGGGATGCCGGCCGAAATGCAACTCGCGGCCGATGTTCATGAGGGTGGTATCCCAAGTGAAGGGCACGACATCGTTCAACAAGGTCTTCACCGCAGTGAAGCCTGCCATGAAGAATGGCCAGGCGATCAGGAAAGGCCCGGCGGCGATCAGGCTTCGCAGCAACTCTCCCGGACGCCAGACGCGCGGAAAAATCAGGAACGGGCGCGCGCTGCTGCCGAACAAATGACGCACCGCGACCACCACGGTGAGAAGCGACAGGCCAAACAGGTAGCTGGAATAGAAGGGCGAGAAATAGAGCCAAGGCCTAAAATCGACACTGCGGTCGAACGCAAAGCAGAGCAGCGCCGCCATAAGGGCATAGACGAGCATCAGCAGCGGCAGCACAAGATTGGTGCCCCTCAAGTCATGCCGACAGGCGAACAACCGCCCTTGTTTTGCCAACCGCTGGAGACCGGACAATAAGCTTCGGGCGCTGGCGTATGGCACGATGTTCTTCGCTGGTGAAGCCGTGACTACAGGGAGCGACTGTGAATGATAAGCCGCCCATCAGCAACCGAAAGGAATTGCATAAATTCACAATACAGCTCGTGGTTGATTATATTCCTGACATGCCGCGAACAATGGCACCGGATTCTCCGAAGTGGTGTCGAAGGTGACCATCGGGGCGGCAAGCGCAAGTTTCCGAAATAGCGCGCGCTGGTGTTGTCGTGCCGCGAATACGGGCAGAGAGGGCAACGCCGCCGCGTCAGGGTAAAGGGTTGCTTAAAACTTCGGCCCTAGGCTGATATGTCTATGGCCGTGGCGCCCGCTTTGTTATCTTCGGCGCGGCCGGACACCGACCACCTGACTGGGACCCGATGACGCTCATTGCCCTGTTCCGCCGATCACGCCTTCCCGTGCTTGGCGCTCTCACCCTTGCACTGTGCGCTGCCATTGCAGCCTTCAATGCGGCGACCGCCGCCGGCTTCGGGAGCGATGACCGGGTCTCGCGGGTGCGCGAGAAAGGCACGCTCTACGGTGCGATCGGCTTGGTGGTGCACAGCAACGGCATCGAATCCGAAGCCGGGACCGGGTTTCTGGTCTCGCCATGCCACATCATGACGGCCTATCACGTCGTCGCGGGCAAGCGGAAGATCACCGGGAGCGACACCGCCACGTTCTATGTCGGCGAAGGCGACGAGGGGCCCGACTATAGCGGCGGGCGACGTTATGCCGAAAGCACCATCGCCCATCCGGTGGTCTGGGGAAATTTCATCGACGGCGAGAGCGACAACGTCACGCAGCGCGTGAAGGCCGTGCAATCGAATGGTTGGAACGACTGGGTGCTCCTGAAGCTCGATCGCTGCCTCGGCGATCCCAAGGAAGGCTGGGGCTACCTGAAGCTCGATCCCACGGCGACGCGCGACTTGACCCGCGCCGGAGAGACGCCCGCGGCCATCGCCATCGGCCTCCCCAAGGACAAGGACGAAAAGGCGCTGACCGAGGATCCGAGCTGCCGCCTCGTCGGACAGATGTACGAATCCGGCTGGCAGCATGATTGCCTGACGCTCCCCGGAAATTCCGGTGGTCCGATCTTGCAACGCAAGCCCGACGCGGCCGGCGAATGGCCGCGGGTGCTCGGCATCACCGTCTCGCTGATCCTGCTCGACGGCATGGATCAGGACGCGGCCGAGGAGGCGATGCTCTCAGCCGACGATCCCAGCTATTTCAGCCTGCTCTCGACCGCGGTCCCGGTCTCGGCTTTCATCAACAAGGTCGCGCAATACCTGCCGCAGGACGACGAAGTCTCCGCCTATATCGCCAAGCACAGCCTCGACACCGGCTACAGCCGCGGCGAGGAGATTGATTACGACGCCTCTGTCGCCGATCTCGATCAAGCGGTGAAGGCGAAGCCGCAAGATGCCGAGCTCCGCCTGCGCCACGGCCTCTGGCAGGATGCCGCCGGCAACACCGACGATGCGATCGAGGACTTCACGGCGGCGCTGAAGCTGGAGCCCGGCTATCCGGCCGCTCTGCTTTCGCGCAGCCAGAGCCTCTCGGATCGAGACGACAATGCGAAGCACGATCTCGACACCGCGATCGCCGATCTCACCGCCCTGATCGGCCGGTTCACGGATTCCGCCGAGCTCATCATGAATCGCGGCTATATCCTCAGCCGCGACCGCCGCCTGCCGGAGGCCATCGCGGATTTCACCGACGTGCTGAAGCTTCGCCCGAAAAGCAGCGGTGCGCTGCGCGCCCGGGCCGGCGTCTATGCCGAACAGAAGCAGTTCGACCAGGCGGCGAAGGATTACGACCATGCGGTCGATCTAGAGCCCGATCTGCCGATCTCCTATATCGCGCGCGGCAACTTCCGCTCCCAGCTCGGGAACGACGCCGAGGCGATCGCCGATTTCGATCGGGCGATCGAGCTCTATCCCTCCGCCGCCGAAGCCTATAGCGGCCGCGCCTATGTCCTGCTGCAGCAAGGGAACTTGAAGGCGGCGATCAAGAGCTTCGACCAAGCGCTGAAGTTTGACGAGAAGGCCTCCTACGTGCTCGGCGGCCGCGCCAGCACCTACCAGATTCTCGGCGACCACGATGCCGCGATCCGCGACTACAAGCAGGCCGTGGCACTCGACCCCGGCGAGCCCTTCATCCAACTTCTCTATTTCGTCGAGCAGGCCCGGGCCGGCGACGCGGATGCGGCGAAGAAAAACTTCACCGCCTTCGCCGCGGACACGCGTTACGACGAATGGCCGCGGGCTTTGGCACAGTTCCTGGCGGGCGAGGTCACCGCGGCGGCGATCGAGAAGTTGGCCGCCGAAGGCGAGACGGACTACGAGCGGCACGCCCGAGCTTTCGACCGCGACTTCTACCTCGGCCAGGCGGCTCTGATCGCCGGCAACAACGGCGAAGCGGAGAAGCGCTTGAGTGCCGTGGTGGCGACCGGCGATCGCCAGTACATCGAGTACAACATCGCCGCCGCCGATACGGCCAAGCTCAAGGGCATCGCCCAGACCACCGCGCCTGCGGCGAACCCGACGCAGAACTGAGGCTGCGAGCGGCTACGCCTTCGGCCGGTGCGCCGCGTCGCGATACCAGCCGCCGACCGCCGTCTCATAGGCCAGCGCCGCCTGGAACACGTCGGCATCGCTGTAGGTCCGGCCGACAATCTGAATGCCGGTCGGTACCCGGTTCTTGGCATGGCCGGACGGCACCGAGAGCACCGGGCAACGCGAGAGCGTGTTGAACGGCGTGGTCATGCACCAGCCGAGCACGGCATTGAGCTTCGAGACTTTGCCGTTGATCTTGAGGTGCTCGTTGCGCACTTCCAGGAACTCGGCATTGACCGCCGGCAGGGCGAGGGTCGGGCAGATGAAGATGTCATGCGTCTCCATGATCGGCCCGAAGGTCTCGTACATCTTCGTCGCCCCCTCCATCGCGCCCAGGAAATCGGCGGCGGTGGATTTCTTCGCCGCCGCCGCGAAGTCCAGCGCATAGGCGGTCATGATCTTCGCATGCTTCTTGGCCATCTTCGCCATGAAGCTCCCGAACAGATGGTCGAGATGCTTCAAGCCGGTCTCCAGCGCCGAGACTCCCCACTTGAGATCGACCTCTTCGACCGTTGCGCCAAGGCTCTTGAACACGTCGAGCGCTGCCCTGGTGTTGGCGACGACTTCCTTATCGACCTCGAAGCAGGAGAGGTCGATCGAATAGGCGATCTTCCAGCCTTTGATCGGCTTGTACGCGGTCGGCAGGGTCAGCTTCGGCCGCAGGCTCGCGATGTCGGTCGGTGATGGGCCGGAGATCACGTTCTGCAGCAGGATCGCATCGGCCACCGACCGGGTCATCGGCCCGGTATGGCAATAGGGATCGAGGTTGAACGGCGGGTCGTCGGGATTGCGGCCATAGGGCGGTTTGTAGCCGACGACGCCGCAGGCCGACGCGGGAATGCGGATCGAGCCGCCGATATCCGAGCCCATGGCGAGTGTCGTGCTGCCAGCCGCCAGCGCCGCACCCGAACCGCCGGAGGAGCCGCCCGGCGTGAACTTCGGGTTCCAGGGATTGCGGGTCACGCCCCAGGCTCTGGAATGGCACACCGAGGCGCAGGAGAACTCCGGCGTCGCAGTGCGGCCATGGACGATGCCGCCGGCCTTGAGGATCCGCTCATTGTTGGTCGATGTCATTTCGGCGATCGTGTCTTTGGTGATCAGCGAGCCGAAGGAGACCGGCTTTCCTTTGATATAGCTCTCGTCTTTGATCGCGATCGGCAGACCTTCGAGCGCGCCGGCCTTGCTGCCCTTGGCATATTTCGCTTCGGCCTTCTTCGCGAGCGCCAATGCCTCGTCGTAATGGGTGTAGGTGAAGGGCTTCAGTTTGCCCTGGATCTTCTCGGCGCGGGCGATCATCGCCTGCATCAGCTCGACCGGCGAGAGCTGCTTCGCCCTGAACCGCTTCAGTGCCTCGGCCGCCGTCAGATAGCAAAGCTCCTGGTCCGACATCTCTCTCCCCTTGCTCTCAAGCCTCTAAAGCTTTGGCCGCTTCTTCGCCGTGTTGTACCAGCCGCCGAGCGCCGCCTCATAGGCGAGCCCGGCCTGGAACACGTCGGCATCGCTGTAGGACCGGCCGACGATCTGGATGCCGGTCGGCACCCCGTTCGATGCATGACCGGACGGCACCGCCAGGACCGGGCAGCGCGACAGTGTGTTGAAGGCCGGCGTCATCACCCAGGCGAGGTCGGTCGGCAGCTTGCTGAGCTTGCCGTTGATGCGGATCTTATCGCGTGACAGCTTGAAATCGGCCTTTACCGCCGGCAGGGCGGTGGTCGGGCAGATGAAGATGTCGTATTTCTCCATCATCGGCCCGAAAGTCGAATACATCCTCGCGGCACCTTCCATCGAGGCGAGGAACGTTTCCGCCTTCGACTTGCGGCCCAGCTCGCCGAGCTCGATCGCGTATTCGCACATCAGCTTGCGATGCTTCTTCAGGTGATGCTGCGCGAGATAGCTGCCGAAGAGATGCCAGAGATGCCCGGTTGCCGTATGGAGCGCGTCGATTCCCCAGCCGAGATCGACCTCCTCGACGGTCGCGCCAAGGCTCCTGAACACGTCGAGCGCGGCTTTCGTGTTGGCGACCACGTCCCGGTCGACTTCATAGAAGCCGAGATCGAGCGAATAGGCAATCTTCCAGCCCTTGATCGACTTGTACTGCGTGGGCAACGTGTATTTTGGCCTAAGCGACGCGATATCGGTCGGCGACGGGCCGGAGATCACGTTCTGCAGCAGGATCGCATCGCTGACTGAACGTGCCATCGGCCCGGTATGGCAATAGGGATCGAGGTTGAACGGCGCATCGTCGGGATTGCGGCCATAGGGCGGCTTGAAGCCGACGACGCCGCAGGCCGACGCGGGAATGCGGATCGAGCCGCCGATATCCGAGCCCATGGCGAGCGATGACGTGCCGGCTGCCAGGGTCGCTCCGGAACCGCCCGACGAGCCGCCGGTGGTGAACTTCGGGTTCCAGGGATTGCGGGTGACACCCCAGAGCCGCGTATTGGTATAGGTGGCGCAGGAAAATTCCGGCGTCGCGGTCCGCGCATGGACGATGCCGCCCGCCTTCATGATGCGTTCGTTGTTCGGCGAGGTCACGTCGGGCACGAAGTCCCTGGTGATCAGCGAGCCGAAGGAAGTGGGTTTCCCCTTGATGAAGCTCTCGTCCTTGATGCCAACGGGCAGCCCGTCGAGCGCGCCAGTCTTGGCGCCCCTCGCATATCTCGCCTCGGCCTTCCTGGCGAGATCCAGGGCCTCGTCGAAATGCGTGAAGGTGAAGGGCTTGTACGTCGCTTGGATCTCATCGGCGCGGGCGACCACTGCTTCCATAAGCTCGACCGGCGAGAGTTTCTTGGCCTTGAACAGCTTCAGCGCATCGGCCGCGGTCAGGTAGCACAGCTCGGCGTTCGACATAGAGGATGGCCTCAGGGCGAAGGAAATTGGCCGCAGCGACGGCGTGCGGATCAGGACCAGGCGGAGGGCTCACACCGTAGCACAGCGCTCAAGCAGCGACCACAGGACCAGCCGCGGGATCGACTGCGCCAGATCGCCCGGACTCCATTTGTGAAACGTCCATTCGGTGAAACCAATTGCGGGCTCTGGTTCGCTCTGAGGAAGCCGGTATGTTTGAACAGTCCTATTGGCAATGGACCATCCGCCCAATAGGATACCGCCCATGGGCGTCCGACGAAGAGACGCCGTGGAGGGGCTTGCGTGCCAGGAGCTACGGCCATGGGCCGTCGGTTCGCTATCCGGGCGATGCCGTCGCGTGAATGCGTTTTGCTGCCGTGCATTGCCGCACCGGCATGCGCCGAGGCTTGCTCATATGAGTGAAACGCCGATCGCCGTGTCGCCGGGACCGGGCGAAGTGACACCGCCGGCCGCGGTGACGGTGCCCGAACTGTCGCGGGCTGCTGCCGCCGAACAGGAACGCGAGCGCCAGAACATCCGCAACCGCTGGCTCATGACCATGCCGGCCTTGATCATCATCATGCTGGCCGCGGTCGGGCCGCTCTTCATCATGGTGGTCTATTCCTTCCTGCAGAAGGGCGACTACGGCGGCGTGGTCGGCAAGTTCTCGATCGATGGCTGGGTCAGCGTCTTTGTGGAGCGCGACATCTTCGACGACACACTGTCGCTCGCCGACGCCCATATTTCGATTCTCTGGCGCAGCGTGAAGCTCTCCACGGTCACCACGATCCTGACTTTGATCTTCGGGTTTCCGACCGCCTATTTCATCGCGACGCGGCCGGAGAATCGCCGCGATCTCTGGCTCTTCCTGGTCACGATCCCGTTCTGGACCAATCTCCTGATCCGTACCTTTGCGATCCAGGAGATCATCCGCCGTGACGGCACCTTCAACAACCTGATGCTGTGGCTCCGGGTGATCAAGGAGCCGCTGCAGATGTTGAACACCGACTTCGCGATCGCGCTCGGTATGGTCTATGTCTTCCTGCCACTGATGGTGTTGCCGATCTATGCCAGTATGGAGAAGCTCGACTTCCGCCTGGTCGAAGCTGGCTATGATCTCTATGCCGGAAAGTTCGCGGTGCTGCGCAAGATCATCGTCCCGCTGGTCAGGCCTGGGATCATCGCCGGCTCGATCCTGGTCTTCATCCCGGCGCTCGGCTCCTATGTGACGCCGGCGCTGCTCGGTGGCGGCAACAAGATGATGATCGGCAACCTGATCTCGCTGCAGTTCGGGCAGGGCCGGAACTGGCCGCTCGGCGGCGCGCTGTCGATCACCTTGATGGCGATGGTGATGGCGGCGCTCATGCTCTACGTGCGCAACGCCTCGGGCAAGAGGACGCATTAGGCATGGCGGCCGCAGCGATCAAGCGCTCCTTCTCGGTCAAGGATATGCCCGGCTTCGCCACCATGGCGATGGCGATGTTCTTCATGCTCTATCTGCCGATCGTCCTGCTCATCATCTATTCCTTCAACGCCCAGGAATCGGTCGCGAAATGGGGCGGCTTCTCGCTGCGCTGGTACGAGGCCGCCTGGAACGACCGGGAGATCAAGGAAGCTGCCTTCCGCTCGCTATGGCTGGCCGGATTCGCCGCCACCGTCGCCACCATCGCCGCGACGCTCGCAGCGCTCGCGACCACGCGCTCGAAGCCGTTCCGCGGCCAGGATGCGGTCTACGGCATCATCAACATGCCGCTGATGGTGCCGGAAATCGTGACCGCGGTGGCGCTCCTGATCTTCTTCGCCTGGCTCAAGGTCACGACCGGCTATACCGGCGTCGGCTATCTGATGGCCGCCCACGCGGCCTTCTGCATCCCCTTCGCCTATCTGCCGATCCGGGCGCGGCTCGAGACCATGGATTTCAGCCTGGAAATGGCGGCGGCGGATCTCTATGCCTCGCCGTTCCAGACGTTCCGCGCCGTGACCCTGCCGCTGCTCTGGCCCGGCATCATGGCGGGCTTCATGCTCGCCTTCGTCATCTCGCTCGACGACGTGGTGATCACCGAGCACATCAAGTCCGCCGGCAACGAGACCCTGCCGACCTACATGCTGGGACAGCTGCGCCGCGCCATGACGCCGGAAGTGAACGCCGTCTCGGCGATCTTCTTCCTGCTTTCCGTCCTTCTCGTCACGCTCTTCTTCTTCCTGAACCGGAAGAAATGATCAAACGCAAACGCAGAAACGCAAACACCAAAATACAAACAGAGGAGTGCAGCGCATGAATCTCAAACTGACAGGCCTCAAATTGACGGGCCTTGCCCTCGGACTTGCCGTCGCAATGTCCGCCGGCTCTGCGTTCGCGGACGGCGAACTGCAGATCTACAACTGGGGTGACTATACCAATCCCGACCTGATCAAGAAGTTCGAAGAGAAGTACAACGTCAAGGTCACCGTGACCGACTACGATTCGAACGACACCGCGCTGGCCAAGATCCGCGCCGGCGGCCATGGCTTCGACATCGTCGTGCCTTCCGCCAGCTTCGTGCCGATCTGGATCAAGGAGGGCCTCCTCATGGAGACCCGGCCGGACCAGATGGAGAATTTCAAGAACGTCGATCCGAAATGGGTCGATGTGCCGTTCGACCCGGGCCGCCATTACACCGTGCCCTGGCAGTGGGGTTCGACCGGCATCCTGCTGAACACCAAGTATTACAAGGGCGATCCCAACACTTCGTCGATCTTTCTCGACCCGCCCGATGAGCTCAAAGGCAAGATCAACGTCGTTCCGGAAATGGCCGACGTGATGAACCTCGCCATCGCCTATGTCGGCGGCGAGCAATGCACCGCCGACAAGGCGGTGCTGAAGAAGGTTCGCGACAAGCTGATGGCGGCGAAGCCGTTCTGGATGTCGATGGATTACGGCAACCAGGAGAAGTATGAGAAAGAGGACATCGTCGTCGGCGTGAACTGGAACGGCTCGACCTTCCGCGCCCGCCTGAAGAACCCGACGATTGTCTACGGCTATCCGAAGGAAGGCTATCCGCTGTGGATGGACAACGTCGCCGTCCTGAAGGACGCGAAGAATCCGGAGAACGCGAAGCTGTTCCAGAACTTCATCATGGACCCGGAGAACGCCGCGCTGATCTCGGCCTTCGCCAAGTATGCCAACGGCATCAAGGGCTCAGAGAAGTTCCTGCCGCCCGAGATGCAGACCGCGCCGGAGATCAAGATTCCCGACCAATTCGTCTCGGCCGGCAAGTTCTCGCTGACCTGCCCGCCCGAAGCGAACGACCTCTACACCCGCATCTGGACCGAGCTCCAGAAGTGAGCTGAATGCAAAAGCCCCGGCGGGTGACCGCCGGGGCTTTTTGTTGAGCATGCAGTCCGGTTCAGTCCCTTAAGACCTGCATCGCCTCGGGCGCGATCCGGAGGCCGACGGCATCGCCGTTCTTCAGCACTTCCTGATAGCCACGGCGGTTCTGCACACGCACCGTCACGTCGCCGCCGGTATCGAGGTCGATGTGGAAATGCGTGTCGGTGCCAAAATAGACGATGTTCTCGACCGTGCCGGAGAGATGGCATTCCGCGCCGGGCTTCACCAGGTCGATTCTTTCCGGTCGGATCGCCAGGGTCACCTTGCCGCCGACCGGCGCGGCGGGGTCCAGCTCATGGGCGACCACATTGCCGGAAGGCAGCCGGATCTGGCCTTTGTTGCCGATCCGCTGCATGACCTCGGCTTCGATGAAGTTGGTCTCGCCGATGAAATCGGCGACGAAGCGCTCGACCGGATGCTCGTAGATCTCGTTGGCAGTGCCGATCTGCAGGATCTTGCCGCCTGACATGACCGCGATCCGGTCGGACATGGTCAGGGCTTCTTCCTGGTCATGGGTCACGAAGATGAAGGTGATGCCGGTCTCGTGCTGCAGCCGTTTCAGCTCGATCTGCATCTCCTTGCGGAGCTTCAAATCGAGCGCCGACAAGGGTTCGTCGAGCAGCAGCACCTTGGGATGCGGCGCCAGCGCGCGGGCCAGGGCGACGCGCTGCTGCTGTCCGCCGGAGAGCTGCTGCACCTTGCGGTTCCGCAGCGCCTCCATCTTCACCAGCTTCAGCATCTTCTCGATCTGCGCCTCGCGATCGGCGCGCCGGCGCCCCAGCATGCGGAGGCCGAAGCCTATGTTCTGGGCCACGGTCAGGTGCGGGAACAGGGCATAAGACTGGAAGACGGTGTTGACCATCCGCTTATAGGGCGGGAGGTGCGCCACCTCCTGGCCCTCCAGCAGGATGCTCCCCGCGCTCGGCAATTCGAAGCCGGCGATCAGGCGAAGCAGGGTGGTCTTGCCGCATCCCGAAGGGCCGAGCAGCGTGAAGAACTCGTTCTGACGAATCGTCACGGAAACGTTGTCCAACGCGACAACCGCGTCAGGACCCGCGCCAAATGTCTTGGTGACATTCTTGGCTTCGACCGCGGGTAATCCGGTCAAAATTCACCTATCCCTCGACCGCATCTCGCGATGCAGCATCGCCCTGTTTGCTGGATTTTTATTGTTCTTTTCACTCTACGGCAACTTGGTTTCGCGTCAATCCGCAAACTGACCCATTCATGACCCCGCGGGCGAGCATGAGGGGCATGCAGAGCCGTTGATAGCGTCGCCCGCCTGCCGGGAATAAGGTGACGTACTCCGCAATGCGGGCACCCTTTCCTCCCAACCAGCGAGACCACATTGGTTCAAACCGCGATCACGACCAGGCCCCGTTCCGGGAGCGGCGGCGGGTCCGGATCGCCACCGCCGAAACCGCCCGCCAGCGGTGCCGCGCTGGGTCTCGTCTTCGCGAATGGCGCGGTCTTCACCTTCACGGTGATGGATGCGGTCATCAAGTCGGTGGCGCAGACCTTTCCGACCGGCGAAATCATCTTCTTTCGCAATCTCTTCGCCTTCATCCCGCTCCTGGCCTTCGCCTGGTGGCGCCATGGCGGTGTTCCCCTGAAGACCAGCCGGCCCTGGGGCCATGTGCTGCGCGGCGTCTTCGGCGTCTCGTCGATGTTCTGCTTCTTCCTGAGCTATAAACTGATGCCGCTGTCCGACGCGATCGCGCTCGGTTTGTCGGGGCCGATTTTCATCACCGTCCTCTCGGTGCCGATCCTGGGTGAGCATGTCGGCTGGCGGCGCTGGAGCGCCGTCATCGTCGGATTCATCGGCGTGCTGGTGATGACGCGGCCGGGCTCGACACTGTTCGACATCAACGCGCTGGTGCCGCTGGCCGCGGCCGTCCTCTATGCCGCCGCCATGCTCTCGATCCGTAAGCTCGGCGCGACTGAACCCTCGACCACCATTGTTTTCCACTTCACCGCGTTTGCGACGATCGCGTCGCTGCTGACGATTCCCTGGGGCAAGGTGGATCCCGACCAGACCTGGGTCATGCCATCGGGCCTCGGTCAGCTCGGCGTGCTGACGGTGATCGGTGTGTTGGGCGGCATCGCCCAGATATTCATGACCATGGCCTATCAGCGGGCGCGCGCCGCCACGGTCGCCTCGTTCGACTACACGGCCCTGGTCTATGGGTTCCTGCTCGGCGCCATCTTTTTCTACGAGCGCCCGGACAGCTATCTCATTGTCGGCGGCGGCATCGTGGTCGTGGCCGGCATCTACATCATCCACCGCGAAACCGTGGTCGCCCGCCGGGAGAATCGCGAACCTCCCGTTCCGCCGCGGCCGCCCAACGAGTGATCGAGGCGAATGGTTACTTCCGCCCAAGCCGCCCTTCGATCGCATCCCAGATCTTCATCTCGGGCCGCGTTCCGTCGAAGCGGGCGATCTCTTGCAGGCCAGTCGGCGAAGTGACGTTGATTTCGGTCAGGTAGTCGCCGATCACATCGATACCGACGAAGATCAAGCCGCGGCTCTTCAGCTCCGGTCCAAGCAGCGCACAAATCTCTTGTTCCCGCTTGGTCAGCGTGGACTGCATCGGCTTGCCGCCGGCGTGCATGTTGGAGCGCGCTTCGCCCGCCATGGGTACGCGATTGATGGCGCCGACCGGCTCACCATCGATAAGGATGATGCGCTTGTCCCCCTGCCGGACCTCGGGCAGGTAGCGCTGCACGATGACGGGCTCGCGATAGAGCTGGGTGAACATTTCCAGCAATGAGCCCAGGTTCTCATCGTTCGGCGTGATGTGGAAGACGCCGGCACCGCCATTGCCGTAGAGCGGCTTCACGATGATGTCCTTGTGTTCGGCGCGGAAGGCGAGCACCTCTTCGCGGTCGCTGGTGATCAAGGTCGGAGGCATCAGCCCGGCGAACTTGGTGACGAACAGCTTCTCCGGCGCGTTCCTGACCTCGACCGGATCGTTCACCACCAGCGTCTTCGGATGGATATGCTCCAGGATATGCGTCGCCGTGATGTAGGACATGTCGAACGGCGGGTCCTGGCGCATCAACACGACGTCGGCCGAAGCCAGGTCGATCGTCTCCGGTGCGCCCAGGGTGAAATGGTTGCCGCGCTCGCGGCGAAGCTCCATCCGTGCGCCACGCGCGATCACCTTACCGTCGCGAAAGCTCAGCCGGCTGGTGTGATAGAAGAACAGCTTGTGCCCGCGTTCCTGCGCGGCGAGACCCATCACGAAAGTGGAATCGCCGTCGATATTGACGTGCTCGATCGGGTCCATCTGGACGGCGACGAAAAGGCCCATCGGTTGCTCCTGGAGGGTGACTCAGTTGAGCTGTTGGCCGAGATCCTGGATCAGCCGCGCGACGTGATGGCGCTGGCTGTCATTGTCGGAGATTTCCAGGAAGCGTTCCAGGGTGGCCCGCGCGGCATTGAGATTGCCGAGCCGCGCCTGGATGAGGCCGGCCTCGCGATAGAGCGGCGCATGCTTCGGCGCGATCAGCAGCATTCGCTCGAGCACGGCGGCCGCCTTATCGAGATCGCCCTCCTGGATCAGGCGGATCTTCAGGTTGTTCTCGAGCCTGAGCAGGATGTCGCGGTTGCCGACCGCAGCATAATGCTCCGGCTGCAGCTCAGCCTTCTCGCCCGCGGCAGCTTTCAGCTTGCGGCGCAGATCGGCAGTGGTGCAGGGCTCGCCGCCGGCGAAGGGATCGAGAATCACCGCCCGCCCGGCATTGTGCAGCCGGACCACGAAGTGCCCCGGGAAGTTCACGCCCTCGATCGGCCACCCCTGGCTGCGTGCGGCATGGATGTAGAGGATCGCCAGCGCCACCGGCAGGCCTTTGCGCCGGTCGATGACCCGCATCAGATTGGCGTTCTGCAGGTCGTCATAGGTGACGCGATCGCCCTGATAATTGAACGTGCCGGCCAGCACCTTCGAGAGCGTGGTGGCGCGGGCATAAAGCCCGGCATCGCCCTCGGCGTTGCAATTGGCGGCCGCGGCCGCATTCTTCATCTCGGCGCCGATGGCTGTCAGGTGCTCGTGATAGGTTTCCGGCGCGCTGCGCTGGCGCTCCAGGGCCGCCAGAGCGAGGCCCGCTTCCGCGATATCGATCGCGGCATCCTCCGCACCGCCGACCGCAGTCAGAACCAGGCGCGGATCCCAACTCTCGCCCGACATGTAATCGCCCGAGCTGCCGGTCATTGGGTCGGCCTTTGCGACGACTTCGCAGGACGCGCCGCCGTCGGCGTGGCGGCGGCGGGCGTTTCAGCCGAGGCTGCGGCGAATGTCGGCGGGTTTTCTGGAATCGGAGGCAATGGATCGGTTCTCAGGCGCACATGGTTGACCACCGCCCGGACATAGGGAACGTCGCGCACATGGTCGATGACGCGTTGCAGCTCCGCCGGGGTCCGGGCGACGCCCATCAGATACACCGTCGAGCGGATGCAATCCACGCTGTAATTGATGGCCCGGATGTCACGGTCGAGCATCAATTTGAGGCGGATTTGCTGGATCAGCAGGACGTCCTCGGAGAAATCCCCGGCATCGAGGCTGCGCCCGAGCTTGATCTCGTCCACCACCTCGCGCACCCCGTCCGGCTCCCAGGCCAGCCGGGTGGCTTCGATCCGCTCCTCCGGCTTCTGCACGAAGCCGCTCAGCAGCACCCGCCCTTCATGGACCTGTACATCCACATTCTGGAACAGCTTCTGATCCTTGTTGAGCATCCGGGCCGTGATGTCGGTCCAGATCGCCTTGTCGCGCGCCGAGTTGACGAATCCGCGCTCCTCCATGGCCATGTTGGTGACGGTGGCGCCGGCGCCGACGGCCATTCCGACCGGCGAGCAGCCCGCCAACAGGCTCGACAAGCCAACCGGCAGAACACCGACCAGCAGCGATGCGCCGATCCACGGCAAGCCGATTCGCTTCGATGGGAACATGGCGGAATCATGCCCTAACCGGATTCCGGCCGCCAAGCGTCTTTCATATGAACCGGCCGACCCATGCGGCCGAAGGCCATCAGGTCGAACCGCAGGGTGAGACCGGCCAGCTCCGGCCGCTGCGCCACGAACAGGCCGGCAGCCCGGGCGAGCCGGAACCGCTGCTGAGAGCTGAGCGCCAGGCTTGCGGTCTCCGCATCGATCCGCTGTTTCACTTCGATGAAGGCCAAGGTGCCGCCGCGTCGGGCGATGAGGTCGATCTCTCCGGCGAGCGAGCGCCAGTTGATCGCCAACACGCGATAGCCCTTCAACCGCAGCCACCAGGCAGCCCTGCGCTCGGCACCATGCCCGCGATGAAAAGCGTCGCGGCCCCATCCGGCCTTGCGCGAGGGTTCCAGCTTCAAGGCTTCATCGGCCCGCGCCCGGCGAGCGCCAGAGCGCGGGCGTAGATTTCGCGCCGCGGTTTGCCGCTGGCGGCGGCCACCGCGGACGCCGCTTCCTTGACCGCCATGTTTTTCAGCGCAGTCTCCAGCGCCGCATCGACATCGAACGCGGCCTCTTCCGCGCTCGGCGGACCGATGACGACGACGATCTCGCCCTTCGGCGCGCCGCGCTCTTCATAATGCCGCGCCAGTGCGCCGAGCGTGTCGCGGAGCACCTCTTCATGCAGCTTGGTCAGCTCGCGGGCGACCGCAGCGGGTCGGTCGCCGAGCACCGCCGCGCAGCTCGCGAGACTGTCGGCCAGGCGCGGACCGGTCTCGAAGAACAGCAGCGTCGCCGGCACGGTCTTCAGTTCCAGCAGCGTTGCGCGCCGGGCGCCGTCCTTCACCGGCAGGAAGCCCGCGAACAGGAAGCGGTCGCTCGGGAGACCGGACAGCACAAGCGCCGCCAGCGGCGCCGAGGGCCCTGGAATGACCGTCACCGCGATGCCGGCCGCGGTCGCTTCGCGCACCAGCTTGTAGCCGGGATCGGAGATGAGCGGCATGCCGGCATCGGAGACCAGAGCCACGGTTTCGCCGTCCTGCAGCCGCGCGATCAATTTGGGCCGCATCGTCTCCGCATTGTGATCGTGATAGGGCAGAGTCGGCCTGCGGATATCGAATTTCGACAGCAGGTTGCCGGTAACGCGCGTATCCTCGCAGGCGATCAGATCCGCAGCCTTCAGCGTCTCCAGCGCCCGCGCGCTGATATCGCCGAGATTGCCGATCGGTGTGGCGACCAGGGCCAGCAACCCTCTGGTGGAACGGACGGGCTGGCGTTGCCTTCCTTCCTTCCTCTCGCTAGGCTCAGGCATCGGTCATTCCAGGGCGTCCCCAAAGGCCTTTCAACGTGAAAACCGGCATACCATCTCGTCCGTTGCATCTGACGCTGGCGACTTTCTCCATCCTGCTCGCCGCCCTCATCGCCGGATGCGCGCCCAACCTACCGCCGCCGCAGGCGCCGAGCCAGCAGCAACCTCAAGCGGCGCCCACGCCGGTGACGCCGGCACCGGGCACCAATCTCACTCTGCCCGCGCAGTCGCAGCAGGCCAAGGTCGCCTTGCTGCTGCCGCTCTCCGGTCAGAATGCCGGTGTCGGCCGGTCGCTGATGCAGGCGGCCGAGATGGGCGTGTTCGATTCCGCCGGCGATGATTTCTCCCTGGTGGTGCGCGACAGCGCCGCCGCGACCGGTCCCGGCGGCGCTGTCAGCAGCGCGATGCAGGAAGGCGTCGGCCTGGTGCTGGGTCCGGTCTTTGCGACCGAGGCGCCGGCGGCGGCCATGGCTTCCGGCGGTCTCATCCCGGTGATCAGCTTCTCCAACGACCGCAACGCGGCGAAGCCCGGCGTCTTCGTGCTCGGCCTCGCCCCGCAGGCACAGGTCGAGCGCGTCGTGCAATATGCCTCGGGCCAGAGCCTGAAGCGCTTCGCCATCCTTTATCCGAGCTCGCCCTACGGCAATGTGGTGCGTCAGGCGTATCAGGACGCGGTGGTGAAGTCCGGCGGCGAGATCGCGGTGATGCAGGCCTATTCGACCGATCCTTCGGGCGGCGATCTCATCCAGGTCATGCAGTCGCTCTCGGCCTCCTATAAGAGCAGCAGCTTCGACGCGCTGATGATTCCCGAAGGCGGGCAGAAGCTGCGCGCCATCGCCGGCATGCTGCAGGGCTTCGGCATCCCTGTCGCGGGCCCTGGCGGCCCGGCGCCGGCAGGGGCGGTGCGCCTGCTCGGCACGGCGCTCTGGAACGACCCGAGCCTCACCCGGGAACAGGTCTTGGCCGGCGGCTGGTTCGCGACCACGCCACCTGATCGCTGGACCAATTTCGTTGCGCGCTACCAGTCGGTCTACGGCTCGGCACCGGACGCCCGCGCGGGCGTCGTCTATGATGCCGTGACACTGGCCGTCGCCTTGGGCAAGTCGAAGCCCGGCGGCGACTTCGGCCTGCCGCGCCTCACCGATCCCTCGGGCTTCGCCGGCGTCACCGGCCTGTTTCGCCTGAATGCCGACGGCACCGTGACCCGCGGCCTCTCGGTGCTGGAGATCGGCCCCGGCGGCATCACGGTCCGCGATCCGGCCCCAACTGTGTTCCAGGCCACAATCAACTGATTCCGTCTGACAACTGACGAACCCGCGCAGCGGACACGGCGACGAAGTCCAGCCAAGCATCCTCGGAGATTGAAATCATGCGCAGTCATCTTGCTGTCGTCGCCCTCTTCGCTTGCCTCGCGCTGCAGCTCGGCAGCGGTCCGGCGCGGGCCGATTGCTCGACCTCGAAGAACGAGTTCGAAGACGTCTATTGTTACGCCAAGATCTACATCGATTCCGACAACGACCTGAATGCGGCCTACAAGGCCCTTACGCCCAAGCTCGACGCCGACGCCAAGTCGGCGCTGAAGAAAAGCCAGCTCGCCTGGATGAAAAAGCGCAACGACGAATGCGGCCAGCGCGACAGCGACGGCTATTACGTCGATCTTTCCTGCGCCGTGGACTTCACCCGCAATCGCACCCAGTTCCTCAAGGACCGCAAGGCGGAATGCGACGCCGGAAACTGTGACGCCGCCAAGATGGCCGAGGTCGAGTAGCGGCTGACACCGATCCGGCTTAAGCGAGCAACGCGCCTAGGACTGCGTCCAGGCGTGCGCGGCCTTCCGCCGTCGCCCGCAGCCTTCCGCTCTCCAGTGTTAGGAAACCGCCCTCGATCAGCCGCGTAAGGCGCTGCGTATCCAGTGCGTTCGCAATACCGGAGCCCGCTTCTGCCACGAACCGCTCTTCCGGAATCCCTTCCGCGAGGCGAAGGCCCATCATCACCATCTCGGATAAGCGCGCCGAAGCGTCCACCTCCAGCCGCTGGCGGGTCGCATGGCCGTCGCGCTCGACCGCATCGAGCCAAGCTTCCGGCGCGCGGTGCTGGCGGGTGGCGAGCTTCGTTTCCCCGAACGTCAGCCGCCCATGCGCGCCCGGCCCGATGCCGATGTAGTCGCCGTAGCGCCAATAGATAAGGTTGTGCCGCGACTCTTCGCCCGGCCGCGCATGATTGGATATCTCATAGGCGGGCAGCCCAGCCCGCTCCAGCCGCGCTGCAGTCCAGTCGAACAGGGCCGCCTGCTCTTCTTCCGGCAGGGTCTCGAAATCGCCGCGGGCGACGCGCTGCTCGAAGGCGGTGCCGGGCTCGATGGTGAGCTGGTAGAGCGAGATGTGGCGATCGGCGAGATCGAGCGCCGCCGCGAGTTCTCCTTGCCACGCCTCCAAGGTCTGGCCCGGTCGCGCATAGATCAAATCGAAGGAGAGCCGCGGGAAGGTCGCGCGGCCGATCTCCAGCGCCTGGATCGCGTCTTCCGCGCTGTGCTGCCGGCCCAGGAACTTCAGCATGGCTTCGTCCAAGGCCTGTACGCCGATCGAAACCCGATTCACCCCGGCATCGCGGAAGCCGCGAAAGCGCCCGATTTCGACCGAGGTCGGATTGGCCTCCAGGGTGATCTCGAAATCCGGCGCCGTCGTCCAATGCCGGCGCACCGCCGCGATGATCGCGCCGGCGGTTTCTGGCTCCATCAGCGAGGGCGTGCCGCCGCCGAAGAACAGACTGGTGACCGTTCGCCCCGGCGTCTGTTCCGCGTAGTGCGCGAGCTCCTGCAGCAGCGCCTCGCGCCACCGGCCCTGGTCGACCCCCTCGCGGACATGGCTGTTGAAGTCGCAATAGGGACATTTGGCCCGGCAGAACGGCCAATGCACGTAGACGCCGAAACCGCGATCGTCGAAGCTCATGCGGGAGAGAAAGCAGAGTAGAGGCGGCGACGCAAGCCGCGCGGCTATTCGGCGACTAGGGGAACCGGGCTGATGCAGGCGCCGGTCGGCCAGTTGCGCTTGAGCGCAGGCCGGCCGAAATAATAGCCCTGCAGATAGCCGACGCCGGCCTTCAGCAGGAACTCCGCATCCTCGGCATTCTCGACGAACTCGGCCACCGTCTCGAGGCCGAACGTGGCGGCGAGGCCCATGAGGTTGCGGACGAAGAGCTGGTTGTCGATGTTGCGCGAGAGATTGAGCACGAACGAACCGTCGATCTTCACCATATCGACGGTCAGTGCTTTTAAGTGCCGGAACGAGGTGAAGCCGGCGCCGAAATCGTCGATCGCGACCTTGCACCCGAGATCGCGCACCACATTCACGAAACGCGCGGATTCCTCGATGTCATGCAGTGCCGCGGTTTCGGTGATCTCCACCACCAGACGCGGTGCTATATGCGGCGTCGAGCGCACGGCGGAGATGAGGGCTCTGAGCCAGGACTGATCCGAAGCGGTGAGGCCGGAAATGTTGATCGCGAGCGTCGTGTCCGGTGCCTCGCGCAGCTCGTCCACTGCCATGTCCAGCACATAGCGGTCGAGTGCCCTGGCCATGCCGAGCTGCTCGATCACCGGGATGAAGGCGCCGGCGGGAACGATGTCGCCCTTCTCGTCGCGCATCCGGAGCAGGGCTTCGTATTTCACGACTTCATGCGTGTCGGCGCGCACGATCGGCTGATACATGAACAGCAGCCGATGGTCGCGCATCGCGTTCTGCACCTGGGCGCCGATATCCATGGCATGGCGATGCACCAGGCCTTGCTGCTCGGAAACCCGATAGGTGTTGAAGCAGGAGCGGCCGTTGCGCTTGGCGAAATTGAGCGAGAGCTCGGCCTTCGCCATCACGTCATAGGCGGTGTTCACCAGGCCCGGGAACAGCACGCAACCGATCGACACCGAAACCGGAATCGACTGGCCGTCGATCTCGACTGGCTCGGCACGGATGCCGTCGATGATGCGGTCCATGGCATGGACCACCATCTCCTCGCGGCATTGCGAAAGGATCACGCCGAACCGGTCGCCGCCCAGGCGGCCGACCACGTCCGAGGAGCGCACGAAGCGATCGAGGCGCTGGCCGACCGCGACCAGAACCGCATCGCCCACTTCGTATCCGAAAGCGCTGTTGATCATAGCGAGCTTGTCGATGCCGATCACCATGAAGGCACCGGGCACGTAGAACCGGCGCGCAAAGGTCAGCGCCTGGTCGAGCTCGTCTCTGAGACGCGTCTTGTTGAAGTGGCCGGTCAGCTCGTCGTAATTGGCGATGCGCTCCAACCGCGCCTCGGTCTGCTTGCGCGTCGTGATGACCCGGAGCGTGCCATGCATCGCGGTCGGCGTCCGGGTGGCATCGAATGTCGCCGTGGCGCGGTCATGCACCCAGACGACCCCACCCTGGTTGTTGCGCAGCCGATATTCGCAGTCATAGCCCGCCTGGCCGGCGAAGTGATCGCTTAGCGCTTTCAGGCGGACCGGCAGATCTTCGGGGTGGATCCGATTGTTGAAGCCGTGGCCCGACTGAATTTCCTCATTGGTCTCGCCCAGCAGCTCCTTGAGCGAGCTGCCCCAGGTCAGCGTGTCGGAAAGGATATCCCAGCAATAGGCAATGTCCCCCGCGGCTTCCACCGCGCGGGCGACCCAATCTGATCCGAGAGGTTGTGAGAGGGCCTCCGAATCCGGGGCCTGTCTACCCAGCGTGATCATGCCCCGGTTGCCGCCAACGATTCTGCCCGCTTTTGAATTGAGCGTTTAAGGCAGCAGCATAGTCCCGAGAATCCTAAACAAACCTTAAATGCTCGGAATCGAACAAACCGGCGCGCCAGCGCAGTTTTGGCCTTTAAGGTAAAGAATTGGTGAAGCCGCAAAATACGCCATGTTGCTGCAAGATATGTGAGCTTCGCGGCTTGCGATTCCCGAGCGGACTCCTCAAATTCTAGGCAAATCCTCCGATACCCAGTCGGTCGCTGGGTACGTCCTCTTGGCGGGTCTTCCGCTTGGCGTGTGACTGGGAGCTTGAATGGCGGATTACGCCCAGATCCTCTTGCTGCCTCCACCCGTGCCGCCGCCACAGAGGCTGCCGGCGCGTGAGCAGGAGCTCGCGGTCACCGAAGGCCAGGGTGGCGACAACGCGCGGGCGCGCCGTTTTCGTTTCCGCGTCGTCGAAGGCGGCGAGACCAGCACCGATCTCGCAACACGTCGTGCCGGCGCTACCACGCTCGACAACAGCGGTTCGACCGAGAACGCGACCGCGGATTCGTCCTCGCCGCGGATTCGTTATGCGAGCAGCGACACCCACCGTGGCTCGTCCACTGCCTTCCTTGCCCAGACCTTCGCGCAGGAGCAATTGGGCGAAGGCTTGTACAATCCGCCTTTTGCCGCGGCGACCGCCGCATATAGCCGTACCGGCGCCGCACTGAACCCACGCGCCAGCGCCGGGCTCGACATCCGGGCCTAGGGATTCCACTCTGGCAGCGCCGCGGCCTGCCGCAGCCAATCTGCAAATCGTGTCTCGTCGATTGCATCTTCTTCGCGGATGTCGAGATAGCGCGTGTTCTTGTCCTTGGATTCGCCCGGCGGCAATGGCTTCAGCTTCGCGCCGTTGAGGAAGGCCACCTTTACGTACTCGTTGAAGCAATGGAAGCTCAGGACCCAGGCTCGGTCCGTGCCGTAGAAGGGCGAGTTCCACTTCACCGCCTTGCGGATCTCGGGCAGCGTGCCGGTAATCAGCGTATCGATCCGTCGCCCGATGTCGCGCTTCCATTCCGGCATGGCGGCAATATAGGCCTGCACCGGCAGATCGCCGTCGCCCTTCGCGATCTGCGGATTGCCGCCCGCGAGCAGCACCACCTCTGCGTGCTTGGCCGTCTTCTTCTTTGCGGCAGGTTCGGGAGTGGATGGCTTGGTAGAACGCTTCTTCGCGACCTTCTTCCCAGCCATCGCTCGATCCCTTAAGCCGTCGTATCGATTGTCCCGCCCATCGATCCATCGGAGCTTGCGTCATTGGCGGCGGCAGGGCCGCCTTTGGCGACGCCGACCAGTGCGGGGCGCAGCAGGCGGTCGTGGATCTTGTAACCGGCTTGCAGCACTTGGACGACGGTGCCCGCCGGCTTGCCGGTGTCCGGCACCTCGAACATCGCTTGGTGGAAGTTGCTGTCGAAGCGCTCGCCTTCCGGCCAGATCCTTTGGATCTGCTGCTTGCCGAGGGCGGCTTCCAATTGGCGCTCGGTCGCGGCAACGCCGTCATAGAGCGTCTTCAAGACCTCGTCCGACTGCAGCGTCTCGGCCGGAATGGCTTCCAGCGCGCGGCGCAAGTTGTCCGCGACGGTCAGCACTTCGCGGGCGAAATTGGAGATGCCGTATTTCTGCGCATCCTCGCGGTCGCGCTGCGCCCGGCGCCGGGTGTTCTCGGTCTCGGCCATGGCCCGCAGCGCCTGGTCCTTCATCTGCGCGGCTTCGGCACGCGCGGCAGCCAGCGCCTCTTCGAGGCTCTGCGGTTCGGCGCCGGTGTCGTCCTGGGGCATGGCCTGATCTTCAGGTGCGCCGTTTTCCATCTTGTCGTCGGTCATCATGGGACCGGTTCTCCATCAATCTTTGGTCTGTTGCAATGGCGGAAATCGCCGCGTCCCGCTTCGGCGGGATGCCTGTAATCTCCGTGAATCTCTAACCCAGGATGCGGCCGATCACCTTGGCGGTATAATCGACCATCGGGATGATGCGGGCGTAATTGATCCGGCTGGGACCGATCACGCCTACGGCGCCGATGAGGCGCCGCTGGCTGTCGCGATAGGGCGAAATCACCGCCGAGCAGCCCGCCAGGCCGAACAGCTCGTTCTCCGCGCCGATGAAAATCTGGACGCCCTCCGCCGCATCCGCCGCTTCCAGGAGCTTCAGCAATTGCTCCTTGGCCTCCAGCGCCGAGAAGAGGCCGCGCACCCGTTCGAGATCGGCCAGCTCGGTCACGCCTTCCAGCAGGTGCGACTGCCCGCGCACGATGAGGGCACCCTGGCTGCCACCGTTGGACCAGGTGGCGAGCCCGGCCTCCACCACCTTGCGGGTCAATTCGTTCAACTCGGCGCGCTGGCTTTCCAGATCCTGCACGATCTCGCTGCGTGCGAGGCCGATGGTGCGGCCGGCCAGGCGCTGGGTCAGGTAGTTCGTGGCTTCGACCAGACTCGAAGGCGGCAGGCCGATCGGTACATCGATCACCCGGTTCTCCACCATGCCGCCTTCGGTCACCAGCACGACCAGGGCGCGGCCCGGGGCCAGGTGCACGAACTCGATATGCTTCAGCGGCCGCTCCGATTTCGGCGCGAAGACCATGCCGGCTGCATGGGAGAGGCCGGAGAGCATGGTCGAAGCCTGCTCCATCACCTCCGGCATGCTACGTCCCGTCGCTTGGCAATGGCCGTCGATCGCCGCCCGCTCCTCATCCGTCAGGCCGCCGAGCTCCATCAGGCCGTCGACAAAGAGCCGGAGGCCGAGATCGGTCGGGAGCCGACCCGCCGAGGTGTGCGGCGCGAACAGCAGACCCAATTCCTCGAGATCCGCCATCACATTGCGGATCGTGGCCGGGGAGAGCTGGCCCAGCCTGCGCGAGAGCGTGCGCGAGCCGACCGGCTCCCCGGTCTCGAAATAGGTGTCCATGATCAGCCGGAAAATTTCGCGCGAGCGCTCGGACAGCTCGCTCAAGACCGGCCGATGCTGCGGAATGTTGCGCGGCGTATGCTGCATCAGTCGCCTCTGAAAGCCTTTCGGAATCTAGGTATAGGGGCGCGATGCGTCAATATCCGCGAATTATCGTTGCGGCGCAGTTTCGGGCATGCTGGACTGCCGCCCAATTCCCCCGAAATCAAAGTCCGAATTGACATGCGTTTCCTGGTCTTCCAGCACATTGCCATCGAGCATCCCGGCATCTTCCGCGATTTCTTCGCCGCGGACGGGATCCAATGGGATGCCGTCGAACTCGACGAGGGCGAGGCGATCCCGAGCCTGGACGGTTATGACGCGCTCTGGGTGATGGGCGGGCCGATGGATGTCTGGGAGGAAACCGAGCATCCCTGGCTGAAGGCCGAAAAGCAGGCGATCCGGGAATGGGTCAAAGAGCGCGGCAAGCCCTATATGGGCCTTTGCCTCGGCCATCAGCTCCTGGGCTCGGCGCTGGGCGGGAAGGTGGGCAAGATGGAGAAGCCCGAAGTCGGGATTCTGGACATCGATCTCACCGAAGCCGGCCGCAGCGATCCGCTCTTCGCCGGGATCGGAACGCCGTTCCAGGCGCTGCAATGGCATGGGGCGGCGGTGCTGGAGGCGCCGGACGGCGCCGTGATCCTCGCCAGCTCTCCCGTCTGCGCCAACCAGGCTATGCGGATCGGCGATCTTGCCTATGGCCTGCAATGCCACACCGAGCTGACCGCGAAGACGGTCGGCGAATGGGGCGAGATTCCGGCCTATGCCTGCGCTCTAGACGAGACGTTGGGGACCGGCGCTTTGGCCAAACTCGACGCCGAAGCCACCAACAAGATGCCGATCTTCGCCCGGGATTCGCGCCGGCTCTACGACAACTTCATGGGCCTGCTCAAGCTGCGGAGCTGAGATCATTCAAAAGCCAACGCCTTCGTCGATGCGGGCCTTAAGCCCGCTGGTGATGCTGGTCGGCCTCGGCCTGGTGGCGCTCAACCTCCGCCCTGCAGTCACCAGCGTCGGGCCGCTCTTGCAGGAGATCGTGCAGTCGCTCGGCTTCGACCGCACCGAGGCCGGCATCCTGACAACGTTGCCGGTGCTCTGCTTCGGCCTGATTGGTCCGGTGGCGCCGGTGCTCGGCCGCCGCTTCGGGGCCGAGAATGTGATCTTCGCGGCGCTCATCGCCGTGGCCGTCGCCTGCGGCATGCGCCTGGCACCATCGGCCGCCATGCTCTATGGCAGCGGCGTCATCGCCGGTCTCGCCATCGGCCTGATGAACGTGCTCTTGCCGGGCATCGTGAAGCGCGACTTTCCGCACAAGGTCGGCGCCGTCACCGGCTTCTACACGATGATGCTCTGCGTCGGCGCCGCCGGCGCGGCGGCCCTGGCCCCGCAGGTCGAGCTTGCCTTCGGCGTTACCTGGACCGTGGCGCTCGCGATCTGGGGCATCCTCGCGCTGCTTGCGCTGCCGGCATGGGCGCCCTTGCGCGCGCATTTCCATTCGGCACCCCAGACCGCGACGGCCGAGACGCGCAGCCTCTGGACCAGTGCGCTGGCCTGGCAGGTCACGATCTATCTCGGCCTCGCCTCGTCGCTGGCCTATAGCGTGTTCGGCTGGGGTGCCAAGATCCTGCAGGACCGCGGCATGGACGTGCCGTCGAGCGGTCTCATGCTGGGTTTGAGCATCCTGGTCCAAGGCGGCGGAGCGCTTGTGGCCCCGCTGATGACGGTCAAAGGCGGCGATCTCCGACTCTCTGCCCTTCTCATGCTCGCTTTGGGGCTCGCCGGACTGCTCGGCTATCTCTTCGCGCCGATCGGCACGATGGGGCTCTGGTCGGTCCTGCTCGGCCTCGGCCAGGGCGGCGCCTTTGCGATCGCCCTGACCATGATCGCCCAGCGCGGCGGCAATCCGCAGACGGCGGCCCGTCTCTCGGGCATGACCCAAAGCGTCGGCTATGTGATGGGGGCTCTGGCCGGTCCCTTGGCGGTCGGCCTGGTGCATGACCTCGCCGGCGGCTGGCCTCCGGTCGCGATCCTCTTCTGTGTGATCACCGCGGGTGCCGCAATCTGCGCGCTCGGTGCCGGAAGAGTGCGGACGGTCTGATTGCAAGGCGTCGCGCCGACGTGTAGTTTCCGCGCCGTTCTAGCAAGGATCACATCATGTCCACTCCTGCTGCCCGGCCGTCCGGCAGATCGGTCGACCAGTTGCGCGCCGTCGAGCTCACGGTCGATGTCAACCGCTATGCCGAAGGCTCCTGCCTTGCCAAGTTCGGCAACACCCATGTGCTCTGCACCGCGACCTTGGAAGAGAAGGCCCCGTCTTTCTTGAAAGGCAGCGGCAAGGGCTGGGTCACCGCCGAATACGGCATGCTGCCGCGCTCGACTCACAGCCGCACCGACCGCGAGGCCGCCAAGGGCAAGCAGTCCGGCCGGACGCAAGAGATTCAGCGCCTGATCGGCCGCAGCCTGCGCGCGGTGACGGACATGACCGGCTTCGGAGAGCGTCAGATCCGCCTCGACTGCGACGTGCTGCAGGCCGATGGCGGCACCCGCACCGCAGCGATCACCGGCTCCTACGTGGCGCTGCACCGCTGCTTTGCCTTCATGAAAGAGATGGGCGCGATCAAGGCGATTCCGCTCATCGATCAGGTGGCGGCTATCTCCTGCGGCATCCACAATGGCCAATGCGTGCTCGACCTCGAATACGAGGAAGACTCCGCCGCCGAAGCCGACGCCAATTTCGTGCTGACCGGTTCCGGCGGCATCGTCGAGGTCCAAGGCACGGCGGAGAAGAACGCCTTCTCCGAAGCGCAGTTCCTCGAACTGCTAAAGCTCGCGCGCAAGGGTATCGGCGAGTTGAACACCCTGCAAAAACGGGCCCTCGGTCTTTAGATGCCGCGCCGCTTCACCGAACAGAAGCTGGTCCTCGCCAGCCACAACAAGGGCAAGGCGGCCGAGATCGCGGAGCTGCTGCAGCCCTTCGCGATCGAAGTGATCTCGGCGGCTTCGCTCAATCTGCCTGAGCCGGAAGAGACCGAGGACAGCTTCATCGGCAACGCGAAGCTGAAAGCCCTCGCCGCGACCCGCGCGACGAAGCTTCCGGCGCTCGCCGACGATAGCGGCCTCTGCGTCGATTCCCTCGATGGCGCGCCCGGCATCTTCTCCGCGCGCTGGGCCGGTCCGGCGAAGGATTTCAACGCCGCGATGGCGCGCGTGCTCCAGGGCATCGCCGGCAAGCCGCGCGGCGCGCATTTCGTCGCGGCGCTTGCTCTGGCCTGGCCCGACGACCATTGCGAAGTCTTCGAAGGCAAAGTATTCGGCACTCTCGCCGATGCTCCCCGCGGCACTCGCGGCTTCGGCTACGACCCGATCTTCGTGCCGGACGGGTTGGACATCACCTTCGGCGAGATGGACCCCGCCGAGAAGCACGCGATGAGTCACCGCGCCGTCGCCTTCCGCATGTTGGTCGACGGCTGCTTCGGCCCCTCCCGTCGCCGGATCTAATCGCGCGCCCAGCGCCTCAATGCGTCGCCATCGAGTCGGTAATAGACTTTCTCGGCGACTCGCGCAGCGCCGAGGCGATCGTAGTAAGCCAGCGCTTCCGGATTGCTGCTCTCTGCGGTCCAGTCCAAACGGAGACATCCGCGCGCCACGCCGATCTTCGCCAGGTGGCTAAGCAGATCCTTACCGACTCCGCCGCCGCGCTCTTCGGCGATGACGAAGAGATCCTTCATCGTCAACTGGCCTCCTAGGCCGGGACCGGGATAGAGGACCGCGAAGCTCGCGACGCCGACTGCTCTTCGTGCGCGCTCTGCGATCAGAATCTCGCATCCGGATGGAAGAATGTCTTGGATGATGTGGCGGCCAATTTCCGCTCGGCTCGGCCTTTCCTGTTCCCAGTAATGGTGAAAGATCGCGTGGAACAGATCCGTGAGGGCCTCAAGATCCGCTTCCGTCGCCAACCGGATCGTGGTGGAGTCAGTCATTCCAGCTCCTGTGCCTGCGCCGCCGCTGCCTCGTCGATATTCGGCGCATGCCCCGAAGTCGGCAATCAGTTCCGCTCGCCTTCCCACCGTCTGCTAGCTGCTCAACCTCGCGAGGCGTGGCGCGGCCATGGGGACTAGAACCGCTCCCCGACCAGTTCCTCGCTCTTCGCCCAGAGCGCCTCGGCGCGCAGGGAGTCGAGGGCGTAAGGCCGGACGCCGCCGCTGACCGGATCGAGTGGTTCGTCCGTGATCTCGGTCGTCACATGGCAATCCTCGCAATAACGTCCGCCGACGGCATCCGCCGCGGCGACGACACCCGCCCAGACCGAAGTCGCGGCACCTTGGGGGATCGTCTTCAGCTTATAGGGCGGCTGGCCCTTGGCGGCGAGCGCCGCGTTGATTTCGGCGAGGCGCGTGGCCAGGACTTCGGGGTCGAGGTGACGGGCAAGCTCGGTCTGGATGCCGCCGGGATGCACCGCGGTGGCGCGCACGCCGCGCTCGCGATGGCGCCGGTCAAAGGCAACGGCGAATAGGATGTTCGCGGTCTTTGAGCGGCCATAGGCGGCCCAAGGCTCATAGACGGTGTTCACGAAGTTCGGATCTTCGAGATCGACATCGGAAAACCGGTGCCCCATGGACGAGAGGGCCACCACCCGCGATCCATCGCGCAGTAGCGACGCGATGCGGTTGGTCAGCACGAAATGCCCGAGATGATTGGTGCCGAACTGCATCTCGAATCCGTCGGCCGTGCGCATCAGCGGGCAGGCCATGACGCCCGCATTGTTGATGACGAGGTCGAGCGGCTTGCCCGCCGCCACCAGCTTGTCGGCACCCGCGCGGACGCTGGCGAGCGAGGCGAGATCGAGCTCCATCAATTCGACTCCGCCGCCGTTCTTTGCGGCGACCCAGGCCTGCTCCATCGCGGTCTCCGCCTTCCTGAGATCGCGCGCCGCGCCGATCACGTGGGCGCCGCGTGCCGCCAGGGCGCGCGCGGTCTCGACGCCGAGGCCGGCCGACACCCCGGTCACCAGCACCCGTTTGCCGCGGAGATCGAAGCCGACCAGCACCTCATCTGTCGTGGAGGTCGCGCCGAACGTGACCAAGCCATTGGAATCGGGCATGTTTGTCTCCATCTGGAAAATCGTCGGGCGCTGCGGGTGACTTGAAAGCGCACCCTTTCTGCGCTAAATGAGAGTTGACCTCCGTTTATATACGGAGGCACCCTCCGCTTATCAAGAGGAATCTGCGCGTGGCCCGATCGCCCGCCCCAATACCGCGCTCCGAAAGCAAGCTTGCCGGCCGCAAGCCGCGTGCGGATGCCGCGCGCAACCGCGCGCTGCTGCTGGAAACCGCCAAGGCGCGCTTCGCCAAGAGCGGCGCCGCTACGACCTTGGAAGAGGTGGCCCGCGCGGCCGGTGTCGGTATCGGCACGCTCTACCGCCACTTCCCGACCCGTGACGCGCTGGTGGAACAGGTCTATCGCGATGCGCTCGACCGCCTCGCCGCCGATGCCGACCGACTGTTGCAGGAACAGCCGCCGCTCGAGGCGTTGCGGCAGTGGCTGTTCCTGTTCGTCGATTACATTGCGACCAAGAAGCTGATGCATGACCTCCTCGCCACCTTGGGCGGCGGCGCGGAATCGCTGAAGGCGCAGACAAGGCCGCTGCTCGAAGGCGCGGTCACCGCTTTGGTCGATCGCGCCAAGGCAAGCGGCGACATCCAGCGCGAAGTCGTGCCCTTCGACCTCTTGTTCGCGATCGGCGGCCTGGCCTACGTCGGCACGGAATCGAACTGGCTGCCCCGGGCGCGCCAGATGGTCGACATCCTGATCGCCGGGATCAAGCGCCGCTGATTCCGTGCCGATCGGCTCATGGTCTTCAGATTCCCTGGCCGCCGGAGACTTCGATCCGCTGCGCGTTGATCCAGCGGTTCTCGTCGGCGAGCAGGCTGGCGATCATCGGGCCGATATCGTCCGGGACGCCGGCACGGCCGAGTGCCGTCATGTCGGCGAAGAGCTTGTTGATCTCCGGATTGTCGCGCACCGCGCCGCCGCCGAAATCGGTCTCGATGGCACCGGGCGCCACGGTGTTGACCGCAATGCCGCGTTTGCCGAGCTCGCGCGCCATATAGCGCGTCAGCACCTCGACACCGCCTTTGACCGCCGCATAGGCCGCATAGCCCGGGAACGTGACGCGCGTGAGGCCGCTCGAAAGATTGACGATGCGCCCGCCATCGGCAATGAGCGGGAGCAGCGTCTGGGTCAGGAAATAGACGCCCTTGAAGTGCACGTTCACCAATCCGTCGAACTGCGCCTCGGTCATTTCGCCGATCAGGGCATAGTCGCCATGGCCGGCGTTGTTCACCAGGTGATCGAAGGTCTTGCGACCCCAGGTCTCCTGCAAAGCCGCACGCAACGTCTCGGCAAAAGCCGCGAAGGACGCGACGTTGCCGGCATCGAGTCGAAAGGCCCGCGCCTTGCGTCCCATCGCCTGGATCTCTGCGACGGCGGCTTCCGCTTCCTGGCTCCGGCTCTGATAGGTGAGGATGACGTCGCCGCCGCGCCGCGCGATGCTGAGCGCGGTGTTGCGGCCGAGGCCGCGGCTGCCGCCGGTGACGAGAGTGATCTTGGTCATGGCTGGATCTCCTTGCTGAGTGACCCATCCGATATCGGCCAAGGCAGCCAAGCTTTGTTGCCGGAACCTGCGCCTTCCTTGCCCAATTCTCCAAAGTCGCGTGCATCGCACGCGCCCGCGGCCTAGATTGTCCGCATGACCGACTTGCTCAAAGCCGTGCGGCGCTACGCAGAGGCGCAGGCCGATGCCCATGGCATCGCCGCGACTCCCATTCCTGGACTCAGCCTGGTGCGTGCGGCCGCGGCCAGCGACCTGGTCTACGCGATCTCCCGGCCCCTGGTCTGCCTGGTGCTCCAGGGCAGCAAGTGCGTGACCCTCGGCAAGCAGGATTTTCCTTTCACCGCAGGTGACTCCCTCCTCATCACGGCCGATGTGCCGACCGTCAGCCAGATCACCCGCGCCAGCATCGCTGCGCCTTATTACTCGCTGGTGCTGGAACTCGATCCGGCCGTGCTCGCGGATCTCGCGGCGGAGATGAAGACGGCGCGGACCACCGATCTCGCGCCGGTGCGGGTCGATCCGACCGATGCCGACGTGGCCGATGCGGCGCTGCGCCTGATGCGGCTCCTCGACCGTCCGGAAGCGCTGCCGCTGTTGCAGCGCTCATTGCTGCGCGAGATGCATTACTGGCTGCTTGCCGGCAGGCATGGCGCCGCGATCCGCAATCTCGCCTGGCCCGGCGGCCATGCCCAGCGCGTGGCGCGCGCCGTCGCGATCCTGCGTGCGCAGTATGCACGGCCCTTGCGGGTCGAGGACCTGGCGGCGGAGGCCGGGATGAGCCCCTCTTCCTTCCATCAGCATTTCCGGGCTGTGACTTCGCTCTCACCGCTGCAATTCCAGAAGCATCTGCGGCTGATCGAGGCGCGGCGCCTGATGCTCACCGAAGGCGCTCAGGCCGCCAGCGCCGCCTTCGCGGTCGGCTATGAAAGCGTCTCGCAGTTCACCCGCGAGTATCACCGCATGTTCGGCGCGCCGCCCGCCCGCAGCAGCAAGGCGGCGCGGGGATCGGCCGCGGCCTGACGGCGGCGTGCCGTTCCACTTGCGTTCGCCCCATTTCTGCCGATAAACCAAGCCCATGGCGCTTGTCTCCCCACCGGTCCGTGCCGACCGCCCGGTCCTGGTCGTCGGCCTGAACGACGCCGTCTGGCGCTTTCCGGACGGCAGTCTGCGCCGCATTCCCCATGGCGAAGCGATGCGGATGGCGCGGGTCGAGGCGCCGCTGCTCTGCCATCTCCCCGCCGTTTGCCGGCGCCTGAAGAGCGAGCGCTTTCCCGCCTTCGACATTCTCGAGCTCTACGCCTTCGTGCGTCCGGCGAGCTTCTGCCTGCCGACGCCGACCGGCGTCGCCCAGGCGCTCGGCCTGGTGCCGGCCGGTCCCAGCCATCCCCTGGAGCCCGAGCGCCAGGCGGAAGTCCTGCGGGCCTGCGCCCGCGCCCTCTTGCGCGAGCTCAGCGCGCTCGATCGCAAGCGCCGGCGGGTGCGCGGCCTGGCCGAGACCATGGCGCGGCATGGCTGGGCCTGGGGACCGGCGGTGCTGGCCGCCTTGCCGGCGCATGAAGGGGTGACGCCCGGCGTCGGAGTCTGGGAAGACCTCCAGGAATGGTCGGAGAGTGCGCCGCAACCGCAGGCGGACAGCATACCGGTCACTTCCGTCGAAACCCGCGAGCGCCTGCGCCAGCTGCTCGGCCCCTCATCCGAAGATCGGCCGAGCCAGGCGGATTACGCTTCGGCCCTCGTGCCGGCATTCGCGCCCAGAGACAACGAAGACGAGCCGCATGTCGTGCTGGCGGAAGCCGGCACCGGCGTCGGCAAGACTCTGGGCTATATCGCGCCCTCCGGACTCTGGGCCGAGAAGAACAAGGGTCCGGTCTGGATCAGCACCTTCACCCGCCATCTCCAGCACCAGATCGACGGCGAATTGGATCGCCTCTATGCCAACCCGGTGCTGAAAGCCGAGAAGGTCGTGATCCGCAAGGGCCGCGAGAACTATCTTTGCCTGCTCAATCTCGCCGAGCTTGCGGGTGAATTGGGCCAGCGTCCCTTGGATGCGGTCGCGTTCGGGTTGATGGCGCGCTGGGCCATGGCGACCCGCGACGGCGACATGGCGGGCGGCGATCTCCCCGGCTGGCTGCCCGACATTCTCGGCCAGGCGCGCACCATGGGTCTCGCCGATCGACGTGGCGAATGCGTCTATTCCGCCTGCCCGCATTACGGCCGCTGCTTCATCGAGCGCAGCGTCCGCCGCGCCCGCAAGGCCGAGATCGTGATCGCCAACCATGCATTGGTTATGATCCAGGCAGCACTCGGACCCGAAGAGCAGAATCTCCCGACTCGATACGTCTTCGACGAAGGCCATCATCTCTTCTCCGCGACCGATTCCGCCTTTGCGGCGCATCTCTCGGGACAGGAGGCGACCGATCTCCGCCGCTGGCTGATTGGCGGCGAAGGCGGAAGGCGCAGCCGCGCGCGGGGCTTGCGGCGTCGCATCGAGGATCTGGTTCTAGACGATGCGCGCGGTCTCGAGCTGCTGGATGCGATCATGTCCGCAGCGCGCGCACTCCCCGGCGACGGCTGGCATCAGCGGATCGCCGATGGCCTACCCGGAAATCAGAGCGAAGCCTTCCTTGCGACGGTCCGCGCCCAAGTCCTGGCGCGGGCGCCGGAAGACCGTGCCGGCTATTCGCTCGAATGCGGCACCCAGCCGGTCGATCCGCGCGTGCTCGAGACCGCGGAAGGGCTCGATCGCGCGCTGAAGCATCTGCAGGTCCCGATGCGCGAGTTGGCGCAGCGTCTCGCCAAGCGCCTCGACACCGATGCCGACGTGCTCGACCCGACTACGCGGCTCCGGATCGAAGCTATGGCGCGCGGCATCGCGCGGCGGGCCGAGACGGAGATTACAGCTTGGCGCGAGATGCTAGCCTCATTGAAGACTGAAACACCGGCGGATTTCGTCGACTGGTTCGCGCTGGAGAGGAGCGATGGGCGCGAGCTCGATATCGGCCTGTTCCGCCACTGGCGCGATCCGATGCGCCCCTTCGCCGAGGTCGTGGCGAAGCCCGCGCATGGCATCGTCGTCACCTCGGCGACCCTGACCGACGGCAGCGGCACCGCAGAATCCTGGGGCGGGGCGGAGGCGCGCACCGGCGCGCGGCATCTGCCGAAGCCGGCCTTCCGCGTGCGCGTGCCGTCGCCTTTCGACTACGCGGCGCAGACCCGGGTCATGATCGTCAACGATCTCGCCCGCGATGACATGGACCAGATCGCCGCCGCCTATCGCAGTCTCTTCCTCGCGGCGAAAGGCGGCGCGCTCGGCCTCTTCACTGCGATCTCGCGGCTCCGCGCTGTGCATCGTAAGATCGCGCCGGCGATGGAAGCCGCCGGCATCGATCTCCTGGCGCAGCATGTTGACGCCATGAACACCGCGACCTTGATCGACATCTTCCGCGGCGAGGAGGATGCCTGTCTCCTCGGCACTGATGCGGTGCGCGACGGTGTCGATGTGCCCGGCAACGCGCTGCGGCTGATGGTGTTCGACCGCGTGCCCTGGCCTCGGCCCGACATCCTCCACAAGGCGCGCAAGGAGCATTTCGGCGGCACGGAATACGAAGACCAACTCACGCGTTTGAAGCTGAAGCAGGCCTTCGGCCGTCTCATCCGGCGAGCCGACGACCGCGGCGTCTTTGTCCTGCTCGACAAGGCGATGCCGTCCCGACTCCTGACCGCGTTTCCGGAAGGCGTCGCCGTCGAGCGTGTCGGGCTGAAGCATGCGATCGAGGCCACTGCGCACTTCCTGCAGAGTCGCATACATACGTAATAGCTTTTACGTACTTCTACGGAGGCCGGGCCTGCAGCGCTTAATTGGAATTTAAGCGCGGCGATCCATATTCCCCAGCATGAATACGGGCCTGTGCGGCCACAAACACCGGTCGGCGAATCTCACGCTATGACACGCTTGTTGACGTCGTTATGGCGCCGGGTCCCTGGACCGGCGCTGGCGTATGTTGCGTATGCCGCCGTGATGGCGGCGGCGGCGGGCGGCCTTTGGGTAATGGGTGAGCGCGAATATCACGCGCGCCTCGATCAACTGCATCATCAGCTCGGCGACGTCGCCGAGGAAGTCTCGAGCTTGGTCGTTGCGTCGAACGACCATGTCGACATGCTCAGCCGTCAGGCCGAGTCGCTGCTGGGCGAGCCGACCACCACCTTCGCTGCACGGCGCGCCTTCGCGGCGCTGTCGCCATCGGAATCCTTCGGCGGCTATGCCCTCGACCGCCTGCCTCCGGGCGCCCGCGCCGATGAGATCGTCAATCTGACCGGCGCGGGCGAAATCCCGCCGATCCAAAGCGGCGCTGGCCGGGAAATCCTGATGGCCCTGGCGCTCAGTCCGCTGCTCCAGGCGACCCATGCGCAAGTTCCCGACGCGGCCTGGATCTACTACACCTCGGGCAACCACTTCATGGCGATAGCGCCCTGGGTCCCGTCGGGCAAATTTCATTGGGATGAGGCGCTGCTCGGCTATCCCTTCTACAAGGGCGGCATGCCGGCGCAGAATCCGAGCCGCGCGCTGTTCTGGACCGACCTTTATGTCGATGCGGCGGGCAAGGGCCTGATGGCGACCATCGGAAAGCCGATCTATGATCATTCGGGCCGGTTCCGCGGCACCATCAATCTCGATCTCACCTTGGCCACGATCGGTCGCTTCATGGCGGAGTCCGATTTCGGCCATGCCCGTACTTTGCTGGTCAACACGCAGAACCATGTGATCGCCGATTCTGCGGGCCTGCCCAAGGACACCCTGCTCGACCTCGCCGCGGCTCTGCCGCCGTCGGAAAGCCTGGACGCGGCGGAGCTGACCGACCAGGATCATCCGGAGACGTATCACCAGCACGGCGGTTGGGTGGTCTATGTGAACCCGGTGCAGGGTGCGCCCTGGCGCTTCCTGATGCTGGTCGATCGCCACGGACTGATCCTCGAAGTCCTACGCTCGCTCTGGATCGGTTTTGTGGGCCTCGCACTCCTGGTGGTCGCAATCTTCGCCGTCGAGCAGCGTCGCCGTGCCGCGGGCGCGCTCGCCGAGAATGTTGCCGCCTTGAAAAGCGTCTCGCTTAATCTGGCGGCCGCGCGCGACGAGGCGCTGCAGGCCAATCGCGCGAAGTCGATGCTGCTCGCCAATGTCAGCCACGAGCTGCGTACCCCGCTCAATGCGATCATCGGCTTCTCCGACATGATGCGGCACCGAGTGTTCGGTCCGCTTGGTCATGCGAAGTATGACGGCTATGCCGAGGACATCCAGAAAAGCGGCCAGCTCCTGCTCGACCTCATCAACGACCTGCTCGACGCGACCAAGCTGGAATCAGGCCATTACGAGCTCGCCGAATCGGAATGCGATCTCGGCGCGGTTCTCGACGAAACGGTTTCGCTGGTGAAGCTGCAGGCCGATCGCGCCGGCGTCGCGTTGAAGGCCCGTATCAACGGCACCGTTCCGCCGCTTCATGCCGATCCGCGGGCGCTGCGCCAGATCGTACTCAACCTCATGAGCAACGCGGTCAAGTTCACGCCCACCGGCGGGACGGTCCGCGTCACCTGTGCGCTCAATGCCGCCGGCGATGCGGTGTTGACGGTCGCCGATACCGGTCGTGGCATCGCGCCGGAAGATATCAAGGACCTGTTCCGTCCCTTTGCCCGCACCGCCGAAGCCAAGCGCGCGAGTCTGCCCGGCACGGGCTTGGGCCTTGCGATCGTGAAATCACTGGTCGAACTGCACCAAGGCACGATCGCCATGGAAAGCCGGCTCGGCGAGGGCACGACGGTCACCGTGCGACTTCCCGCAGCCCGTGTGCTGGCCCACCGCCTTCCGGGCGCTGCGTAGGGGTCAGCCGATCGGAGGTCAGGCGATCAGATCCTCGAACTCCTTGTGCTTGCCGAGATAGGCGGCAACGAACGCGCATTTCGCCACCACTTTGAGCCCACGTGCCCGGACCTGTTCCAGCGCCCCCTTGATCAGCCGGGAGCCGACGCCCCGGCCGGACAGGATCTGCGGCACGTCGGTATGGGTGAAGGTGATCATCCCGCCGGCGATCTCATAATAGGCTTCGGCGCGCTGGCCCTCGACCATGAGCTCGAACCGGCCCTCTTCCGCATTGTCGCGCACCTCTTCCGCCATGGAGATCCTCCCGTCTTTGCACCGATATACGCGCTGCCGCTTGCCCTATCCAGCGGCCTTGCGGCGATATATCCGGGCGGATATATTCCCGATCGATATGTTATTTCAGATATATCGAGGGGGTTTTTATGCGGCGGTTTCTCGGCATCATCGTTTCCTTGAGCTTGCTGCTTGGCGCGTCGGTCGCAGCCCGTGCAGCGGAAGTGACCGTCCTGGCCGCGGCGAGCCTTACCGACGCACTCGGCCAGATCGACGCCGGTTTCGAGAAAGCGACCGGGAACACGGTGAAGGCGGCCTTCGGCGGCTCCTCCGCTCTCGCAAAGCAGCTGGAGAAGGGTGCGCCCGCCGATCTCTTCATCTCGGCCGACGTGCCCTGGATGGATTATGTCGCCAAGACCAACCTGATCGACGCCGGCAGCCGCACCAACCTGCTCGGCAACCATCTGGTTCTGGTCGGGCCTGCGAGCAGCACCGAAACCGTCACCATTGATGAGAAGTTCGACCTCTTCACCGCGCTCAAAGGCGGCAAGCTCTCGGTCGCCGACACCAGTGCCGTGCCGGCCGGCAAATACGCCAAGGCCTCGCTGGAAAAGCTCGGCCAGTGGAAGAAGGTCGAAGGCAGCCTGGCGCAGGGTGAAAACGTGCGCGCCGCGCTGGCCTTGGTTGAACGCGGCGAAGCGCCGCTCGGCATCGTCTACCAGACTGACGCGCAGGTGGCGAAGGTGAAGGTCCTCGGCGCCTTCCCCGACGAGAGCCATCCGCCGATCATCTATCCGGCGGCCCTCACTCTACAGGGCGCCAAGAGCGACGCGGCGAAAGCCTATCTCGACTACCTGAAGAGCGACGCCGCGAAGGCTGTGTTCGAGAAGGCCGGGTTCGTGATCTTGAAGTGATGCAGCAGCGACGTGCCGCTACGGTTCACTCGGCCGGCAAGCCTGCCCATGATGTTTTTGATCACCCCTTCCGTCCCCGCTTGAACATCCTGTGTTCCTTCTCCAGCGCGGCTTCCGCAGCGGCCTCGATGCGGCGATAGGCTTCGAGTGTCGCAATGCCCTGCGGCGTCACGCGGGCGCCGCCGCCTTTGGCGCCGCCATGCTGCGGCTCGACCAGTTGCGCGCCGAACATCCGGTTCAGCTCGTCGGTCAGCAGCCAGGCGCGGCGATAGGACATGCCGAGCGCGCGGCCCGCGGCGCTGATCGATCCGGTGTCGCGGATGAGCTCGATCAGCCGCGCCTTGCCGGGGCCGAAGCGGCGCTCCTCGCCGAGATCGATCCTGAGGCTGATTTCCGCCATGAATGACTCCCCGAAATCTAAGGCAGCAGCTCAGCGCACGCCGAGTAGATTGAACAGCAGTGACAAGGTCACGACCGAGACGAAGGTCGAGGCGATGATGACCCCCGTCGAGCGTTGGGTATAGACCCCGTAGAGCGAGCTCAGGACGAAGACTAGCGAGCCGGTCGGCAGCGCGGCCAGGACCAGCAGCGAATCCGCCCATGTTTTGGGAAGCGGAATCAGCAGCAGCATGCCGAAGGCGAGCAGCGGATGGAGCAGCAGCTTGAAGGCGGTCAGGAGCGCGATCTCGCTGCGATCCCCCTTGAAGCTCTTGCCCACCATGAAGAGGCCCATGGCGAAGAGCGCCGCCGGCGGCGCGGCCGATCCTAAGATCTCGCAGAACTTGGACAGGAAGACAGGCACCGGCAGGCTCAGCGCCGACCAGAGGATGCCGAGCACCGCGGAGATCACCAGCGGTGACTTCACCACGCCCAACCCGGCATCGGCGAAGACCTGCGCCCGATGCGCGGCATCGCTCCGGGTGTACTCGACCACCGCAATGTAGAACGGCATTACGATGGCACCGTTGAGTACGGTCGAGATCACGGCCGGCAGCTTGCCCGCCTCGCCGAAGGCGGTGATCAGAAGCGGAATGCCCATGTAACCGGTATTGGAGAAATTGGCCGACATGTTCTGAAGCCCGAGCTGATCGCCCCGCTTTTGGTCGTTTCGGCCCGGGAATAGCCGCCCCGCGACCAGCCAGGTGAGCAGCGCCAGCACCACGACGGCCCCCATGTAATCGGCGATGAAGGGCAGGTTGAAGGTCTCCCGCAGCGGCGCCGTCGCCATCGCGCCGAAGAACAGAGCGGGCAGGGCGGCGAAATAGGTGAACCCGTTCAGGGCCTGCGACGCCCCATTTCCCAAGAGGCCGATCCGGCCGCAGAACCAGCCGGAGGCGATGATGGCGAAGACGGGGAGGACGACATTGATAATGGCTTCCATGGAGCCCCGACCATGGCAAAGCCCGTTCCGGCCGTCTACCCGTAGAATCAGCGGGTTAACCCGCCATTAACCGCAGCTTGTGCGGCCCCGGAGGGATCGCTACAGTCCCGCCCAAATTCAGCGATAGGACAGGATCGATCATGACGACCACCCACCATGCGGCCCTCATCTACACGATGGTTCTGATGGCGGCCGCCGACCGCGATATGACCGACGCGGAAATGACCTCGATCGGCGACATGGTGGCGCATCTCCCCGTATTCCGCGATTTCGACCGCTCGAAGATCGCTGCCACCGCGGCCGGCTGCGTCGATCTCCTGAACCAGGAGGACGGGTTGGACAAGGTTCTGGCCGAAATCAAGAAATCGCTGCCGGAGAAGCTGCGCGAGACCGCTTACGCGCTTGCCTGCGACGTTGCCGCTGCCGACAGCAAGGTGTCGCAGGAAGAGGCGCGCCTCCTCGACCTCATCCGCTATTCGCTGACGATCGGCAAGCTGCCGGCCGCGGCGATCGAGCGCGGCGCCCGCGCGCGGCATCTGACGCTTTAAACAGGACTTTAGCCCCGGGTTGCTGTTCGCGGCCCGGCCGATCGGTTATTTTGTTACGGTCTTTTTGGGGAAGCCGTCGAATGCCTGGTCCGACATTGCGTGCCATCGCCTTGGGGGCGGTCGTCCTGGCGGCGCTGCCGGCGCTCAGCCTTTCCGCACAGGCGGAGGCGCCGAGCGAAGCGGCGTTCCAGGCGGTGCTGAAGGACCCCGGGAATCTCGAGAAGAACGTCACGTATGCCAAGGCGCTGATCGACGAGGGCGATATCGAAGGCGCGATCGCGGTGCTGGAGCGGTTGGTCCTGCTGTTCCCGGACCGGGCCGAGCTCCACGTGACCCTGGGCCAGCTTTATCAGCGGATCGGCAGCGATGCCGCCGCTGCCCAAGCCTATGAAGCGGCGCTTCAGGCACCGACCACGACGCCCAAGGTAAAGGCGCAGGCTGAGGCGTTGCGCGACCAGGCGCTCGACAAGGCTTCCGCCAGCCATTTCAGCGGCAGCCTGTTTGCCGGCATGCAGTACCAGACCAACGCCAATGCCGGCCCCGACCATGACCGGATCTTCAGCGACGGCGCGCTCGAAGACCGGCCGCACGACGACCGTCCGAAGGACGATTTCTCCGGCGTGCTCGGCTTCAACCTGAATCACACCTATGATTTCGGCCGCCAGGACGGAATGGCGCTGGAATCGCGTTTCACCGGCTTCAGCCAGCTCTATGCCCAGAACGAGAAGCTCGACACGCTCCGGGCGGCCGGTCAGGTCGGACTTGGCTTCAACCCGTTTCCCGGCGATGCCGGGTTCTTGCGCTTGCAGCCCCGGGTCAATTTCGAGGCAGTCTCGACCAACGGCGAATGGCTGGAGGGCGGCGTCGGCCCCGGCCTGGGCGTCGATCTCGTCTTCACGGACACCCTCTCGCTCGAGCTCGGCTATGACGCACTCTACCGAAACTACGACCATGTGAGCCCGCTGGGCCGCACCGAGGACTATACCGGCTTCGAGCATCAGGGCATTGCGACCCTGACCTGGCTGGCGCGCCCCGGCACCACGCTGATCGGCAGCCTCGGCGGCCGCGCCGCGGACACCAAGCGGGATTTCCTGGACTACAAGGGTTTGCAGGCCTCGCTCGGGATCTATCAGACCTACGGCTCGCCGCTCTCCTTCCTGCCGCGCGACTGGCTGGCCGGGTTCTCGGCGGGCTATGAGGCGCGCTGGTACGATTCGCCGGACGACTCGGTCGATCCCGATGTCAGCCGCCAGGACGACATCTATGAGTTCAACGCAGTCAACACGATCCCGTTGAGCGAGGATTGGAGTCTGATCCAGCAGGTCCAATACCTGCTCGACGATTCGAACCTTCGGAACTACAGCTACGACAATCTCACTGTGGCGATGTCTGCCCGGTGGCGGTTTTAAGGAGCCCCGCGATGATCAGACGGGAATGGTTGCTCGGCGTCGGCCTGATTTCCGGCGGTATCGGCGTCGGCCTGGCGCCCGGCGCGGCCCAGGCCCAGGACGTCTCCATCGGCACCGTTGCAGCGGTGAAGCCCGATGCCTTCGGTGCAGCCCCGGGCGCGCCGGAGCAGACTCTGGTGATCGGCGCGGGCCTCATCGAGAATGAGAAGATCCGCACCACCGCCGATGGCACCGCCAATGTCATCTTCGCCGACCGTTCGACCCTGACCGTCGGCAAGGGCTCGGAGGTCACCCTCGACAAGTTCGTCTACGACCCTGCGAGCGGCAGTGGCGGACTTGCCATCGACCTGACCCAGGGCGCGCTGCGCTTCGTCGGCGGCAAGCTCTCGAAGGGTGGCAATGTCCAGGTGAAGACGCCGACCGCGACGATGACCGTGCGCGGCGGTATCGGCCTGTTCTATTTCCCGCCGAAGGGCGGCGGCGATGGCTATGCGGTCTTCCTCTACGGCCAGGAACTGAAGAACGAAACCACGGGCGAGAGCATTTTCCGCCCGGGTTTCGCCTTCAAATTCCCCGCTGACGGCGGCCCGCCGCAATTGATCCGCATCAGCGATGCCGAGCTCGCCGCGATCTTGAAGAACTTCAACAGCGACAGCGGCTTTGCCGGCCGCTTCCCGGACCAGGATCTGGCGCTGCTCGAAGATCATCCGGAGCTCATTCGCGATCTTCGCACCCAGATCGAGGAGGAGTCGCAGCGCAACAACCCGGCGATCGAGTCGCTCCGACAGTTCATGGCGACCGTCGCGATCCCGGACGACGTCGGGCCCTACGGCACCTGATCGACGCCATGGCTTGAGCGGCGTGCGTCTTCTCTTCGCCAACCCGCATCCCTATTTGCCCGAGAGCACCAGCGGCCGCGAGATCAGCATCCAGGCGCTGGCCCTGCGCTGGCAGGCCGAGGGCGTGGCTGTCGCCGTCTGCGCGGAAAGGGCCGAGAGCGCGGCGCCGTTCACCCGCGACGAAGCGCTCGGCTATCCAATCTATCGCACGCCCCATCCGCTTCGCGGCTTCGGCGCCGTGCTTGCCGATTGGAAACCGGACATCGCCATCTACCCCTTCGGCCCGCGTAGCCTCCCCCTGGTGGCATTGGGGTTGCAGGCCGGTGTGAAGGCCACGCTTCATGTCACCAACATCGAATCGACCGATCTCGCCGCTAATCCCGTGGTCCGCCCGGACATTCAGCTGGTCGCCAATTCCGCTTTCACCGCGCGCCGGATCGAGACCTTGCTCGGCGTCCGCGCGCCCGTCATGCCGCCGCTGATCGAGCCGGAACACTATCGGGTGGAGCCTGCGGGCGATTCGATACTGCTGGTCAATCCAAGCCTGCGCAAAGGCGCCGAGCTGTTCTTCCGCCTCGCTGAAGCGCGGCCGCACATATCGTTCCTCGCAGTGGAGAGCTGGCCGATCGGCGATGCCTGGCGGACGGTGCTGATGAACCGTGCTCGCGCCCTCGGCAATGTGGCGCTCTGGCCGCCGGTCGAGGACATGCGCGAGGCCTATGCCCGCGCCCGGCTCATCCTGATGCCGAGCATCCATGAGGAGACCTTCGGCCGCGTCGTCGCCGAGGCCCAGGTGAGCGGCATCCCGGCGCTGGTCTCTGATCGCGGCGCGCTCTCCGAAACGCTCGGTGGCGGCGGCATCGCTGTGCCCCTCGATTCAGGTCTCGATGCCTGGCTCGCGGCACTGGACCAGCTATCGCAGGATCCTGCGTTCCACGCCCAATGCGCCGCGGCGGCTCTGGCCGGGGCGAGGCAGGCGGACCGCGCTCCCGACCGCATCGCCGAGCGCTTCCTCGATCTGCTCCGTCGTTTCTGAATCGAAGACAGTCCGTCCCGAACGCCGACTCTCGCTTGCGAATCGGGGAGTCTGTTATGGTCCCTTCAGGACTGTCGGGGGAGTCGACCGTCCATCACCGGACTGAGATGGAAGGACTTCATATGTCGGAATCTCTGCGCTTTGCGCCCCTGCTCGGCCGCATCCTCATCGCGATCCTGTTCGTGCCCGCGGGCTTCAGCAAGCTCACCGGTTTTCAGGGCGCGGTCGCCTATGCCGAATCCGCCCATATGCCGGTCCCGGCGCTGGCCATTGCCGCCGCGATCGCGATCGAGCTCGGCGGCGGCCTGCTGCTGCTGATCGGTTACAAGACGCGCTGGGTCGCCGCCGCGATGGCGCTGTTCAGCGTGGTCGCCGCACTGTTCTTCCACTTCGACTTCGCCGATCAGATGCAGATGATCAACTTCCAGAAGAACCTCGCGATCGCCGGCGGCCTGCTCGCCTTCGTTTATTTCGGCGCAGGGCCGCTGAGCGTCGATAACCGGAAGTGACGACTGGTTTCAAACCAGTCGTCATGGTCCGCGAAGGAGGACCATCCATGAGTCTGGCGCAGCTTGATCGGCTTCCAGAGGTGTTCGCGACTTGCTGGTCTGGCCTCGTCATGGTCGGCCTTCGCAGACCATGACGAGCTAAGACAGCGCGTCAGACCGCCTCGGCCTCCGCCGCGCGCTCGGCCTTCTTGCGATCGTGTGGGCTCAACAGCGCCTTGCGCAAGCGCACCGACTTCGGCGTCACCTCGACGAGTTCGTCGTCCTGGATATAGGCGAGCGCCTGTTCCAGCGACATCTGCCGCGGCGGGGTCAGGCGGATCGCCTCGTCCTTCGACGTCGTGCGGATGTTGGTGAGCTGCTTCGAGCGCAGCGGGTTGACCTCGAGATCGTTGCTGCGGGTGTGCTCGCCGATGATCATGCCCTCATAGACGGCTTCGCCCGGATTGATGAACATCTGGCCGCGCTCTTCCAGGTACCACAGCGCATAGGCGACCGATGCGCCGTCGCTGTTGGAGATGAGCACGCCGTTGCGCCGGCCTTCGATCGGACCCTTGTAGGCGCCATAGCTGTGGAAGAGCCGGCTCATCACGCCCGTGCCGCGGGTGTCGGTCAGGAACTCGCCGTGATAGCCGATCATGCCGCGCGACGGCACGTGCAGCACCAGGCGGGTCTTGGCGCCGCCCGACGGCTTCATCTCGACGAGCTCGCCGCGACGCTGGCCGAGCTTGTCGATGACCACGCCGGAGAAGCCTTCATCGACGTCGATCACGACCTCCTCGATCGGCTCCTCGCGCTCGCCAGTTTCGGCATTGGTGCGATAAAGCACGCGCGGCCGGCTGATTGAAAGCTCGAAGCCTTCGCGGCGCATCGTCTCGATCAGGACGCCCAGCTGCAATTCGCCGCGGCCCGCGACTTCGAACGCGTCCTTGTCGCCGGTCTCGGTGATGCGGAAGGCGACGTTGCCTTCGGATTCGCGCATCAGCCGTGCGCGGATCATGCGGCTGGTCACCTTGTCGCCCTCGCGCCCCGCCAGCGGCGAATTGTTGACCGAGAAGGTCATGGCGAGGGTCGGCGGATCGACCGGCTGCGCATGCAGCGGGTTCTCCATCTGCGGATCGCAGATCGTGTCGGCGACGGTGGTCTCGGTCAGGCCGGCGATCGCGATGATATCGCCCGCTTCGGCGCTGTCGACCGGCACGCGCTCGATGCCGCGGAAGGCGAGCAGTTTGGTCAGGCGTCCGGATTCGATCTGCGTTCCGTCGGGACGCATCGACTTCACCGCCATATTGATCTGGGCCTTGCCGCTCTCGATCCGTCCGGTCAGCACGCGGCCGAGATAGTTGTCGTATTCGAGGGTGGTCGCCAGCATGGCGAACGGGCCCTCGGCATCCACGGTCGGCGACGGCACATGGCGCACCACGAGATCGAACAGCGGCGAGAGATCGACCCGCTCGGCCTCGAGGCTCTCGGCGGCCCAGCCCTGCTTCGACGAGGCGAACAGGGTCGGGAAATCGAGCTGCTGGTCGTTGGCCTCAAGCGCTGCAAAGAGATCGAACACCGCGTCATGCACCACATGCGGCTCGGCATCCGGCCGGTCGCATTTGTTGATCATCACGATCGGACGAAGGCCGCGTTTCAGCGCCTTGCCGGTCACGAACTTGGTCTGCGGCAGCGGGCCTTCGGCCGCGTCGACCAGCACCACCACGCCGTCCACCATCGAGAGGATGCGCTCGACCTCGCCGCCGAAATCGGCGTGGCCCGGCGTATCGACGATGTTGATGCGCACGTCCTTCCACTGCACAGAAGTGCATTTCGCAAGGATGGTGATCCCGCGCTCGCGCTCGAGATCGTTGGAATCCATGACCCGCTCCATCACCTGCTGGTTGGCGCGGAACGAGCCCGACTGCTTCAGAAGCTGATCGACCAGCGTGGTCTTGCCGTGGTCGACATGGGCGATGATGGCGATATTGCGTAACTGCATAACTAAGAACTCATCTTTTCAAGAACTCCCCCGACAGGGAGCCGCACTTGGCGATTTCTGTTCAATTCGTCATGGTCCGAGAAGGCGAACCATCCACGAGTTTCTTTCAGAGCAATGGATGCAAGCTCGTAGATCCTCCGCCTTCGCGGAGGATGACGAGAAACGACAGCAGCCATCCGTTCACTTTGCCCGCTCTTCCGTTACACTGCTTGCAGCAGCAGCTCGGAAAGCGGCGTTTCCGGCCGCGCGCCGTAATGGCTGATCACCTCGCCGGCCGCCAGGCTGCCGATCCGGCCGCAATCGGCGTGGTTTCGACCCTGGGTATAGCCATAAAGGAATCCGGCGGCGAAGAGATCCCCAGCGCCGGTCAGGTCGACGATCTTCGGCACCGGCCATGCCGGCACTTCGACGACGGTCTCGGGGGTCACGATCAGCGAGCCCTTCTCGCTGCGGGTAAGCGCCGCGAGATCGCAGGCGCCGCGGGTGATCTGCACCGCCTCTTCGTAGTTATCGGTCTCCCAGAGCGCTTTGATCTCGCCCTCATTGGCGAACAGGATGTCCACGTGGTCCCGGACCAGGTCCTGGAACTCTTTCAGGTAGCGGATCACGCAGAACGAATCCGAAAGCGTAAGAGCGATCTGCCGCCCGGCCTGATGCGCGAGATCGGCCGCCTTCAGGAAGGCCTGCTTCGCGAGCGGCGGGTCCCAGAGATATCCCTCGAGATAGGTGACCTTGGAATGCTGGATCACCGCGGGATCGACGTCGTCCGGTGTCAGCTCCACGCAGGCGCCGAGATACGTGTTCATCGTGCGCTCGGCATCCGGCGTCACGAAGATCATGCTGCGCGCGGTCGGCGTCGCGGAGGTCACGCTCGGCGTCTCGAAATGCACGCCGGCAGCGCGGATGTCGTGGCGGAAGATACCGCCCAGCTGGTCGTTGCCGACCTTGCCGATATAGGCTCCCTTGCCGCCCAGGCTGGCCAGCCCTGCGATCGTGTTCGCAGCGGCACCGCCGGAAACTTCGACCGCCGGACCCATCGCGTCGTAGAGCTCGCCCGAACGCTTCGGATCGACCAGCATCATGGCGCCCTTGGTCAGCGACATCTTGCTCAGGAACTCTTCCTCGCAATGGGAGAAGACATCGACAATCGCGTTGCCGATGCCGCAAACGTCAAAATGCTTGTCCGGCATCAATCCGATCCTGGCCATTCTGGAGACGCACTCGGCCTCCCAGCAATCCAGGACGACATGCTGCGGGCGCGAAAGCCGGCGCAGTATAGGGATCGGCGCGCCCGGCACAAGCCGCCCGGCGGCTAAAGTGTGAGTCGAGTCGACGGAGCGCGCCATTGCGGCCCGGGTGCCAAGGGCCTAAATCTCGGACACTGTATCTCAAGGCATATCTTTGACCCAGCGGGGTAAATTCGTGTTCGGAGCCATTTCCAAGGCACTCGCCCAGCTCGGCGATCCTCGAATCCAGAAGCTGATCGGGCTCAGCATTGCGATCGCGATCGCGGTCTTCGTCGCCATCGGTCTGCTGGCCTGGTGGCTGATCGGCTGGCTCTCCGGTTTGAGCGGCTGGTGGGGCGATATCGCCCAGGCCGGCGGCGTGCTCGCAACGCTGGTGATCGCCTGGTTCACTTTTCCCGCACTCGCCGCCGCAATCAGCGCGATCTTCGCGGATCGCGTGATCGACGCGGTCGAAGCGCGGTATTATCCGGGCCGGCCGGTACCGTTCGAGACTCCGATCCTCGCTTCGGTCGTCGACGGCCTCAAGCTTGCCCTTCTATCGTTGATTGCAAATCTCTTGGCTCTACCGTTCCTGATTTTCCCGCCGCTCTACTTCCTCATCGCCTATGGCGTGAACGGCTTTCTGCTCGGGCGGGAGTATTACGAGATGCCGGCTTTCCGACGGCTGCAGCGCCCGGTCGCCAGGGACCTCTACCGCGCCCATCGCGGGCAATTTACGCTTGGTGGAGTGTTGATTGCTTTTATTTCCACGATCCCTTTTGTGAATTTAATTGCGCCGATCCTTGCCACCGCTTTTATGGTGCATCTTTTTGAATCCGTGGTAAAACTTGAAAGCGATCGGGCTGCTTCGGTGACCCGGCGTCCGCCTTCGGGGGCTAACTGAGTTGAAGGAAGGTAACCATAATGTTTGGTAAGAAAAGGGACGACGAAATCGCCGCCGAGCAGGCCAAGGAAACCGTGGAGGCGACTCCGCGCAACTATCAGCGGTCTGACGCTGGCGGGGCGCAACCGGCCAGCCGCCCGGCGGTCAATCCGGAGATCGCCCGTCGCGGGCCGGATCTTTCGGTCTTTGGACCCGGTCGCGGCGCACAGCCGGCGGCAGCGGCGGCACAGGCCCGGCCGAGCTCGACCGCGTCGATGGAGCCTGAGCACAAGAAGCTGATCGTTGGCCGCGATATCTCGCTCAACGGCGAGATCCGCACTTGCGACACGCTGGTGGTCGAAGGCCGCGTCGAAGCCGTGCTGCAGGACTGCAAGAATATCGAGATCATGGGTCCCGGCGAGTTCAAGGGCGCCGCGGAAGTTGACGTTGCCGATATCAGCGGGCGTTTTGATGGCGATCTGACCGCGCGTCAGCGCCTGATCGTCCGCGCCGGCGGCAAGGTGCTGGGCAAGATCCGCTACGGCCAGCTCGAGATCGAGCGGGGCGGCGTGCTCTCCGGTGAGGTCGAAGTCCTCCCCGAGGCGCAGATCATGCAGGCACCGACCGCCGCGGTCGGCTAAGCATAACGGGATAACCGGTCGCGGCGCCTTCATCGGGGCGGCGGCCGCGACCGGTTCTCCTCGATCATCTCGGCATCCGGATCGGATGTCGTCTGGAAGTCCCGAGTTGGGGCCGGCCGAGGGCCGGGGCGAGCATGTTGGGGTTGCGGGGGACTTTGTCGCTGGGCGCGTGCCGGTCTCGGTTCGCGGGCAGCGGAGCCGCCGCCATCGTGTCCCTCTCCGCTGCGCTGTTGCTTGGCGCTTGCCAGATGCCACAGCACAAGCTGGCGACTGCCAGCCCGGCGTCATCGCCGCAAACCCATACCACCGACCAATCGAAGCCCGCGCCGAAGCCCACGCCGCTCGCCACGACTCCTGCGGTCGCCCACGGCGACACGATTTTGCCGACGGCGGCGCGGCTCTCCGGCGATCCAAAGGAGCTGATCGGCCTCGACCATGCTGCGCTGCGCCGGGTGCTCGGCAAACCGGCGCAGACCCGCAATGAATGGACTGCGCAGGTCTGGCAATACGTGACCGGCGATTGTGTGGTCGATCTATATCTCTACGACGACGAGGCCGGCGCCATGAAAGTCACCTACGTCGAGGCCCGTTCCCGCACGGCCGAGCCGACGCCGACCGGCCGGTGTTTGAAGAGCCTGCTCGAACGCCCGACCGCATCGGCGCAGTAAAAAGCCTGCTGAACGACTTCTCCTTCGCTGCTCCTCAGGTCGGCAAGACCACACCCGCTCGTTCTAACAAGTCGGCGCGCGAAGGTCTTGGACACGCTCGCCAATCCCGAAACCGCGCCGCGCAAAGATTGTTACTGACCCAGCGTGGTCTTGGCCTTGTACTGGCAGATGTCGTTGACCACGCAGACCGGGCAGTCGGGCTTGCGGGCTTTGCAGACATAGCGGCCGTGCAGGATCAGCCAGTGATGGGCATGCAGCCGATAAGGCTCGGGCACCCTTTTCTCCAGCATCATCTCAACCGCCAGCACGTCCTTGCCGGGGGCCAGGCCGGTGCGGTTGCCAACTCGGAAGATATGCGTATCGACTGCCATGGTCGGCTGACCGAAAGCGATGTTGAGCACCACGTTCGCGGTCTTCCGGCCGACCCCCGGCAGCGACTGGAGGATCTCGCGATCCGCCGGCACCTGGCTCCCATGCTCCTTGATCAGGATCTCCGAAAGCCGGATCACGTTCTTCGCCTTGGTGTTGAAGAGGCCGATGGTCTTGATGAAGCCTTTGAGCTTTGCCTCACCGAGCTTCACCATCTTCTCCGGCGAATCCGCTATCTTGAACAAGGGCTCGGTTGCCTTGTTGACCGAGGCGTCGGTTGCTTGGGCCGACAAGACCACCGCAACCAGCAGCGTATAGGGGTTGATGTATTCCAGCTCGCCGCGCGGATTGGGATTGGCTTTGGCGAGGCGCGCAAAGAACGCTTCGATCTGTGGCTTCTTCAACATGGCAGGTTGGCTTGCTCCCGGAGAGCCGCAGTCTATACTCCGCGCTCATGGAGCACCAAGAGTCAGGGAACGAGGCGCCGCAAGAGCGTCCCATCTTCGAGGCCTTGCTCTACCCGCACCGCTCGCTCGGGCGGAAGGGCTATGCGATCCTGATCGCCGGCACCGCCGTCATCGTGCTGCTCTACGGCTTGGTGTTCCTGGCCCTCGGCGCCTGGCCGATCTTCGGATTCCTTGGCGGCGAGTGGCTGCTGTTCTGGTTCCTGTTTCGCAAGAACCATCGCGGCGACGATCGCGCCGAACGCATCCGCCTCTATGCCGACTATCTCCTGTTCGAGCGCTACGATCGGCGCGGCGGCCATACCGCCGAGCGGCTGCAGCCATATTGGCTGAACGTCATCCTGGAGCGCGCCGAGGAGCCGGATAACGCCCTTTACCTGCGCTCCCACGGCAAGTCGATCGCGGTTGGCGCCTTCCTCTCGCCGCAGGAGCGCCGCGATCTCGCCGCCGAGCTCCGCGCCGTCCTCGACCGCCACCGGAGCAGCCCCGCCCTCGGCTGAACCTTGAAATGAATGCGCGCGCCCCCGCCGGCGAGACCCGGCATCCCGGCATAGCCGATTACGGTCTGCTGTTCAGCCTGTCCCTGCTTTGGGGCTCGTCCTTCTATGCGATCAAGATCGCGGTCGAGCACGGCATGCCGCCGATGACGCTCGCCGCGCTCCGGGTCGGCATCGGCGCGCTGGTGCTGCTGGGCTTTGCGCGCCTGCTCGACCAGCGTCCACCCTCCGCCCAGGGCCGCCAGGGCAAGCGGCTCTGGCTGCGCATCCTTATTCTCGGCGTGATCGGTAATTCGCTGCCTTTCTTCCTCATCGCGGCGGGGGAACAGACCACCACCTCGCAGCTCGCCGGGATCTTGATGGCCACCATCCCGATCCTGGTGGTCATCCTGGCGCATTTCCTCGTCCATGATGAGCGCCTGACCGTCGTGCGCTTCGCCGGTGTGGCCTTGGGCTTTGCGGGCATGATCGTGCTGGTCGGCATCGATGCGCTGAAAGGCCTCGGCGAACAGGTCATGGGCCAGCTCCTCATCATCGGCGGCTGCATCAGCTATTCGCTCTATGGCGTGAATGCGAAGCGGCTGCCGAAACTGCCGCCGCAGATGCTGATCGGCGTGATCCTCGCCGCGGGCTTCGTCGCCATGCTGCCGTTCTGGCTGGCGGTCGACCGGCCCTGGACCTTGCATTGGGATTGGCGCGCGGTGCTCGCCGTACTCTGGCTCGGCGTTGCCTCGACCGGCGGCGGCAATCTGCTCTATTACGTCCTGATGCGCCGCGTCGCCGTGGGCTTCGCCTCGCTCAACAACTACATCGTGCCGCTGATGGCGCTCGGCTGGGGCTATCTCCTGCTGGGCGAGCAGCCGCACTTGAACGCACTGATTGCGCTGGTGCTGATTCTCTTCGGGCTTGCCTTGCCGCGGCTCTGGGACGCCAGACGCCGCCGGCCTTAGGCCCCGGACGGTCCCGCAGGCGACGACGTCCCCAGATTAAAGCCGAGCACGTCCTTCATGCTGTAGAGACCGGGCCGCTTGCCCGCCGCCCAGAGCACAGCCTTGACGGCGCCGCGGCCGAAGATCTCGCGGCTGGAAGCCTTGTGCGTGACTTCGATGCGCTCGCCGTCGGCGGCGAAGATCACCGTATGGTCGCCGACCACATCGCCGCCGCGGATCGCCGAGAAGCCGATCTCGCCTTTGACCCGAGGACCCACCTGGCCGTCCCGGCCGCGCCGCGACACGCGCCGGAGCTGCACGCCCCGGCCTTTCGCGGCCGATTCACCCAACGACAGCGCGGTGCCGGAGGGCGCATCGACCTTGTGCCGGTGATGCATTTCGACAACCTCGATGTCCCAGTCGGTGTCGAGGATACGGGCGACCTCTTCGACCACCTGCTCGAGGAGATTGATGCCGAGCGACATATTGGCGGCGAGCACGATCGGCACCCGCTGCGCGGCGCGCGAGATCGCGCCCATCTGGTCGTTGTCGAGCCCGGTGGTGCCGATCACATGGGCGGTGCCGGCCTTGGCTGCGAGGGTGGCATGCTGCGCCGTCGCCGAAGGGCTGGTGAAATCCACCACCACATCCGCGTGCTCGAACAAGGGCTCGGGATTGTCGCCGATGATGATGCCCAGGGGTTCCCCGCCGGCGAGCGCGCCCAGGTCGCGCCCCAGCACATGCGAGCCCCGGCGCTCGGTGCCGCCGACCACCAGCACGCCCGGCGCCGACACCAGCAGCTTCAGGAGCATCTGGCCCATCCGCCCGGCGCAGCCGGCGATCCCGACCCGGATTGCACCATTGCCGCCTCGCTTCAGCGCGGGCGCGGCGGCGGGCTTTGCCGGAGCGGAACCGGGTCTATCCGGTTTCTTGTTCTTTTCCAATGCCTTGGACGAAGTCGGCTTGGCGGCGCTTGCTTTGCCGGCCTTGGCGGCCACGACCTTCGAGGCCTTCGGCGCGGTGCTGCGGCGCAGTGATTTTGTAGCCATGCAACCCCCTGATACCCGGGCCGGTATCTAATCCGGTCTGCGGCGAATCAGCAACAGGGTCTGTGGATATCTTGTGGGGATTCCAGGAAAAAACCGGCTTCTAGCTGGCAAGCTCGGTCGCGACCACCCGGTTGATCGGGAAGTGCAGGGTGGCGGTCGTGCCCTTGCCGCGGGCGCTGCTGATGCCAAGCTGGCCCTGGTGCAGCTCGATCATCCGGCGGACCAGCGGCAGCCCAAGGCCGGTGCCTTCATGGCGCCGCGCGAGACCCTGATCGACCTGGCCGAAGGGTGAAAGGGCGATCGGAATCTCGGCAGGATCCATGCCGATGCCGGTGTCGCGCACCACGATATCGACCCCATCCTGGATCCCGGTCGGGGTGTAGCTCGGGCGGACCGAGATGACGACTCGGCCGCCGGGCTCGGTGAACTTCACCGCATTGGTCAGCAGATTGTTGACCATCTGCTTCACGCGGAGCTCGTCGGCCCAGAGCCGCGGCATCGCCTCGGGCAGGTTGCGCTCGATCGTGATGCGGCCGCGCTGGGCGCGCTCGGCCACCACCTTGATGCAGCCGGTGATGACCCGATCGAGATCCACCGCCTGATCGGAGAGATTCATCTGGCCCGCCTCGATCTTCGAGAGATCGAGGATGTCGTTGATGATCTTCAGGAGATCTTTGCCGCTGTTGTGGATGTCGTGGGCATAATCGACATAGCGGTCGATATCGGCGCCGAACATCCGCGAATTGATGATCTGCGAGAAGCCGATGATGGCGTTGAGCGGCGTCCGCAGCTCGTGGCTCATGTTCGCCAGGAACTCTGATTTCGCGCGGTTGGCGAGCTCCGCAGTCTCCTTGGCGTGCCGGAGATCGCGCTCCTGGCGCTTGCGGTCGGTGACGTCGCGCAGGATCAGCGCGAAGGCGAGCTCGTCATCGGTCGCGAGTTGAAAGACCGAGGCTTCGGCCGGGAACTCGGCGCCGTCGCGGCGCAGGCCGAACATCTCCTGCTGCGCATCGAACTCGGCCGGCCAGAACTTGCCCGCGGGGCGGCGGCCGTCGTTCGGCAGCAATTTCGAACGCAGGCGCTCCGGCAACAGGATTTCGATCGGCCGCCCGATCACTTCGCTGGCGGAATAGCCGAACACATGCTCGGCGCCGCGGTTGAACAGCTCGATGCGGCTGTCACGGTCGGCGGCGACGATGGCTTCGGGCGCAATCTCCAGGATCGAGGCCAGCCGCTCTTCGGACACCTGCAGCGCGCGGAGCGCCGTCTCGGCGCGACGGCGCAACCGTGCTTCCGCGCCCCGGCTCACCCATTCCGCCGTCGCCAGCAGGATGGCGAACAGCATGCCGCCGGGCAGCAGAATGCCTTGGATCTCGCCCCGCTGCAGCCCATCGGTGTCGCTGGCGACTGCCGCGAAGATCGCGATCAGCGCTACCATCGGCAGCACCGGCTCGAGCCACAGGGTTTGGGATTCCGGCGTCCGCCTCGCTTCGGGCTGCACCGGCTGGTTCTTGCGCTCCCATGCCGCCCAATGCAGCAGGGCGAAACCCACCAGCCAGATCGGCTCGGCCACCGTGCCCGGCAGATAACCTGCGCCCAGCATGCCGATGCCCCAATTGGTGGCGGCGATCGCCAACACGCCGAGTGCGCCGACCTGCAGTAGCGCGATCATGCGCTTGCGAGGCTCGGAATAGATCGCGAGCGCGGTCAGGGCGAACAGAAACGCCGCGCCATAGAGAAAGGGATAGCCCGCGGCCACGACCGCCACGAAATAGGACTGCGATTGCAGGAGCGAGTCGTGCAACAGCATGCCGATGGTCGTATAGAGCGCCACCGCGATCATGCCGAGATTGGACAAGGGCCGCAGGAAGCCGCTGCGGAGCTCCACGCGGCGGATCGAGATCAGCAGCCCGGCGATGGCGAGCAGCGGGAAGCCGAGATAGCCGAGGTCGCACCAGTCCGGGAACGGCGGCCGTGCTTTTACGATCAGCTCGAGATAGTCCCAGTAGATCTGTCCGGAGAGCCAGAGCAGGCTGGCGCCCGCGAAGCTCAGCCAAGCCAGGCGCTCGCGTCCCCGGAACCTGAGGGCGGTGCGATGGCACTGATGCGCGGCGGCCAGGGCAGCCAGGGTCCAGGCGAGGTCGATCAGCCTTGCCGCCTCGAACGAGCCCTTTTCGGTCAGCCCGAATTGCAGAAAGGCATAAAGCAGCAGCGCGCCGATCCAGCCGGCAAGCAGCCGGATGCGCCGCCGCGAGGCCGGATCCTGGTCTGGGGTCGCAAGCGTTGCGATCGACATAGGCGCCCATTTGCGCCGCACGGAATTGCGCGGCTTTCCGGCGCCAATCCTGCCCAACCGCGGTGAAGAAAGTCTTAACCCTTCAAATCAAAGGACTTTTCTGGGCACTCACGCTCTGGTGGCAGATGCGTCGCTTGTCGCCGTTTCCGCGGGCGACAATCGAGCATTGGGCGACTAGCCGCGGCTGCTGTCGAAGAACTCCTTCACCCGGGCGAAGAAGCCCTCGGATTCCGGCGAAGTCTTGGCATTTTCCTCGGATTCGGCGTGGAACTGCTCCAGCAACTCGCGCTGCTTGCGGGTGAGATTGGCCGGCGTCTCGACGGCGATCTCGACAAACATGTCGCCGCGGGCCGGCGAGCGCAGCACCGACATGCCTTTGCCCTTGAGGCGGAACTGCTGCCCGGTCTGGGTCCCGGCCGGGATCGCGACCTTGGCTTTGCTGCCGTCGATGGTCGGGATCTCGATCTGCCCGCCGAGGGCCGCCGTGGTCATGGCGATCGGCACGCGGCAATAGATACCGGCGCCTTCGCGCTGGAACAGGCGATGGGCCGAGAGCGAGATGAAGATGTAGAGATCGCCCGCAGGGCCGCTGTTCATCCCGGCCTCGCCTTCGCCGGCGAGACGGATCCGGGTGCCGTCTTCGACGCCGGCGGGGATCGCCACCTGCAAGGTCTTTTCCTTAGCGATGCGCCCGGAGCCTTTGCAGGTCTTGCAGGCCTTCTCGATCACCTTGCCCGCCCCATGGCAGGCCGCGCAGGTGCGCTCGATGGTGAAGAAGCCCTGGGTCGCCCGGACCTTGCCATAACCGTGGCAGGCCGGGCAGCTGATCGGCTGCGCGCCCTTCTCGCCGCCGGTCCCATTGCAGGATTCGCAGGCGACCGAGGTCGGCACGCGGATCGTGGCCTGCTTGCCGTGGAAGGCCTCTTCCAGGCTGATTTCCATGTTGTAGCGGAGATCGGCCCCGCGCCCGCGCGCGGCCTGGCCGCGCCGTCCGCCGCCCATGAACTCGCCGAACATCTCGTCGAAGATGTCGGTGAAGTCGAAGCCGCCGCCGGCAAAGCCCTGGCCGCCGCCCCGGCCCATGCCGCCATTCTCGAACGCGGCATGGCCGAACCGGTCATAGGCCGCACGCTTCTGCTCGTCCTTCAGGACGTCATAGGCTTCGTTCAGCTCTTTGAATTTCTGTTCGGCCGACTTGTCGCCCGGATTGCGGTCCGGGTGATAGTCCATGGCGAGCTTGCGAAACGCCTTCTTGATGGCTTCCGGAGCGGCGCCCTTCTCGACGCCCAGCGTTTCGTAGTAATCGCGCTTCATGGTGTGGGTGTCAGTACTCATCTCTCAAGCCACAGACAAGAAAAAAGGCCAGGGAGAGTTTGAATCCCAATCCCTGGCCTGTTTCTACAAGGCGGACGCCTCCGGACGTTTAGGCGGTCTTACCCTTCCGGTCGTCGACTTCCTCGAAGTCGGCATCGACCACCTTCTCGTCGCTGGACGCGCCGTCGGCACCCTGATCGCCGCTCGCGGACGCACCGGCATCCGGGCCGGCATCGCCGCCGGAAGCGCCGCCACCTTCCTGACCGGCGCGATAGAGCGCCTCGCCGACCTTCATCAGGGCCTGCGTCAGGTCGTTGGTCTTGGCCTCGATCGCCGCGGTGTCGTCGCCGTCCTTGACTTCCTTCAAGGCGGCGATTGCCGCTTCGACCGCCTGCTTGTCGGCGGCCGCGACCTTGTCGCCGTTATCCTTCAGCTGCTTCTCGGCACTGTGGATCAGGGCTTCGGCCTGGTTGCGGGCTTCGATCGCCGCGCGGCGCTTCTTGTCTTCCGCTGCGTGCGCCTCGGCATCCTTCACCATCTTCTCGATATCGGCGTCGTTCAAGCCGCCCGAGGCCTGGATGCGGATTTGCTGCTCCTTGGCCGTGGCCTTGTCCTTGGCTGAGACGTTGACGATGCCGTTGGCGTCGATGTCGAAGGTGACTTCGATCTGCGGCACGCCGCGGGGCGCCGCGGGGATGCCGACCAGATCGAACTGCCCCAGGAGCTTGTTGTCCGCAGCGAGCTCGCGCTCGCCCTGGAACACGCGGATGGTGACCGCGGTCTGGCCGTCCTCGGCCGTCGAGAAGACCTGGCTCTTCTTGGTCGGGATCGTGGTGTTGCGGTCGATCAGCCGGGTGAACACGCCGCCCAGCGTCTCGATGCCGAGCGAGAGCGGAGTCACGTCGAGCAGCAGCACGTCCTTGACGTCGCCCTTCAAGACGCCGCCCTGAATCGCCGCGCCGATCGCCACGACTTCGTCCGGATTGACGCCCTTATGCGGCTCGCGGCCGAAGAACTCCTTCACCTTCTCCTGGACCTTCGGCATGCGGGTCATGCCGCCGACCAGGATCACTTCGTTGATGTCGGAGGCCTTGAGGCCCGCATCCTTGAGCGCCTTCTTGCAGGGCTCCATGGTGCGCTCGATGAGATCGTCAACGAGGGCCTCCAGCTTGGCGCGGGTCAGCTTCACGTTGAGATGCTTGGGACCGGTCTGGTCGGCCGTGATGAACGGCAGGTTGACCTCGGTCTGCATCGCGCTCGAAAGCTCGATCTTCGCCTTTTCCGCCGCTTCCTTCAGGCGCTGCAGGGCGAGCTTGTCCTTCCGGAGGTCGATGCCCTGGTCCTTTTTGAACTCGTCGGCGAGATAGTCGATGATCCGCGCGTCGAAGTCCTCGCCACCGAGGAAGGTATCGCCGTTGGTGGACTTCACCTCGAACACGCCGTCGCCGATCTCCAGCACGGAGACGTCGAAGGTGCCGCCGCCGAGGTCATAGACCGCGATCGTGCCGGAGCCCTTCTTGTCCATGCCGTAGGCGAGCGCCGCCGCGGTCGGCTCGTTGATGATGCGCAGCACTTCGAGGCCGGCGATCTTGCCGGCATCCTTGGTCGCCTGGCGCTGGCTGTCGTTGAAATAGGCAGGCACGGTGATGACCGCCTGGGTCACCTTCTCGCCGAGATAGTTCTCCGCGGTTTCCTTCATCTTCTGCAGGATGAAGGCGGAGATCTGCGACGGGCTGTACTTCTTGCCGTGGGATTCGACCCAGGCGTCGCCGTTGTCGCCGTTGACGATCTTGTAGGGGACGAGGTCGCGGTCCTTCTTCGTCATGGGATCGTCGATGC
>Ga0209257_1000340_pt1 | contig 97492 bp, 99 predicted proteins | sample AraplaCvi_mCL_r2_FD_184277 | JGI IMG/M metagenome (GOLD analysis project Ga0209257, IMG submission 184277) | Arabidopsis root microbial communities from North Carolina, USA - plate scrape MF_Cvi_mCL_r2 (SPAdes) (version 2) | ecosystem: Host-associated > Plants > Roots > Endosphere | place: USA...
GGCTCACGGTCTTTTTCGAAACCCCTGCAAGCGCTGCGACGTCGTTGATCGTCGGCTGCTTGCCCCCCGGCGCCTTATTCTGTGCCGCCATATCTATCTTTCCCCTGCAAGCCTCTGGCCCGGCTCGCGCTTTTCCTGCTGATGGGCGCTTGAAAGCGTAAAATCAACGCCCCGAGGCGGCGCGAACAACTCTTGACACCGGTTACCATCAAAACTAGCAGGGCGACAAGCCGGAATTTTTCAGCGAGGATGCCTTCGATGTTTTCCAAGACCTATTATGCCACCCATCCCGTGATGATGGAGGAAGTGTCGAACGCGGAACTTCGCGATCGCTATCTGATCCAGAATCTGTTCCGCACCGGCGAATGCGTCCTCAACTATACGCACGCCGACCGCTTCGTGATCGGCGGGGTCGCCGTCGGCTCGGCGCCGGTGAAGCTGCCCGCGCAAAGCGAGCCGCCGTCGGCCGCAGGCCACCCGTTTCTCGAACGCCGCGAGCTCGCGATCGTCAACGTCTCGTCGGTCGAAGGCACCGTTACGGTGGACGGCGAGAGCTTCACGCTCGGCAACAAGGATTGTCTCTATGTGACGATGGGGGCGAAGGACGTCGAGTTCGCGGGCGAAGGCGCGCGCTATTATCTGGCGTCGTGCCCGGCGCACAAGGCGTTCACGACGCGCAAGCTCGGCATCGCCGACGCCAATGCGCTCGACCGCGGCAGCCTCGCCGAATCGAACGAGCGCACGATCTTCCAGCTCGTCATTCCGGGCGTGTGCGACAGCGCGCAGCTCGTCATGGGGCTGACCGTGCTCAAGGAAGGCAGCGTCTGGAACACGATGCCCCCGCACATCCACGAGCGCCGCAGCGAGATTTATTTCTATTTCGAACTCGACAATCTCGACAGCGACCGCGTCATGCATTTCATGGGCGAGGGCGAAGCGACGCGCCACATCGTCATGCAGAATGAGGAAGCGGTGATCTCGCCGCCCTGGTCGATCCACATGGGTGCGGGCACCAAAGCCTATGCCTTCATCTGGGCGATGGCGGGCGAGAATCAGGATTATACCGACATGAACGTCCTCGACATCTGTCAGCTTTCCTAATGGCGGGCCTGTTCGATCTTTCGGGCAAGGTTGCGCTCGTTACTGGCGCTAATACGGGTATCGGGCAGGGCATCGCGCTCGCGCTCGCCGAGGCCGGGGCGGACATCGCCGCTGCGGGTCGTTCGCCGGCCGACGAGACCGTCGGCAAGGTGCGCGGGCTCGGGCGTCGGGGTGAGAATTTCAGCGCCGACCTGTCGAGCGTCGGCGCGGTGCAGCCGCTCGTCGATGCGGTGCTCGCCGAGTTCGGCCGCATCGACATCCTCGTGAACAATGCCGGGATCATCCGCCGCGCCGACGCGGTCGACTTCACCGAGGCCGACTGGGATGCGGTGATGGACACCAATTTGAAGACGCTCTTCTTCCTCTGCCAGAGCGTCGGTCGCCACATGATCGCGCGCGGTTCGGGCAAGATCATCAACATCGCCTCGATGCTGACCTTCCAGGGCGGCGTTCGCGTCCCGAGCTATACCGCGTCGAAATCGGGGGTCGGCGGTTTGACCAAGCTGCTCGCGAACGAATGGGCGGCAAAGGGCGTGCAGGTGAACGCGATCGCCCCCGGCTATATCGCGACGAACAACACCGCCGCGCTGCAGGGCGACGAGACGCGCAACCGGCAGATCATGGAGCGAATCCCCGCCGGCCGTTGGGGTGACCCGAGCGACATCGGCGGCGCCGCCGTGTTCCTCGCCTCCCCGGCTTCGAATTATGTCCAAGGCCATATCCTGGCCGTCGACGGCGGCTGGCTCGCGCGCTAGAGCATCGCGCCATGACCTTAGTCTTCTTCGGCGAACTTCTAATTCGCCTCACCGCGCCGGGCAACGAACTGCTGATGCAGTCGCCGTCGCTTGGGCTTCATGTCGGCGGCGCCGAGGCGAATGTTGCGATCGGGCTCGCGCATCTCGGTCACGACTGCGCGATGATCAGCCGGGTTCCCGCGAACGCGCTCGGGCGCGGCGCCGTTGCCGCAGTACGCGGTGCGGGTGTCGATTGCGCTGCGGTCGCCAGCGGTCCGGGGCGCATGGGGCTCTATTTCCTCAGCGTCGGGGCAGGGCTGCGCTCATCCGAAATCGTCTACGACCGCGCCGGGTCGAGTTTCGCCGCGACCGGCCCCGCAGATTATGATTTCGACCGCCTGCTCGAAGGCGCCGGCCTGCTCCACCTGTCGGGCATCACGCCCGCACTCGGGCCGCGCTCCGCCGAAGCCACGCTCGCCGCGGCACGCGCGGCGAAGCGGCTCGGGGTGTCCGTCAGCTTCGACGGCAATTATCGCGCGATGTTGTGGGAGGCGTGGGAAAGCGATCCGCGCAAGGTCCTCTCCGAACTGATCGGCACCGCCGACATATTGTTCGGCAACCATCGCGACCTGTCGCTCGTGCTCGGCCGGGAATTCAGCGGCGAGGGTGAGGACCGGCGGCGCGAAGCGGCCGAGGCCGGCTTCGCCGCCTTCCCCGATCTCAAGCTGATCGCCTCGACCGCACGTCACACGCTCACCGCCGATTATCACCGCATCGCCGCGCGCGTCGACCTGCGCGGCGGCGGCTATCAGACCCCCGACGTCGATGTGACCGGCATCGTCGACCGCATCGGCGCCGGCGACGCTTTTGCCGCCGGGGTGCTCCACGCGCATCGCTCAGGCGGCGACGCAAAGGCGATGGCCGAATCGGGCCTTGCGCTCACCGCGCTCAAACATTCGCTGCCGGGCGACGCGAGCCGGTTCGGCCAGGCCGATATCGACGCGTTCCACAGCGGCGGGCTCGACGTCCGGCGCTGAGCCGGTCGCCCGAACTTAACCTCAGACGCCACAAGTCCGCAGACCCTATTCGCTATTCGCTTGCCTTTGACACCGGTGTCTCTTAGGTGTTTTGACGGAAGAGGGAAAATCACAAAGATGCCGGCAAGCTCCGAACAGGAAAACATCGCTCGCGCCTTTCTGGCAGCGCGAGCCCAAAGGACACCGCTTCCCGCCTATCCCGGCGCGAAGCCGCAGACGATGGCGGATGCCTATGCGATCCAGGATGCCGCGATCGCGCTCGACGGGCGGCAGGTCGGGGGTTGGAAGGTCGGTCGTATCCCCGCGGACCTCGTCGAGCTTTATCGCGACAATCGTCTGACCGGCCCGATCTTCAGCGACGAAATATACGACGGCAGTGCTGGGCAGGTCCCCGCGATGCCCGTCTATGCCGCGGGATTTGCTGCGGCCGAGGCTGAGGTGCTGCTGTGCTTCGGCGACGTCGGTACGCGCGATTATGACCTCGCTTCGGTCCGCGATTGTATCGCCGATGTACGCACCGGGATCGAGATTGCGAGTTCGCCCTTTGCCCAGATCAACCGCCACGGCCCCGCCGTCACCGCGTCCGATTATGGCAACAACAAGGGGCTGATCCTCGGTCCGTCGATCCCGGGGTGGCGCGATGCCGACCTGATCGCCATGCCGGTCGAAATGGCGATCGACGGCGCGACCGTGGGTTCCGCCACGATGGAAACCATGCTCGACGGCCCTTTCGGGTCGGCGCTGTTCCTCATCCGGATCCTGCGCGCGCGCGGTATCGCGATCGCGCCGGGAACGTGGGTTTCTACGGGCGCGATCACCGGCATCCATGAAATCGTACCCGGCCAACGCGCCGACGCACTATTCGACAGAAAAATCCGCGTCAGCTGTTATATAGCAGATTAATAAGCTAAAACGGGAGAGAGAGATGGCACAGGCATTCGCGGACGGAGGTACGGCGGCGCCAGTGCCAAGGTCGGGGCGTTACCGCTGGCTGATCGTCGCGGTGCTGTTCGCCGCGACCACGGTCAATTATATCGACCGCACCATGCTCGGGATGCTCGCGCCCACGCTCAGCGACGAGCTGGGCTGGAGCGAGAATGACTATGGCAACATCGTCACCGCCTTCCAGGCCGCCTATGCCCTGGGCTTCCTGCTCATGGGCTGGCTGATCGACCGCTTCGGTCCCAAGATCGGATATGGCATCGCCATTTCGATCTGGACGATCGGGCATATCGCGCATGGCTTTGCGGGGTCGGTCGCCTCGTTCATGGCCGCGCGCATCGTGCTCGGCGTCGGCGAGGCGGGGCATTTCCCGGCAGTGGTCCGTGCCTCGAGCGAGTGGTTTCCCCAGAAGGAGCGCGCCTACGCGATCGGCTGGGTCAACAGCGCAACGACGATCGGCGTCATCCTGACCGCACCGACCTTGTGGCTGTTCATGACGCTGTTCGGTTTCGATTGGCGCGAAACCTTCATCTACACCGGAATCTTCGGCGTCATCCTGCTCCTGCTCTGGATCCGGCTCTACAGCAACCCGCGCGAAAGCGGGAAGGTATCGGGCGCCGAACTCGCATGGATCGAACATGACCCGCCCGAAAAGGTCGAGCGTATCGGCTGGGGCCGGATCGTCACCAAGCGCGAGGCGTGGGCCTTCGCGATCGCCAAATTCCTCATCGACCCCGTCTGGTTCCTGATGCTCTTCTGGCTGCCCAAATATTTCAGCTCGACCTATGATGTCGATCTCAAGGTCGTGCTGCTGCCGATGATCATCATGTATCTGCTGTCCGATGTCGGCAGCATCGTCGGTGGCTGGACCTCGTCGAAACTGATCCAGCAGGGCCGCAGCGTCAATTTTGCGCGCAAGGTGACGATGGCGATCGCCGGTTGTTTCGTGCTGCCGCTGCTGTTCGTCACCGGGCTCGACAATATGTGGCTCGCGGTCGTGCTGATCGGCTTCGCGCTTGCCGGTCACCAGGCCTTTTCGTCGACATTGCTGTCGATCCCGCCCGACATGTTCCCGAAACGCGCGGTCGGGTCGGTGATCGGGCTCGGCGGGTTCATGGGCGGCATCGGTGGTATGATCATGGCGAAGTCGACCGGGCTCGTGCTCGACGCGACGGGGGGCAATTACACGCTCATCTTCGCCGCATGCACGACGGTCTATTTCCTCGCCGTGCTCGCGGTGCATCTTTTGAGCCCGCGACTTGCGCCGGTAACCGTGGAGAGCGATGCAGCGCCGGTCTGAAACGCCTAAGCCGGAACCAATAGGGTCCGGCTCTCGCGCACCTCGGCGTCGAGCCAGTCGATGAAGGCGCGGATGCGCGGCTGCGGCGCGACGTCGCGGTGGAGCGCGAGCCAGAAGGCGCGCGCGACGGTCTGCTCGGGCCGCACGCGCACCAGCCCCGGATCGCCCGCCGCGAGAAAGCAGGGGAGGACGCCCACCCCAGCGCCGCCCGCGATCATCCGCCGCTGCGCAAGGATCGACGACGAGCGCACCGTCGCGCGCAGCCCCGGCTCGATCTCGCCCAGATAGTCGAGTTCGGGCGCGTAGAGGATGTCGGGCATATAGCCGATCACCGGGATGCCGGTGCGCGACAGTGGCGCGGCGGCGACCGCTGCCTGCCAGTCGGGGCGGTCGGCGGGGGCATAGATGCCGAGGCTGTAATCGGACAGCTTGCGCGTGATCAGCGGCCCCTTGCGCGGCCGCGCGAGCAGCACCGCCATATCGGCCTCGCGCCGCGACGGGTTCAAAAACCCCGACGAGGCGACAAGGTCGATTTCCAGCTCGGGATGCGCCGCGACGAAACCCGCCAGCCGCGGCGCGATGAAGCTGTTGCCGAAGCCTTCGGACACGCTGACACGCAGCTGCCCCGACAGCGCCGAGGCATCTTCGCGCGCCGAATGGATGCGCGCCGCCGCCGCCGCCATCGCTTCGGCGTGCGGCACGAGCGCCCGGCCCGCCGCGGTCAGGACGAACCCCGACGGCGCGCGTTCGAACAAGGTCTGGCCGAGCGCGGTTTCGAGTGCGCTCACCCGGCGGCTCACCGTCGTCGCATCGACGTGCAGCGCCGCGCTGGCGCGCGCGAGCGTGCCGTGGCGCGCGACGAACAGGAAATATTGCAGCCTATCCCAATCCATGACCTGCAAATATGCAGTATCAAGCTGCAAGTCTATCCCTTGCAATCGTGCTGCAACTCGTCTGTGGCAGCCCCAACATCTCATGGGAGAATCGAACATGCGACAGATCGACCATCACATCGTCGGCGGCGCCGGCGGAAGCGCCCGCCAGGGCGACGTCTTCGACCCCAACAGCGGCGGTATTCAGGCACAGGTCGCGCTTGGCGACGCGGCGCTTCTCGAACGCGCGGTCGCTGCGGCGAAGAAGGCGCAGCCCGCCTGGGCCGCCACCAACCCGCAGCGCCGCGCGCGCGTCATGTTCGAATTCAAGCGCCTCGTCGAAGCGAATATGGACAGCCTCGCGCACATGCTGTCGAGCGAACATGGCAAGGTGATCGCGGACTCCAAGGGCGACATTCAGCGCGGGCTCGAAGTCATCGAATTCTGCTGCGGCATCCCGCATGTGCTGAAGGGCGAATATACGCAGGGCGCCGGCCCCGGCATCGACGTCTATTCGATGCGCCAGCCGATCGGCATCGGCGCGGGCATCACCCCGTTCAACTTCCCCGCGATGATCCCGCTGTGGATGTCGGGCGTCGCGATCGCGACGGGTAATGCCTTCATCATCAAGCCGAGCGAACGCGACCCGTCGGTTCCCGTCCGCCTCGCCGAACTCTTCCTCGAAGCCGGCCTGCCCGAGGGCATTTGCCAGGTCGTCCACGGCGACAAGGAAATGGTCGACGCGATTCTCGACCATCCCGACATCGGCGCGGTCAGCTTCGTCGGCTCGTCGGACATCGCGCATTATGTCTATAACCGCGGCGTCGCCAACGGCAAACGCGTGCAGGCGATGGGCGGCGCGAAGAACCACGGCATCGTCATGCCCGACGCCGACCTCGATCAGGTCGTCAATGACCTCACCGGCGCGGCCTTTGGCTCGGCGGGCGAGCGCTGCATGGCGCTACCCGTCGTTGTCCCGGTGGGCGAAGACACCGCCAACCGCCTCCGCGAAAAACTCATCCCCGCGATCGCGGCGCTGCGCGTCGGCGTGTCGACCGATGCCGAGGCGCATTACGGCCCCGTGGTGACGCAGGCGCACAAGGAAAAGGTCGAAGGCTGGATCCAGAAATGCGCCGACGAAGGCGCCGAGCTCGTCGTCGACGGTCGCGGTTTCTCGCTTCAGGGACATGAAAAGGGCTTCTTCATCGGCCCGACCCTGTTCGACCATGTCACCACTGACATGGAAAGCTACAAGGAAGAGATCTTCGGCCCCGTGCTCCAGATCGTCCGCGCTGCCAATTTCGAGGAAGCGCTCGAACTGCCGTCGAAGCACCAGTACGGTAACGGCGTCGCGATCTTCACGCGCAACGGCCACGCCGCCCGCGAATTCGCCGCGCGCGTCAATGTCGGCATGGTCGGCATCAACGTGCCGATCCCGGTGCCCGTCGCCTATCACAGCTTCGGCGGCTGGAAGCGCTCGGCGTTCGGCGACACCAACCAGCACGGCATGGAAGGCGTGAAATTCTGGACCAAGGTCAAGACGATCACGCAGCGCTGGCCCGACGGTTCGCCCGACGGCGGCAACGCGTTCGTCATCCCCACGATGGGCTGACGGGAAGAAACCCATGAAACCCGGCTCGTCCATCGGGCATTCTTCCAATAACGGCGCGGGCATGAAGCCGGCGCCGCGAGGAGGATAGTGATGGCACGCTGGGTTTTTCTTTCCGGAGCGCTTCTTCTCGCCGCGTGTAGCGGCGGCAAGGATGAGGAGTCGGGGCCCGAAGCCAGCGCGAGCATCAGCCCGTTGCAAAAGAGCGAACGACCCCCGCCCGCCGACGCGCCCGAACCGGCGGTCGACGCCGACCTGACCGATGCGGCGGCAGAAACCCCGGCAAAGCCCGAACCCGAAACTGCAACCGACGGCAGGACGATCCCCGCCAAGATCCGCGGTCGCTGGGCGCTCAAGGTCGCCGATTGCAAGGCGAAGAAGGGCACCGACCTCACGGCGCTGACCATCGACGCGACGAACCTGCGCTTTTACGAATCGCACGGTGAACTCGCGCGGGTTCGCGAGAGCGATGCCGACCGCATCGTCGCTGACTATAAGTTCAGCGGCGAGGGCGTCGAATGGGATCGCCGGATGCATCTCGAGCTGACCGATGGCGGCAAGGTGCTGATCCGCCGCGATGAGGGCGAGGGTGCCGCCGCCGGTCCGATGCGCTATACGCGCTGCGTCTGATGGTTTTGAAAGGGAGACTCATGATGGACATTCGCCTGTTAGCCATTGCCGCCGTCCTGCCGCTCGCCGCTTGCACACAGGAACGGCCGCCCGAATCGACCCCGACCCCGCCGCCCGCCGAAGCCGCGTGCAACGCCGACGCGGTGCAGTCGCTCGTCGGCCAGACCGCGACCGCCGAAGTCGGCGGCCAGCTGCTCAAGGGCAGCGGCGCGACGAACCTGCGCTGGGTGCCGCCGCGCACCGCGGTCACCATGGACTTCCGTCCTGACCGGCTCACCGTTTCCTATGACGACGCGCTCAAGATCGAACGGATCAGCTGTGGCTGAACCGACACGGCGCAATCATAGCTCGGGCTCCCCCTTCGAACCGGTGTTCGGCTACAGCCGCGCGGTTCGGGTGGGGAACCGCATCGACGTCGCGGGCTGCGCGCCGATCGAACCCGACGGCACCTCGACCCCCGGCGACGCCGGAGTTCAGGCGGCGCGCTGCATCACGATCATCGGCGAGGCGCTTGAAGCGCTCGGCGGCAGCTTTGCCGATGTCGTGCGCACGCGCATGTATATCACCGACGCCGCTGACGCCGACCTCGTTGGCCGGGCGCACGGATCGGCATTCAAAAATGTGCGTCCGGCATCGACGATGCTGGTTGTGCCGGCGCTGATCCGGCCCGAATGGAAAGTCGAAATCGAAGCCGAAGCCATTATCGAGAAATGACCATGACCGACCAGTTCCAGCTTACCGACGACCAGCTCGCCATCCAGGATATGGCGCGGAAATTCACCGCCGACCGCATCACGCCCTTCGCGGCCGAATGGGACGAGAAAAGCCACTATCCCGTCGACGTGTGGAAGGCGGCGGGTGAGCTCGGCTTCGGCGCGATCTACGTCGCGGAAGAATCGGGCGGCATCGGCCTCGGCCGGATGGAAGCGGCGCTGATCATGGAGGCGATGGCCTATGGCTGCCCCGCGACGAGCGCCTATGTCTCGATCCACAATATGGCGACGTGGATGATCGACCGCTTCGGGGGTGCCGAGATCAAGGCGCGCTTCCTGCCCGAGCTGGTCAGCATGGAAAAGATCGCGAGCTATTGCCTGACCGAGCCTGGTTCGGGCTCGGATGCCGCGGCGCTCAAAGCGACGGCGAAGCGCGACGGCGACCATTATGTGCTGAACGGCACCAAGCAGTTCATCTCGGGCGCGGGTTATAACGACATCTATGTCTGCATGGTCCGCACCAGCGAGGAAAAGTCGAAGGGCATTTCCTGCCTCGTCATCGAAAAGGACACGCCGGGATTGAGCTTCGGCGCGCCCGAGAAAAAGCTCGGCTGGAACGCCTCGCCGACCGCGCAGGTAATTTTCGAGGACTGCCGCGTGCCGGTCGAAAATCTCGTCGGCGCCGAGGGTGACGGCTTCCGCTTCGCGATGGCGGGGCTTGACGGCGGGCGCCTGAACATCGGTGCCTGCTCGCTCGGCGGCGCGCAGCGCTGCCTTGACGAAGCGGTCGCCTACACCAAGGACCGCCAGCAGTTCGGCCAGCCGATCTCCGATTTCCAGAACACCCAGTTCATGCTCGCCGACATGGCGACCGACCTCGAAGCTGCGCGCGCGCTGCTTTATATGGCGGCAGCCAAGGTCACCTCGAATGCCCCCGACAAGTCGCGCTTCTCGGCGATGGCGAAGCGGCTGGCGACCGACAATGGCAGCAAGATCGTCAACGACGCGCTGCAGCTGTTCGGCGGCTATGGCTATTTGCGCGACTATCCGATCGAGCGTTTCTGGCGCGACCTGCGCGTCCATTCGATCCTCGAGGGCACCAACCAGGTGATGCGGATGATCGTCGGAAGGGACCTGCTGCGCCAATGACCGAAGATGTGCTTGTAGGCGCCGACGTCCGCGTCGGCCGCCTGTCGCTCAATCGTCCGAAGGCGATCCACGCGCTCAACCTCGCGATGTGTCGGGCGATGATCGAGGCGCTGGTGGCGTGGCGCGAAGACGATGCGGTCGAGGCGGTGATCATCGACCACAGCGAGGGCCGCGGCTTCTGCGCCGGCGGCGACATCCGCATGCTCGCGGAAAGCGGCGCGAAGGACGGCAAGGAAGCGCGCCAGTTTTTCCACACCGAATATCGCCTCAACCATCTGCTCTTCACTTATCCCAAGCCCGTCGTCGCCTTCATGGACGGCATTACGATGGGCGGCGGGGTCGGCATTTCGCAGCCGGCGAAATATCGCGTCGCGACCGAACATACGCGCTTCGCGATGCCCGAGACGGGGATCGGCCTGTTCCCCGACGTCGGCGGCGGCTGGTATCTGCCGCGGCTCGAAGGGCGCGTCGGCGCCTATCTCGCGCTCACCGGTGCGCGGCTCGACGGGGCGGAGTGCCTCGCGCTCGGCCTTGCGACCCATTATCTGCCATCCGAAAAGCTCGCCGAGGCCAAGGAGCGGATCGCGATCGATCCGACCCGCATCGGCGGCATTTTGGGCGAATTGTCGGTCACCGCGCCGCCCGCCGGAATTACCCAGCATCTCGAACGGATCAACCGCCTGTTCGCGAGCGATACCTATGAGGATATCCTCGCCGCGCTCGAAGCCGACGGGGGCGAATGGGCGACGAAGGAGCTCGCGACGCTCCACGGCAAATCGCCGCAGACGTGCAAGGTCGCGCTGCGTCAGCTGAAGGAAGGCGGCGAGATGCACGACTTCGCCGCGCAGATGACGCAGGAATATGCGATCGGCAGCCGCGTCGTCCAGATGCACGACTTCATCGAAGGCGTGCGCGCGCTGATCGTCGACAAGGATAACAGCCCGAAATGGGATCCACCGACCGCCGAGGCGGTCACCGACGACTGGATCGACGCGATCTTCGCGCCGCTGCCCGAGAGTGAGAAATGGTCGCCGCTGTGAGCTTCGCCGATCCGGTCGCCCTCTATCATGCGGTGAAGCAGAGCTGGTCGGCCGAGACGATATCGGACCCGTTCGACCCGGCCAATCCCTGCCGCAACCAGTGCGCGGTGACCGCGCTTGCCGTGCATCATCATTTCGGCGGCGACATCATGAAGACCGCGACGAAGGGCGGCACGCATTTCTACAACCGGATCGACGGGCGCTATTGGGATCTGGCGACCGACCAGTTCGACGAGCCCATTCCTTACGACAACCAGCCGACCTCGACCGACGAGGCGCATGACCATGCCACACCGGCGCAGCTCGATGTGCTGCTGCGCAACATCGACGCCAACCGCTGATACAGGACAAGACCATGACGTATGAAACCCTCCTCGTCGAAACGCGCGGGGCCGTCACGCTGGTGACGCTCAACCGCCCGCAGGCGCTCAACGCGCTCAACTCGGGTGTGCTCGATGACCTCATCGCGGCCTTCGCCGCCTTCGAAGCTGACGACAGCCAGCGTTGCGCCGTCCTCACCGGCTCTGGCGACAAGGCCTTTGCAGCGGGCGCCGACATCAAGGAAATGGCCGACAAGCCCGCGTCCGATTTCTACCTCGAAGATTTCTTCTCGAAATGGACGAGCGACTTCGTGAAGAAGGTCCGCAAGCCGTGGATCGCTGCGGTCAACGGCTTCGCGCTCGGCGGCGGCTGCGAGCTCGCGATGATGGCCGACTTCATCATCGCATCGGACAAGGCGAAATTCGGCCAACCCGAAATCAAGCTCGGCGTCGCGCCGGGCATGGGCGGGTCGCAGCGGCTGACGCGCGCGATCGGCAAGGCGAAGGCGATGGAAATGTGCCTCACCGGCCGGATAATGGACGCCGCCGAAGCCGAACGCTCAGGGCTGGTCGCGCGCGTCGTCGAGCATGCGACGCTGGTTGACGAAGCGGTGAAGATCGCGACCACGATCGCGTCGATGCCTCCGATGGCTGCGATGGTGAACAAGGACATGGTCAACGCCGCGTTCGAAACCACGCTCGATCAGGGGCTGATCTACGAACGTCGCCTGTTCCAGATCCTCGCCGCAACCGAGGACAAGGCCGAAGGCATGGCCGCCTTCATCGAAAAGCGCGAAGGCGTGTGGAGGGGTCGCTGACATGAAAATCGCATTCATCGGGCTCGGCAATATGGGCGGCGGGATGGCCGCGAACCTTGCGAAGGCGGGGCACGAAGTGCGCGCGTTCGACCTCAGCGAAGAGGCGCTGGCGCGTGCGGTCGAAGCGGGCTGTTCGCGCGCCGTATCGGCCGCCGAAGCCGTCACCGGCGCCGAAGCGGTGGTGACGATGCTCCCCGCGGGCAAGCATGTCGCGTCGGTCTATGAAGCCGAGGTCTTCCCGAACGCGGTCGCGGGCACCTTGCTCCTCGACTGCTCGACGATCGACGTCGCGACCGCGCGCTCGAACATCGAAGCCGCAACCGCCAAGGGCCTCGTCGCTGTCGACGCGCCGGTGTCGGGCGGTATCGCCGCCGCCAACGCGGGCACGCTGACCTTCATGGTCGGCGGCACTGATGACGGTTTCGCGCGCGCCGAACCGATCCTTGCCAAAATGGGCAAGGCGGTGATCCACGCCGGCGACGCGGGCGCCGGACAAGGAGCGAAGATCTGCAATAACATGCTCCTCGGCGCGTCGATGGTCGCGACGTGCGAGACGCTCGCGCTCGCGCAAAAGCTCGGGCTCGATCCGCAGAAATTCTTCGACATCGCCAGCGTATCGTCGGGACAGTGCTGGTCGCTCACCAGCTATGCGCCGCTCCCCGGCGTCGGCCCGACCACGCCCGCCGACAATGATTACAAGGGCGGGTTCGCCGCGGCGCTGATGCTCAAGGATCTGCGCCTCGCGATGGAGGCCGCCGCGAGCGTCGATGCCGACGTCCCGATGGGGTCGAAAGCGCGCGAACTCTACGAAGCCTTTGTCGAGGCCGACAAGGACGGCCGCGACTTTTCGGCGATCATCAAGACGCTTCAGTAAAAGTCGGCGGTCTCGCCCCCATCGCGGCGTTCGGTCCGGTGCACTTGCGTCGGCGCCTTGCGCTCGCCAGTCCGGACCTCGATCCGGTCGCCAACCCGCCGCACTTCGGCGGGCGCCAAAATCCGCGCGCGCGCTACCGCGACGGCGGTCACCTGCGGCGCCGCGACAGGGGCGGCAGCCGGCGCGCTTCCGGCAAGCAGCAGGACGGCGAGGGTGGACATGGCGTTCATGCTCTGCCGTAACGGCAGGTCTTGCCAGCGCTTTAACCCTGAATCGCAAGTTTCCGGTCGCACCTGCGGCGGCGCGACGGCAAAAGAAAGGCCGCCTGCCCCGCGCCGGGACAGACGGCCTGATCTTCGTAAGCGGGGAGGGGCCTAGAAGCCCGACTTCGCCTCCGCCTTCTCCTTGAGCAAAGGCGCGACCGCAAACCCGTGTTTCTCGAGTGCCGCGACGATCTTGTCGGTGCCTTCCAGCCCCGCCCAGAACATCGGCCCGCCGCGATAGACCGGCCAGCCATAGCCATAGATCCACACGACATCGATGTCCGACGCGCGCTGCGCCTTGCCTTCGGACAGGATCAGCGCGCCCTCGTTGACCATCGGATAGAGCGTGCGCTCGATGATCTCCTGATCGCTGATCTCGCGCTTCGCCTTGTTCGAGCGCTGACGGAAATCCTCGATGATCTCGGCGACTTCGGCGCTGGGCGACGGATTGCGCTTTTCGTCATAATCGTAAAAGCCCTTGCCGGTCTTCTGTCCCCAGCGGCCGACCGCGGCGAGCGCGTCGCGGATGCTTTCGATGCGCGTCGGGTCGCGGTGCCAGCCGATATCGACGCCGGCAAGGTCGCTCATCTGGAACGGTCCCATCGGCATGCCGAATTCGACATGGACCTTGTCGATCTGCTGCGGCGTCGCGCCTTCCATCAAGAGGTTCATCGCCTCGACCTGGCGCGGCTTGAGCATGCGGTTGCCGATGAAGCCGTCGCACACGCCCGCGACCACCGCGACCTTGCCGATCTTCTTGCCGATCGCCATCGCCGTCGCCAGCGCGTCGGGCGCGGTCTTGTCGCCGCGCACGACTTCCAGCAGCTTCATGACATTGGCGGGCGAGAAGAAATGCATGCCGAGCACGTCGCCGGGACGGCTCGTCGCAGTCGCGATCTCGTCGATGTCGAGATAGCTGGTGTTCGACGCGAGGATCGCGCCGGGCTTGGCGATCTTGTCGAGCTTGCCGAAAATGTCCTTCTTGACGTCCATATTCTCATAGACCGCCTCGATGATCAGGTCGCAGTCGGCGAGATCGTCGAGGTTCAGCGTCGGGGTCAGGATGCCCATCATTTGCTCGACCTGTTCGGGCTTGAAGCGGCCCTTGGCGGCCGACGCTTCGTAATTCTTGCGGATCACGCCGGTGCCGCGGTCGAGCGCTTCCTGCTGCATCTCGACGATCGTGACGGGGATGCCCTTCTGAAGGAAGTTCATCGAAATGCCGCCGCCCATCGTGCCCGCGCCGATCACGCCGACCTTCTTGATGTCGCGTAGCTGGGTATCCTTGGGCAGGCCGTCGATCTTCGCGGCCTGACGCTCGGCGAAGAAGATGTGGCGCTGCGCTGCCGACTGGCTGCCGAACATCAGCTTCATGAACTGCTCGCGCTCGAACGCGAGGCCTTCCTCGAACGGCAGGCGCGTCGCCGCTTCGACGCAGGCGAGGTTGGCGTAGGGCGCCTCGAACCCGCGCCAGCGCTTGGCGTTGGCGGTCTTCAATTGTTCGATCACCGCAACGTCGCCGAACACCGGGCGCTCACGCGTCGGGCGCGGGCCGTCGGCGATCTTCGCGCGCGCAAAGGCGATCGCGTCGGCGGCGAGGCTGTCCTCACCCGCGAGTTCGTCGACAAGACCGAGCTCTTTCGCCTTCGATGCCGGCAGCGGATCGCCGGTCGAAGTCATCGTCGCCGCGGCTTCGACGCCGACGACGCGCGGCAGGCGCTGCGTGCCGCCCGCGCCGGGCAGCAGGCCGAGCTTGACCTCGGGGACGCCGAGCTTCGCCGACGGCACCGCGATGCGGTAATGACAGACAAGCGCGGTTTCGAGCCCGCCGCCGAGCGCGGTGCCGTGGATCGCGGCAACAACGGGCTTCGACGCCGCTTCGATGCTGTTGAGCACCGCGTTGAAATCGGGGCCGCGCGGCGGCTTGCCGAATTCGCTGATGTCGGCGCCCGCGATAAAGGTGCCGCCGGCGCAGCGCAGCACGATCGCCTTGACGCTGTCGTCGGCAAGCGCGGCGCCGAAATTGTCTTCCAGCCCTTGGCGGACGTGCCAGCTCAGCGCATTGACTGGCGGGTTGTTGACGATGATGACGGCGACGTCGCCGTCCTTCTCCAGCGTGACGCTGACGGGGGTTTCTTCGGACATGGGAAAGGCTCCTTCGTTCAATCGTCGATCGCGGCGTGGACAAGCGTCTTGACCTCGCGCCGCACGGGATAGGTGGATGAGGGCATGAGCTGCGTCATGAAGACCATGCAGATCTGTTCGACGGGATCGACGAAGAAGCCGGTCGAGAACATGCCGCCCCAATAATAATCGCCGACCGAGCCGGGGGTCATCGTCTGCGCGGGGCTTTCGTTCACCGCGAAGCCAAGACCGAAGCCGATGCCGGCATTTTCCGCCTCGGAGAAGATGCCGACGCTGTGCTGCGTCAGATCGCCGCCGCCGGGCAGATGGTTCGACGTCATCAGCTCCAATGTCTTGCGGCTGATGATCCGCACATCGCCGAGCTTGCCGCCGCCGAGCAGCATCAGGCAGAAACGGTGATAATCGTGCAGCGTCGAGGCGAGCCCACCGCCACCCGACTGAAAGCTGCGGTCCTTCGCCCAGCGGCTCCGTGCGCCGCTGTCGAAACCCTGCATCTTGTCCTTCGGATGAAAGGCATAGGCGTCGGCCAGCCGGTACTGCTGGTCGGCGGGCACCCTGAATCCCGTGTCGACCATGCCGAGCGGGCCGAAGATCCGCTCCTGCAACACCTCGCCGAACGGCTTGCCTTCGATCCGCTCGATCACCGCGCCAAGCACGTCGGTCGCCATCGAATAATTCCAATGCGCGCCCGGATCGAACTGCAACGGAATCTTCGCGAGGTCGGCGATGAAGCTGTCCATCGTATAATCGGCGTCGAAATCGTCGATCTTTGCCTTGCGGTACGCGGCGTCGACCGGCGTTCGCTCCTGAAAACCATAGGTCAGCCCCGCCGTGTGGCGGAGCAGGTCGACCATGCGGATCGGCTGCGTCGGCGGCCGAGTCAGGAAAGGCACATTGCCGCCGCCCGCGACGAACACGCCGGTGTCCTTGAACTCGGGGAAAAATTTGACGAGTGGATCGGACAGCGCGACCTTGCCCTCTTCGACCAGCATCATGAAGGCGATGCTCGTGATCGGCTTGGTCATGCTCGCGATGCGGAAGATCGCGTCGTCTTTCAGCGCCTCGCCCGGCCGCGCCTCGCCGATGCACGACAGATGCGCGATCTCGCCGCGCCGCGACACCAAAGTCGCCGCGTGCGGCAGGCGGCCGGTGCCGACATATTTTGCGGCGAGGAAGGCCGGAATGCGGTCGAGGCGCTTGGTATCGAATCCGTGGCTCACGAAATGCGAACTCCCTCAAGGATGGCGGCGGCCTCGGCGAGCAGCGCCGGGTCGATGGTCAAGTCGGCCGCCTTGGCGGTTTCGCGGAGCTGTTCGGGCCGGCTTGCGCCGACGATCGCGCTCGTGATCCCCGGCTGCGCGAGCACCCATGCGATCGCGAGTTGTGCCAGCGAGCATCCGGCCTTGTCGGCGACGACCTTCAGGCTCTGCACCGCTTCCAGCACCGGGTCGGTCAGGAACTGCTGCATGAAATGCGCGTCGTCGCCGGTCGCGCGGCTGCCTGCAGGCAGCGCCGCCCCCGGCAGATATTTTCCGCTGAGCACACCCTGCGCGAGCGGCGACCAGACGATCTGGCCGATGCCGCCGGCGATGCTGATCGGGATCACTTTCGCTTCGGCGCGGCGATAGAGAAGGCTGTATTGCGGCTGGCTCGACACGAATTTGACGTTCGGCGGCGCGAGCGCGAGCGCCGCTTCGATCTGGTCGGGCGACCATTCGGAAAAGCCGATCGCGCGCGCCTTGCCGCTGCGCACGACTTCGCTCAGCGCTTCCATCGTCTCTTCGAGCGGTGTTTCGGGATCGTAGCGGTGGCATTGGTAGAGATCGACATAGTCGGTGCGCAGCCGCTTCAGGCTCGCATCGATCTGCTTCGCGATTTGCGCCGCCGACAGCCCGCGGTCGCTCTCGGTCATCGGGAAGAAAAGCTTGGTCGCGAGGACATAGCTATCGCGCGGTCGGCCGCTCAGCACGTCGCCGAGGAAGCTCTCGGCCGCGCCGCGGCCATAGATGTTCGCGGTGTCGATGAAATTGATCCCGACATCGAACGCTGCATCGACGCACGCGCGCCCCGCGCTGTCGTCGACCCCCGCGCCATAGGTCAGCCAGCTGCCGAGGCAGATGGTCGAAACGCTGATGCCGCTGTCGCCAAGGTCACGATATTGCATGGGCTTGCTCCCGTCAGTGTGACGTCTGGCCCAACAGCTGACGCGTCACCGGGTGCGAGCTCGTGAGCCCGCCATCGACCGCGATTGCCTGACCATTGACGTAACTTGCCTGGTCGCTTGCGAGGAAAAGCGCAACATTGGCGAGCTCCTCGGGCTGCGCCGCGCGGCGAAGCGGGTTCAATTGGCCGAGCTTGTGCGTGACCTCCTTCGCCTTGGCGTAATCGAAGGTCGGTTTGGTCATCCCCGTTTCGGTGAGGCCGGGGCACACCGCGTTGACGCGCACACCGCTCGTCGACAGCTGCTGCGCCGCGACCTTGGCGAGATTGATGACGCCCGCCTTCGACGCCGAATAAGCGCCCGGGCCCGCGCCCGAATTGAGGCCCGCGACGCTCGCGGTCAGCACGATCGCGCCGCCGCGGCCCTGATCGACCATCGCTTTGCCGGCATGCTTCACCATCAGCGCGGGACCGATCAGGTTGACGCGCAAAGTCTCGGCCCACGCATCGGGGTCGAAATCGAAAATGCCGCCCATGTCGCCGATGATCCCGGCATTGGCGAAGGCGACGTCGAGCGCGCCATAGGTGTCTTTCGCCGCCGCAACGAGCTTCGCGACATCGGCCTCGACGCCCGCGTCGATTTCGAGCGCGACCGCCTCGCCGCCGGCATCCTTTACCAACTGTGCGGTCTCATGCACCGCCGCCGTCTTGTCGCCGATGATCAGCTTCGCGCCTTCGGCGGCGAAGCGCAGCGCGCTGGCGCGGCCGATGCCCGAACCGGCACCCGTGATGATCGCAACCTTGCCGTCCAACGCGCCCATCATGCGCCTCCCGAAATCGTGGCTCCGCCATCGCACACGATGGTCTGGCCGGTGGTGAATGCCCCCGCCTTGCTGGCGAGGAAGACCGCGGCGCCCGCGATCTCGTGCGGTTCGCCGATGCGTTTGAGGCACGCGGCGGCGGTCGATCGTTTCAGCGTCTCGGGATTTTCCCACAAAGCGCGCGCCATGTCGGTGCGGACAAGCCCCGGCGCGATGCAATTGACGCGCACGCCGCTCGGCCCGAACTCGACCGCGAAATTGCGCGCGACCTGCATGTCGGCGGCCTTCGAAATTCCATAGGCGCCGATGACAGGCGACCCTTTCAGCCCGCCGATCGAGCTGATGATCGTGATCGACCCTTCGCCGCGTTCGAGCATTTCGGGCGCGACCATCGTGATCAGCCAGTGGTTGGACAGGATATTATTGTCCATGATCTTGCGGAACTGGTCGTCGCTGATCCCGAGGCCGGGGCCGTAATAGGGGTTCGACGCCGCGTTGCAGACGAGTGCGGTGATCTTGCCGAAGGCGCGCCGCGTCTCGGCGACCAGTATCTCCAGTTCCTCCTTCGAAGAGATGTTCGCGCGCACCGCGATCGCGGTGCCGTCGCCAAAGCGCGCGTTGATTTCGGCAGCGGTTTCTTCGCACGCATCGGCTTTGCGGCTCGAGATGACGACCTTCGCGCCCTGCTCGGCCATCGCTTCGGCGGTGGCTTTGCCGATGCCGCGCGACGATCCGGTGATCAGCGCGACCTGCCCCGTCATGTCGAACAGGCTCATGCGCCGGCTTTCTTTGCAAAGTCCCACGCCTTTTCGGCGAGCGGACGGACGCGTTCGGACATATCCTTCGCATGCTGCGACGAGGCGGTGCCCTCGATCACGCGCTTCTTGATGCCCTGGATGATCCCCGCGAGGCGGAAGAAATTATAGGCGAAATACCAGTTCATGTCGGGCACCCCGTCGCGGCCCGTGGCGGCGCAATAGCGCTCGACCATCTCGTCGAGTTCGGGAATGCCGAGCGCCTTGCGGTCAAGGTCCATGACGCCCGAACGGCCGCCATTTTCGGTGACCCACGCCATTGCGACATAGGTGAAATCGGCGAGCGGATCGCCCAAGGTCGACAGCTCCCAGTCGAGCACCGCGAGCACTTCCGGCCGGTCCTTGGCAAAGATCATATTGTCGATGCGGTAATCGCCGTGGACGACGCTGGTGCGCGTTTGTTCGGGCAGGCTTGCGGGAAGGAAAGCGATCAGCTGTTCCATCTCATCCATCGTCTCGGTTTCGGCGAGGCGATATTGCTTGGTCCAGCGGTCGACCTGGCGGCCGAAATAATTGCCGGGCTTGCCGAAATCGGACAGGCCTGCGGCCTCGACATCGACCGCGTGCAGCGCCGCGAGCGTGTCGATCATCGCTTCATAGGTGGCGCGGCGGTTCTCCGGCGTCGATCCCGGCATCGCGCCGTCCCAGATCGTCTGGCCGTCGACCATCCCCATCACATAGAACCAGCTGCCGACGACATCGTCGTCGGTGCACAGGCCATATTGGCGCGCGACCGGGAAGCCGGTCTTATGCAGGCCGGACTGGACCTTATACTCGCGGTCGACCGCATGCGCCGAGGGGAGCAGCGGGCCATAGGGCTTGCGCCGCAGCACATAATTGCCCGACGGCGCCGAGATTTTATAGGTCGGGTTCGACTGGCCGCCGGCGAATTTGCCCTGCGTCAGCGGACCTTCGAATCCTTCGACATTCGCTTCCATCCACGCGGTCAGCTTCGCCTCGTCGAGGATGTCGGCGCCCTCAGGTGCGACGGTGCCGCTGAAGGCCTTTTGCGCGTCGAGGGTCACTGGTCGAAAACGATCACCGACCGTGCGGCGTCGCCCTTTCGCATCTTGTCGAAACCCTCATTGACCTGCGCGAGCGGGATCGTCTCGGCGACGATGCTGTCGAGGTCGAGCAGTCCGCGGAGGTAGAAATCGACGAGGCGCGGAATGTCGACCGGGAAGCGATTGCCGCCCATGATCGCGCCCTGCAATTTCTTGCCCGAAAGCAGGTCCATCGCCGAAAGGCCGACCTTTTCGCTGAGCGGCATCATGCCGAGGATCGTCGCGGTGCCGCCGCGGCGCAGCGACGCGACCGCAAGGCTGGCCGAGGCCGGACGCCCCACGGCTTCGATCGCATGGTCGACGCCGCCCTTGCTGATTTCAAGAATCTGTTTCGCGGCATCGGCGTCCATCGCATCGACGACATCGGTTGCACCGAGTTTCATCGCCAGCGCGCGCTTTTCGGGAACCGGGTCGGCGGCGATGATGCGCCCCGCGCCGGCGATCTTTGCGGCGTTGATGGTGGCGAGGCCGACGCCGCCGCAGCCGACGACCACGACGGTCTCGCCCGGGGTCACCTTGCACGCGTTGAAGATCGTGCCTGCGCCGGTCGTCACCGCGCAGCCGATCACCGCGGCGCGGTCGAGCGGCATGTCGGGATCGATCGCGACGCATGCATGTTCGTGGACGATCATCGTTTCGGCGAAGGCCGAGAGGTTGAGCATCTGGTTGACCGGCGATCCGTCGGGGCGCGTGATGCGCGGCGCCGATCCCGCGGGCCGGCGCGTGTCGCCGCCCATGCACAGCGACATGCGTCCGCTGACGCAAAATTCGCAGTGGCCGCAAAAGGCCGAAAGGCAGGTGACGACCGCGTCGCCGACCTTGACCGTGCGCACTTCGCTGCCGACCGCCTCGACGATGCCCGCCGCCTCATGGCCGGGGATCGCGGGCAGCGGGTGCGGATAGGCGCCGTCGATGAAATGCAGGTCCGAATGGCAAAGCCCGCAGGCGGCGGTGCGGATGCGCACCTCGTGCGGGCCGCAGTCGGCGATCACGACATCCTCGATCGACAGCGGCTTGCCCGGTTCGATCAGAATCGCGGCTTTGGTCATTCATGCTCTCCATATGAGAGATTGGCCGTTCGTGCCGAAGCACGGCACGAACGGCGACAGGGTGGATTAACGCGAAGCGCCGATGTCGCCCGACGAGAAGCCCGGCTCGCTCGCTTCGCTATGCTTGGCGAATTCGATGCGGGCGATCGCGCGCTCGTGGACTTCGTCGGGACCGTCGGCCAGACGCAGCGTGCGCTGATGCGCGAAAGCCTTGGCCAGCCCGAAATCTTCCGACACGCCGCCGGCACCATGCGCCTGGATCGCGTCGTCGATGATCTTCAGCGCCATGTTCGGCGCCTGTACCTTGATCATCGCGATTTCTGCGGCGGCCGACTTGTTGCCGACCTTGTCCATCATGTCGGCGGCCTTGAGGCAGAGCAGGCGCGTCATTTCGATATCGATGCGCGCCCGCGCGAGGCGATGTTCCCAGATGCTGTATTCGGCGATCTTCTTGCCGAACGCGACGCGCGACTGGAGCCGCTTCGCCATCTTGCTGATCGCTTCCTCGGCGACGCCGATCGTGCGCATGCAATGGTGGATGCGGCCCGGCCCGAGGCGCCCCTGCGCGATCTCGAAACCGCGGCCTTCGCCGAGCAGCATCGCTTCCTCGGCGTTGACGCGGACGTCCTTCAGCTCGATTTCCATGTGGCCGTGCGGCGCATCGTCATACCCGAAGACGGGAAGATGGCGCAGGATCGTCACGCCCGGCGCGTCGAGCGGCATCAGCACCATTGACTGCTGCGCGTGGCGCTTGACGGCGAAGTCGGTCTTGCCCATCACGATCGCAACCTCGCAGCGCGGATCGCCCGCACCCGACGACCACCATTTGGTGCCGTTGATCACATAGTCGTCGCCGTCGCGCTCGATGCGCGTCTCGATGTTCGTCGCGTCGGACGAGGCGACCGCCGGCTCGGTCATCAGGAAGGCCGAACGGATCTGCCCGTTCATCAGCCGGCCGAGATATTTCTCTTTCTGCGCGCGCGTGCCGTAACGATGGAACACTTCCATATTGCCGGTGTCGGGCGCCGAGCAGTTGAACACTTCGCTCGCGAAACCGACGCGGCCCATCTCCTCGGCGCACAGCGCATATTCGAGGTTGGTGAGGCCGGGGCCTTCGAACTCGAACGTCTCGTCGACATGATGGTGCGCGCCGCTGCGCGGCGGCATGAACAGGTTCCAGATGCCGGCATCCTTCGCCTCGGCCTTCAGATCCTCGACGATCTGGATGACTTTCCAGCGGTCGCCGGCCTTGTCTTGCTCGTTATAAGTGGGGACGGCGGGGCGAACCTTGCGCTCGATGAAATCGCGCACCCGATCGCGCCAATAGACCTGTCGGTCGGTAAGGTCGAAATCCATCTGCGCTTCCTTTCCCTTTACGTTCACGTAAACCTTTGGACCGATTCGTCGGCCTTGCCAAGTCCCGCTGCCTGAAAATTACATCATTCCGCCGCTCGGCGACATGTTCGTTACGGATGCGGTCTCGCCGTCTCGGCAGCGACCGCCGCCATCGCCGCGATCCGCGCCTCATGGTCGGATCGCGAAATCGGGAAGCGCGCGATGAACGCGATGCTCGCCAGCGAAAAACCGACGAGGATCATCAGATAATAGACGGCAAAATCGTTGAGGATCGTCTGACCGATCATGCCGGGCTTCGCCTGCGCCGGAATGCCCGCGGCGCTGATGATCACGCCGGTCAGGAACAGCCCGACCCCGGTCGCGCATTTCTGGACGAAGAAATAGGCCGAGAAGAACAGGCCTTCGGATCGCTCGCCGGTCTTTTCCTGCGACGCCTCGATGATGTCCGCGGCCATCGATTGCCCCAGCATCATCGATGCCACGGCGCAGGCGTTCGAGATCGTGACCAAAGTGAACAGTGCGGGGATCAGCGCCGGATCATGGTTCGCCGGAAAATAGCCGAGATAGCGAAGCGCATAGGGGGTGAGCGCGAACAACAAAGCGGCGACGCCGGCGCCGACCGCCCCGGTCCGCTTTTCGATGCGCTTTTGCAGCAATCCGACGATCAGGAAGGCGCCGACCACACCGATGAACAAAGTCACCGAATAGGCGAGGAAACCGGCCTGCGGCATTTCCCAATAGTAGCTGAGCATATAGGTGGTCGCCGAGAAGGTCATGCCCTGGTTCACATAAGCGAAGAGCGAGCTCGCGAGCAGGATCAGGAAAGCGCGATTGCCCAGCGTCCGGCCGATCTTCCGCAACGTCGCGCCGAGCGGCAGGTGCGTCGGCGGGCTGCTGTCGAGCCGCGCGATGCGGCGGTGCGTCGTGATCGCCGAAACGCTCGTCGCAACGATCATCAGGGCGGCGCCGGTCCAGCCATAAAGCTGATAGCCGTCGACATTGAGCTGTCCGACCGGATATTTTTCCGATGGCACCAGATAGACGGCAAACGCCAGTGTCAGCATCAACAGCCCGCCGGCCCAGCCGAACACGAAGCGCCAGCGCGTCAGCGAGGTGCGTTCGTCATAATCGCTGGTCAGGCCGGGGACGACCGACAGCGCCGGGATTTCATAACAGGAAACCGCGGCGCGCATCAGGAAGGCGAACAGCAGCAGATAGCCATAGAGCCAGCCCGACGCCGCGAGCGGCGGATGCCATAACATCATCCACGCGGCCGCCATCGGCAGGATCGCGGCGTACATCCACGGATGACGCTTGCCCCAGCGGCTGTGCGTCTTGTCGCCCCAATAGCCGACAAGCGGATCGACGATCGCATCGAGCAGCAGCGCGATGAGCAGGATGAAGCCGACGATCTTGGCGTCGAGCCCGAGCACCTGATTGTAGAACAGCATCAACAGCGTCGCGAAGCCATTGTCCTTGACGCCATAGGCGACCGAGCCAAAGCCGTTGCCGAGCTTGATGCGCAGCGGCAATTTTTCGGTTGGCGGCAGCGGCGCCGCAGTGGCCGCGCTCACGCCGCGGCTCCGGCTTTCGCCGCTTCCTCCATCGCGAGCAGGGCGTCGAACATGCCCGGCGTTTCCTTGTCCCACGCGTGACGTTGGCCGATCGTCAGCCCGCCGTCGACGAGCAGGTGCGTTCCCGTCATGAAGCTCGACTCTTCGCTCGCGAGATAGGCGACGGCGTTGGCGATATCCTCGGGCTGGCCGCCGCGCGCGACGGGCTGCGCGTTCGCGCTCATCTGCGCGATCACTTCATTCGCCTGCGTCTTGAGTTCGCCCGGAACCTCGAGCGAGGCGGTGAAGATGTTGGTATTGATGAAGCCGGGGCAGATCGCGTTCACGCGGATGCCGTACTGCGCCAGATCGGTCGCTGCGACCTTGCTGAGATGCAGCACGCCCGCCTTCGCGACGGCATAGGCGATCGGCGAATATCCCGCGCCAAGCGCGGCGACGCTCGCGGTGTTGACGATGCTCGCACCCTTGCGGCCCTTCATATGCGGTGCGGCATAACGGATGCCCATCGCGACCGATTTCAGCACCAGGTCCATCGTGCGGTCCCAGCCTTCGGGAGTGATCTCGTCGATCGGCGCACGGTCGCCGCCCGCGGCGGCATTGTTGAAGACGATGTCGATGCCGCCGGCTTTCGCCGCCGCTTCGTCCATCAGTGCTTCGATATCAGCAGGCTTGGTTACGTCGCAGCGGACGAAATCGATCTTGCCGTTCGACGCGGCGGCCAGCGCCTGTCCGCCTGCTTCGTCGATGTCGGCGGCGAAGACATGCGCGCCTTCGCTCGCGAGTTTCAATACCGTGGCTTTGCCGATGCCCGACGCCGCTCCGGTGACGACGGCAACCTTGCCTGCGAATCGCATGACCCATTCTCCCGTTTTCTTTTGCCACTTAGCTTAGGCGCCAAAGGTGACGCGTCAACGGCGGTCGAACCGACGCTACGGCGCCGTAACGGCAGGCCGGGCTGACCAAGTTGACGCTTGCGTAAAGCAGGCGACTGCTCCTAGATTTGGGGCAGGAAGAGGAGCCTGAAACATGAGCGATCTGGACGCTTTTCGCGCCGAAGTGCGCGGCTGGCTGGAGGCGAACTGCCCCGCCGAAATGCGCGAACCCATCCGCGAGGAAGGCGATGTCTGCTGGGGCGGACGCAATTGGGTGTTCAAGAATGACGCCCAGAGGCAGTGGCTCGAAGCCTGCGTCAGCAAGGGCTATACCGTCCCCGACTGGCCCAAAGCCTATGGCGGCGCCGGGCTGACTCCCGAGCAGACCAAGGTCTTCAAACAGGAAATGAAGCGCATCCATGCGCGCTCGCCGCTCGACAGCTTCGGCATCTGGATGCTCGGCCCCGCGCTGCTGCAATTCGGCACCGAGGAGCAGAAGGTCCACTATCTGAACCCGATCGCGCGCGGCGAAATCCGCTGGTGCCAGGGCTATTCGGAACCCGGCTCGGGCAGCGATCTTGTTTCGTTGCAGACCTTCGGCGAGGACAAGGGCGATCATTGGGTCGTCAACGGGTCGAAGATCTGGACGAGCTATGCCGATCAGGCCGACTGGATTTTCTGCCTCGTCCGCACCGACAAGGCGAATAAATATCAGGGCATCACCTTCATGCTCTTCGACATGGCGAGCAAGGGCGTCACGACCAAGCCGATCCTGCTGATCAGCGGCAACTCGCCCTTCTGCGAGACCTTCTTCGACGATGTCGAAGTGCCGAAGACGCAGTTCATCGGCGAAATCAACCGCGGCTGGGACGTCGCCAAATATCTGCTCGGGCACGAACGCGAGATGATCTCGGGCGGCGGTGCGGGCGGCGATATGGTCAGCATCGGCGGCGCGTTCGCGAAGGCGTTCGGCAAGAATGCCGCGGGCGAACTCGACGATCCCATCCTGCGCGCCGAAATGGCGGCGTTCGACGTCGACGTCTTTGCCTATCGCGCGATGGGCGAGCGTTTCATGGACATGTGGAAGACCGGCCGCGCGCATCCCGCGTCGTCGAACATGATGAAATATGTCGGCACCGAGCTCAACAAGCGCCGTCACGAACTGGTGATGTCGGGCGGCGGAAGCGAAGCGCTCGAATGGGACAGCGAAGAGACCAAGGGCGGCGCAAGGGCGCGCGGCTGGCTGCGCACCAAGGCCAATTCGATCGAAGGCGGGACGAGCGAAGTCATGCTCAACGTCATCGCCAAGCGTATCCTCGACCTGCCCGGAGCCTGACCCATGCCTTTGTATCACAATGACGACCAGGCGATGCTCAAGGACAGCGTCGCCCCCTTCGTGGCCGAACAGGCGCCGGTGTCGCACCTGCGCAAGCTGCGCGACTCTGCCGACGCCACCGGCTTCTCGCGCGACCTCTGGGCGCAGTTCACCGAAATGGGCCTGCCCGGCATGCTCGTTCCCGAGGCGCATGGCGGGCTCGGCATGGGGCATATGGAGGCGGGCATCGTGCTCGAGGAAATCGGCCGCAACCTGACCCCGTCGCCTTTCCTGTCGACCAGCGTCGGCGCGGTCGCCGCGCTCGCGAAAGCGGGCGGCACGCAGGCCGGCCGCTGGCTCCCGGCGATCGCGTCGGGCGAGGCGATTGTCGCGCTCGCGATCGACGAAGGCGCGAAGCACCGCCCCGACCGCATCGCGACCACCGCGACGCGCGCCGGCAACGGCTTCCGTCTCGACGGCAAGAAAAGCTTCGTGCTCCACGGCCATGTCGCCGACATCAGCATCGTCGCGGCGAAGACCGACGGCGGCATCACGTTGTTCGCGGTGCCCAAGGATGCGAAAGGCCTGACTGCCGACCCGCGCCGCCTCGTCGACTCCAGCCTCGCGAGCCATGTCACGCTCGACGGCGTCGAGGTCGATGCCGATGCGGTGATCGGCGAGGTCGACGCCGGCGGTGAGATCCTAGACGCGCTCCTCGCCGCGACGCGCACCGGCGCCGCCGCCGAAATGGTCGGCGTCGGGCAGGGCGCGATGGACATGACCGTCAATTACCTCAAGGAACGCAAGCAGTTCGGCAAGCTGATCGGCGAGTTCCAGGGCCTCCAGCACCGCGCCGCGCATCTTTATGGCGAAATGGAAGTCGCGCGCGCCACGGTGATGAAGGCGCAGGAACTGCTCGATCAGGGCAGCGAGGGCGCGAAGCTGATGGTGTCGGTCGCGAAAGCGAAGGCCGGCCGCGCCGCGAATCTCGCGGTGCGCGAAGGTGTCCAGATGCACGGTGGCATCGGCATGACCGACGAATATGACATCGGCCTCTATATGAAGCGCGACCGCGCGCTCGCCGAATTTATGGGCGATGTGCATTATCACATCGACCAGGTCGCCCGCATGAACGGCTATTGAGCCGCAGGAGAATAGCAATGAACCTTCAGGACATGTTCGGCCTCGACGGCCGCATCGCGCTCGTCACCGGCGGCTCGCGCGGGATCGGCAAGATGATCGTCGAGGGCTATCTCGCCGCGGGCGCGGCGCGCGTCTATATCTCGGCGCGCAAGAGCGCGCAGATCGAGGAAGCGATCGCTGATTTCGAAACGCGCTACCCGGGCAAGGTCATCGGCCTGCCCGTCGACCTCTCGACCGTCGAGGGCTGCCGCGCGCTCGCCAAGGAACTCGAAGCGCGCGAAGAACGGCTCGACATCCTCGTCAACAATGCCGGCGCCGCATGGGGCGAGCCCTTCGAAGGCTTTCCCGAGGCGGGCTGGGACAAGGTGATGGACATCAACGTCAAATCGCCCTTCTTCCTGACGCAGGCGCTTCACGGTCTGCTCAAGGCCGGGGGCACCGCCGCGCGTCCCGCCAAGGTCATCAACATCGGCTCGATCGACGGCCAGCGTTTGAACCCTTGGGAAACCTACAGCTATCACGCGTCGAAGGCCGCGATCCTCTACCTCACCAAGCGCCTCGCCGCGCGGCTCGTCACCGACCATATCCTCGTCACCGCGATCGCGCCGGGCGCCTTCCAGTCGGAGATGAACAAGGCCGCGCGCGACCATGGCGACGCGGTGGCAAAGAGCATCCCGGTCAAGCGTATCGGCGTGCCCGAGGACATGGCTGGCGCCGCGATCTTCCTCGCGTCGAAGGCCGGCGACTATGTCGTCGGTGACACAATCACCGTCGACGGCGGGCTCGTCCACGGCGATTTGAAGACCAGCATCGACGCCTGATAATTGACTCCTTATCTCCTTGGTGTATTATGCAACTAATGCACCAAGGAGATAGTCCATGCGTCTCGCCTTTCTGATTCCCCCGATGATGCTCCTCGCCGCCTGCGGCTCGGAAGAGAACAAATCCGGCGAAGGCACCGAAGTCTCGATCAACGCCGGCGACGAGCATGGCGGGGTCCAGATCAAGACCGGCAAGGACGGCGGCAATCTCAAGATCGGTGGCGAGGGTGCCGCGATCAACATCGACATCCCCGATTTCGTCGACCTGAACATCGAGGAGGATTTCGATATCGACGGCGTGAAGCTCTATCCGGGCAGCAAGGTCACCAAGGTCGACGTCGACGCCAACGACAAGAATGGCGCCGATACCGCAACGGTCAAACTCGGCTTCACCTCGCCCGCCGCGCCGACGAAGGCCGCCGACTGGATGGCGGGCGAATTCGCCAAAAAGGGCGTCAAGGTCACGCGCAGCGGTGACACGCTGGCGGGCAAGGACAAGGACGGCGCCGATTTCCGCATCAACTTCGCCCCCGACGGCGCGACCGCCAAGGGCGAGGTGGTGATTACGAAGGTCTGAGGTTGATCCAAATCACTTCGTCATTGCGAGCGTAGCGAAGCAATCCAGAGCGGTTTACGCGACTCTGGATTGCCGCGTCGCCTTCGGCTCCTCGCAATGACGGGTGAGTAATTCTACCCGCTATTCCGCAGCGCCGTCGCGATCGCGTTGATCGTCAGCTGAATACCCTCGGCGATCCGCGGGTCGGTCTCGCCGGCGCGGTGGCGTTTCATCAGCTCGATCTGCAGCAGGTTCAGCGGCTCGATATAGGGCAGGCGGAGCCGGATCGAGGCCTCAAGCGCCGGATTCTTTTCGAGCAGCCGCGTCTGGCCGGTAATGTCGAGCAGCCCGTCATGCGCGCGGTTCCACCCGTCGCGGATGCGCGCGAAAATCGCATCATGCCCGTCGATGCCGGCCGCCAGCTCGGCGTAGCGCGCCGCGATCCCCATGTCCGATTTCGCGAGCACCATCTCCATATTGCCGAGCAATGCCGCGAAGAAGGGCCAGCCCGCCGCCATGTCGGTCAGCAGCGCCTTGTCCTCGAACGCCGCAAAGCCTTCGCCCGTGCCGTACCAGCCCGGCAGCATCGTACGCGACTGCGCCCAGCTGAACACCCACGGGATCGCGCGCAGATCCTCGATCGCATTGCTCTTGGTGCGGCTCGACGGGCGCGAGCCGATCTTCAGCGTTGCGATCTCGGCGATCGGCGTCATCGCGCGGAAGAAATCCTTGAACGCCGGCGTGTCGTAGACGAGCCCGCGATAGGCGGCGAAGGCGCTGTCCGACAGCGCATCCATCGCCGCGGTAAAGCGTGCACTGTCGGCGTGGCTCGTCGCCTCGGGCTCGAGGCTCGCGAGCAGGCTCGCCGATACCATCGCTTCCAAATTGGTTGCGGCGCCGTCGGCGGTGCCATATTTCGCCGCGATCACTTCGCCCTGTTCGGTGATGCGGATGCGCCCCTGCACCGTGCCCGCGGGCTGCGCGCGGATCGCGGCAAAGGCGCTACCGCCGCCGCGCCCCACCGCGCCGCCGCGGCCGTGAAACAATTGCATCGACGTGTCGGCCTCTTCGAACACCGGGGTCAGCGCCTGCGATGCCTGATGCAATCCCCAAGTCGAGGTCAGATAACCGCCATCCTTGTTCGAATCCGAATAGCCGATCATCACTTCCTGATGCCCGCGCTGCCCGATCTGCGGGCCGATTTCGGGCATCGCGAAATAACGCGCCATGATCGCGGGCGCGCGGTCGAGGTCGGCGATCGTCTCGAACAACGGCACGACCATCAGGTTCGATTTGCCCGCCGCGTCGCCGCTCCGCCACAGCCCGGCCTCGCGCGCGAGGACATGGACCTCGAGCAGGTCGGACAATTCCTGCGCCATGCTGATGATCCACTGGCAGATCGCGTCATTGCCCAGCCGCGCACGCACGTCGGCGGCGGCATGGACGATCGCGAGTTCGCCCGCGGTCTCGTCGCTCCACTCGTGCCACGGCGCGGCGAGCGGCCGGTCGCTTTGCAGCTCGGCGGTGAGCAATGCGACGCGTGCCTCTTCATCGAGCGCCAGATAATCGGCGCACACGCCCGATACCGACAGCAGTTCGGCGAGCACGCGTTCGTGCACCGCGCTATTCTGCCGCATGTCGAGCGTCGCGAGGTGGAACCCAAACACCTCGACCGCGCGGATCAACCGCCCGAGCGCACCGATGCCGCCGAACTGGCCCTGGCTGTTCGCCGAAAGACCGGTGGCGATGGTGACAAGATCGCGGCGAAGCGACGCGGGAGTGGCATAGGGCGCGCCGGTCAGCGCCGATGGCCGCGGCGGCGCGCGCCCGACGATCTGCGTGTAGGTTGCGCAAAGCCGCGCGTAGATGCCCGACAGCGCCCGGCGATAGGGTTCGTCGCGGCGGCTCGGCGCGGCGTCGCCGCTCGCTTCGGCGAGCGCTTCGACGGCGTCGGGGACGGTGGCAAGGCTCGCCGACACTGACAGTTCGGCGCCGAGGTGATGGACCGCATCGATATAATGGCCGAGCACCGCCGCGGCGTTGCGCGCGGTCGCCATATGCATTGTCTCGGCAGTGACGAAGGGGTTGCCGTCGCGGTCGCCGCCGATCCAGCTGCCGACGCGCAGGAAGCTTGCCGGGCGCTGCCCCAGCTCGGCTTCCCAGCGCGCATAGAGTTTCGGCACCACGGGGAGAAAGACGTCGCGCAAGTAGGTCAGCGCATTGTCGATCTCGTCGGCGACGAACAATTTTTCGGTGCGCAGCGGCCGTGTTTGCCACAACAGCACGATCTGCCGCCGGATCGCATCCTCGACGACGTCGCCCTCGGCGGTTTCGCTGGCGCCGCGGTCGCGCAGCAGCATCAGCTCGGCGATGCGGTTCTTGTGGTCGAGAACCGACTTGCGCCGCACCTCGGTCGGGTGCGCGGTCAGCACGGGGGCGACGAGCGACGCGCTCAGCAGCGCCGCGATCGCGTCGCCATCGATGCCGTCGGCCCTCAGCTTCTCGATTGCCGCCGCGACGGTAGCTTCGGGCTCGGCCGCCACGCCCTGCCGATCCTCGGCCAGGTTCGCGAGCATCGAAAACAGCATGAAACCGCGCACGAACGCGATCGTGTCGTCGAGGCTCAGCGCATCGAGCCCCGGGTCGATCGCCTCGGCGCCCGCAATGCCGCGGTGCCGGTCGACGCTCGACGAGCGGATATATTCGGTCTGGCGAAACAATTTGTCGCCGCCATAGGCGCGGATGACGTCGCCGAGGATCCGTCCCAAATAGCGGATGTCGGGGTTTTGCGAGATCTGGATAGGCGGGCCCATGCGGCGGATTGCTGCACCTGCGAAGGCACAGCGTCAAGCCGCGCATAGCTATGCTTCTATAAGATCAGTTCGTCTTGACCAGGTTCAACACGCCCAGATCGATCTCCGACGCGCCATCGAACGTAACAGAGTTGCGCGTGTCGGTGATGAACATCAGCTTGCCGTCGTCGCCGGTGATCCGTGCTGACACGGCATAGCTGTGCTTGGCGTCGATCGCGCTACGGTCGAACCGGAGCAGGAAGGCGATTGGCACCTGCTGGCCGTCGGCGCCGAACGCCTGCCGCGCGATATTGCGCGCGGGCGCATCGGCAAGGCTGACGTCGTCGAGCCGCACCTCGATCTGCGCGCTCGGCGGCAGCGCGATGCGCTCGCGATACGCGACCTTGCCAGACACGGTATATTGCTGGTTCGCGGCCTCGCCCGTTGCGGCGCAGGCGGACAGCGCGAGGGCGGAAAGGCCAAGGGTGAAAGCGGCGAAACGGCGCATCGGTCTTCTCCTTCTGAATCCGGCGAGCGTGAACCGATTAGCCTTCGAGTTCAACATCCCAGTACAGCCAGTCGATCCAGCTCGTGTGCAGATAGTTCGGCGGGAAGGCACGGCCATTGTCCTGCAACTGCCAGCTCGTCGGGCGCCACGGCTGGCGATAGATCGGCATATGCGCCTGTTGCGGCGTCCGGCCTCCTTTTTTCAGGTTGCACGGTGCGCAGGCGGTCGCGACATTTTCCCATGTCGTGCGCCCGCCGAGCCGGCGCGGCACGACATGATCGAAGGTCAGATCCTTGCCCGACCCGCAATATTGACACGCGAAGCGGTCGCGCAGGAACAGGTTGAAACGCGTGAAGGCGGGATGTTCCGACGGCTTCACATATTGGCGCAGCGCAATCACGCTCGGGATCGGCATCGTCCGCGTCGGCGAATGGATTTCGCGTTCGTAATTTTCGACGATGGTGACGCGGTCGAGGAACACCGCCTTGACTGCAGTCTGCCACGGCCACAGGCTCAAGGGATAATAGCTCAGCGGCGTATAATCTGCGTTGAGTACGAGCGCCGGACAGCTATCGGGATGCCGGGCGAGATCGGGATGGAACATGGCTAGGTAACGCTGCCCCCCTTTGTTTCACGGGATGGCGCGCCACTGCCTCCCGCGCGTGACACCATCATTACATGCCCTATCAGATTCTGACGTCAAGGGGGGATATGCCCGCAAGATATGGAATGATTCGCTTTGACTCGGCACAGCATATGGATTCAGGAGGGCGCCAATGCTGACACGTTTCGCCCCCAGCCCGACCGGCGAGCTTCACCTTGGCCACGCCTATAGCGCCGTGCTTGCGCACGCCGCGGCGCGTTCAGCCGGCGGGCGCTTCCTGATCCGCATCGACGATATCGACGGAAGCCGCTCGCGCGAGGAATATGTCGGCGCGTCGCTCGCTGATCTTGAATGGCTCGGGGTCACTTGGGACGGCGATCCGGTGCGGCAGTCGGCACGGCTCGCCGATTATGCCGCCGCGCTGGAAGCGCTGCGAAAACGCGGCCTCGTCTATCCCTGCTTCTGCACGCGCGCCGATATCGCCGCGAGCCTGTCGGCACCGCATGGGCCGTCCGGGGCCGTCTATCCGGGCACCTGCCGCAACCTGTCGGATGCGGAGCGCGAGCGCCGCATGGCGGGCGAGCCGCATTGCTGGCGGCTCGACATGGCGCGCGCTGCCGCGGAGGGCGGTGACCTCATATGGGAAGAAGCGGGGCAGGGGCTCCGCACCGCTGACCCGCGCGCGCACGGCGATATCGTCCTCGCGCGCAAGGACGCCCCCGCAAGCTATCATCTCGCGAGCACCCTCGACGATGCGAAGATGGGGGTGACGCATATCATCCGCGGCGCCGATCTGATCGCCTCGACCGACGTCCATCGCCTGCTCCAGGCGCTGCTCGCGCTGCCGACCCCGCTCTACCGCCACCATGCGCTCGTCTGCGGTCCCGACGGAAAAAGGCTGGCGAAACGTGACGCCGCGGCGTCGCTTGCATCGCTCCGCGCGGCGGGGATCGACGGACACACGCTCGCCGCCGATTTGGCCGCCGACCGGCTTCCCACTGGCTATTCGCTGCAAAATCCCTAGATAGGACCTATGGAAATCCTGCTCATCCTTGGCGTCGTGATTGCCGCCGGCTTCGTCCTCTTCTCGCTCGCGCGGGGGCTCTTCTATTTCTCGCAGGGTCACAAAGCCCAGATGGACGGCACCGCGCACGAAAATCAGGTGATGCAGAACAAGATGATGATGTCGCGCGTGAAGTGGCAGGCGATCACCATCATGCTGCTCGTGCTGATCGGCCTGTTCGCCGCCGGCAAATAAGTTCGGGCGCATGGTCAAGCTCAACAAAATCTACACGCGCACCGGCGACGACGGCACCACCGGGCTCGTCGACGGGTCGCGCGTCGCGAAATCGGACCCGCTGATGGCGGCGATCGGCGACGTCGACGAAGCGAACAGCGCGATTGGTATCGCCGCCGCCGCACTCGCGCCCGATAGCGACGAGGCCGCGATGCTCGCGCGCATCCAGAACGAGATGTTCGACCTCGGCGCCGATCTTGCGACCCCGCCCGATATCCAGTTCGGATTCGGCCCGCACGAAATGGCGCTGCGCATCGTCCCCAGCCAGATCGCGCGGCTCGAGGACGAGATCGACGGCATGAACGACGCGCTCGATGCGCTGCGGAGCTTCATCCTGCCCGGCGGGACCGAGGCGGCGGCGCGGCTCCACCTCGCGCGCGCCGTGACGCGCCGCGCCGAACGAGCAGCGGTCGCGGCAGGCGCGACGCGCGATCTCAACCCGATCGCGCTCAACTATCTCAATCGCCTGTCGGACCATCTCTTCGTGCTCACGCGGCACCTCAACGCCGCGGCGGGCGGCGACATCCTCTGGAAACCCGGCGCGACGCGCTGACCCTGCGTCCTGATGATTGGGAATGCCGTGACCCGGCCGTATCGGGCGCCCTATACTTTAGTGTTCCCTTAATGTTCTAGACTTTCCATCGCGGCGTAACCATAATTGGTCGACCAGCGAAACCGAATCGCATCTCGGGGGATTGTCTCACCATGGCCAGCCGCACCGACGCTTCGCCGACGACCGACACGATGGAGCAGCTCGCACAGCGCTTCGCCGCCACCCGCCGGCTGTCGCTCGATCTTGTTGCGAAGCTCTCCGACGCCGATGCCAGCGCGCAATCGATGCCCGATGCCTCGCCCGCCAAATGGCATCTCGCGCACACCAGCTGGTTCTTCGAAACCTTCATCCTGCGTGACCATGTCGCGGGCTATCGGCTCCACGACGAGCGCTACCCTTTTCTGTTCAATAGCTATTATGAGGCCGAGGGACCGCGCCACGCGCGCCCGCAGCGCGGCCTGCTGACGCGTCCCTCGCTCGACGAAATCTGCATCTGGCGCGCGCATGTCGATGCGGCGGTCCAGACCGCTTTGCCCGATCTCCCGGCAAGCGCGTTGACGCTGGTCGAGCTCGGTATCCATCACGAGCAGCAGCATCAGGAATTGCTGCTCACCGACCTCAAACATCTCTTCGCTCAAAACCCCCTCGGCCCCGCCGTGTGGGGCGCCGAAAAGCAAATCGAGAGTGAAGTTGCGCAGTTTTCCGCGATGCAATGGATCAGAGGTGCCAGCGGCGTGACCACTGTCGGGCATGACGGCACCGGCTTCGCCTTCGATTGCGAAGGCCCACGCCATGATGCGTTGCTTGCCCCCCACGCGCTCGCGAGCCGGCCGGTGAGCAATGGCGAGTGGCAGGAATTTATCGCCGACGGCGGCTATCACAGCCCGTCGCTCTGGCTCAGCGATGGTTGGGCTTGGGTGCAGGCCGAAAATATCGAGGCCCCCGCTTATTGGGATGGCGACCGCCAGTTCACGCTGTCGGGCTGGCGCGGAATCGATCCCGCCGCGCCGGTGACGCACATCAGCTTCTTCGAGGCCGACGCTTTCGCGAGCTGGGCCGGTGCGCGCCTGCCGACCGAGTTCGAATGGGAAGCCGCCGCTGCGGCCTTCGATCCGCACGGCGGGCAGCAGCTCGATGCCGCAGGACCGGTGCAGCCTACGCCTGCCGACGATGACACCGGCTTGCAACAGATGTTCGGCAGCGTGTGGGAATGGACCGGCAGCGCCTATCGCCCCTATCCCGGCTTCCGCGCCGCGCCCGGCGCGGTCGGCGAATATAATGGCAAGTTCATGAGCGGCCAGTTCGTCCTCCGCGGCGGCAGCTGCGCGACCCCGCGCGGTCATCTGCGCGCCTCCTACCGCAATTTCTTCTATCCCCACCAGCGTTGGCAGTTCACCGGCGTGCGGCTCGCAAAGGATCTTTGACCATGGGCGTTGTGCGCAATCTTCGTCAGGTTTCGGCGGACGACGCCGGCGTCGACATCGCCTTCCGCGCCGACGTTCACGCCGGCCTGTCGCAACGGCAAAAGGCGATTCCGGCGCGCTGGTTCTATGACGCGACCGGCTCGGCATTGTTCGAGGATATCACCGCGCTTCCCGAATATTATCCGACGCGCAGCGAAACCGATCTGCTCACGCGCCACGCCGCCGACATCGCGGCGGCGATCGGCCCCGGCCGCGCCGTCGTCGAACTCGGTTCGGGCAGCTCGACCAAGACGCCGTTGCTCCTCGATGCGATCGATCCGTCGGCCTATGTCCCGGTCGATATTTCGGGCGATTTCCTGCGCGGTAGCGCCGAGGCGCTCGCGGCGCGTTTTCCTCGCCTCGCCATCTATCCGGTCGAGGCCGATTTCACCCAGCGCGTGACGATGCCCGATGAAATCGCTGACCTGCCCAAGCTCGGCTTTTTTCCAGGCAGCACGATCGGCAATATGGTCGCGCGCACGGCGGTCGATCTGCTCCGCAACTGGCGCTGCGCGCTCGGCGAAGGCTCGCTCCTCCTGATAGGGATCGACCGGATCAAGGATGTGGCGACGCTCGAACTCGCTTATGACGATCCCGCTGGTGTGACCGCGGCGTTCAACCTCAACCTGCTCGAGAGGATCAACCGCGAACTCGGCGGTGATATCCCGGTCGCGAATTTTTCGCATCGCGCAATCTGGGACGATGTCAACGCGCGCATCGAAATGCATCTCGTCGCGGCGTGCGACATGGAATTCACCATCGACGGTCGTGTCTATGCGATGGCGAAGGGCGAGACGATCCATAGCGAGAACAGCCACAAATATGGCGCGCGCGACGCCAATCTGCTCCTGCGCGCATCGGGCTGGACGCCGCTTGCGACGTGGGACGACGCCGATCCGGCCTTCGCGCTGATCCTCGCCGAAGCGACCGAGTTCCGCTCCGCCCCCTGACGCGCGCTCTTGACGCGCGGGGCCGAGGCCGTAGGGGCACAGCACGGTTTTCAGCGAAAAGGGCAACATATGATCGTCGGCGTTATCGGTGCGGGGCAAATGGGCGCTGGCATTGCACAGGTGTCGGCGGGCGCCGGGCATGACGTGCTTTTGTCCGATATCGACCTTGCGCGCGCCGAAGCGGGCAAGGCGGGCATCGCCAAGGCGCTCGGTCGCCTCGTCGCCAAGGAAAAGATGACCCAAGCCGACGCCGACGCGTTGCTCGACCGCATCACTCCGGTCGCCGATCACAGCGCCTTCGCCCCCACCGACCTCGTCGTCGAGGCGGCGACCGAGCGCGAAGAGATCAAGCGCGCGATCTTCGCCAGCGTCGGCCAGCACCTTTCGGGCACCGCAATCCTCGCGAGCAACACCAGCTCGATCCCGATCACCCGCCTAGCGCAGGCGGCCCCCGATCCGGCGCGCTTCATCGGCGTCCATTTCTTCAACCCGGTCCCAGTGATGGGCCTGATCGAACTGATCCGCGGCCTCGCCACCAGCGACGATACGCTGGCGAAGGTCGAAGCCTTTGGCCGCGGGCTCGGCAAGGAAATCGTCCACGCCAATGACGCGCCGGGCTTCATCGTCAATCGCGTGCTGATGCCGATGATAAATGAAGCGGTGTTCGCGCTCGGTGAGGGCGTCGCGACGATGCAGGACATCGACGCGGGTTGCCGTCTCGGCCTCAACCACCCGATGGGCCCGATCACTCTCGCTGACTTTATCGGGCTCGACACCTGCCTCGAGATCATTCGCGTGCTCTACAGTGGCACCGGCGATCCGAAATTCCGTCCGGCACCCTTGCTCGTCCAATATGTCGACGCGGGCTGGGTCGGCAAAAAGGCGGGGCGCGGCTTTTACGACTGGACGGGCGCGGAGCCTGTTCCGACGCGTTGACGATGACGCCGCAGGATCTGGCGCGCGCGCAACGCGGCGTCTTCGCCAGCACGCTTGGCGCTGCCGTCGTCACCGCGCTCGTCCTGTGGTTCGCGTGGAGTTCGGGCGCGCGCTGGTTCCCGAGGATCGACGATCTGGCCGAACGCCTCGGCTTCGCGTTTCGGCTCGACCTCGCCGTGCTGCTCTGCCTGGCCGTCGCGATTTTCAGGGTCTCGACGCAGCGCGTGCGTTCGCCCCAAGATATCGGCGGCAGCGCGTCGCCGTCTGAAAGCCCCGCCGTTCGCCAATCTCGGGCCATCCTGCAGAATACGCTCGAACAGGTGGTGCTCGCCATCCCGGCACATCTCGCGCTCGCGACCGTTTTGCCGCCAGAGCGGACGGCGGTGCTCGCGGCACTGGTCCTGCTGTTCGTGACCGGGCGCGTCGCGTTCGCGGTCGGCTATCCGCACGGCGCGCCGGGGCGTTCCTTCGGGTTCGGCCTGACGGTCTATTCGACGATGGCGGCCATGGGCGGCGCCTTGCTGCTGGCGCTTTGAATAAGCGCGCCCTTTATTGCTGGACGGAAGTGTCGGCGGGAGGCAGTTTCGGCTTACGAAACGGTTTCTGTTAAAAATGGGGGAGCCGGCCGGGTTTCTACGCGTTTGATTCCATGCGCCAATCCGGCGCGCCACCGGAGGAAAAAACGATGCGCCGTGTTTTGCTCACAAGTCTGGCCGCAACCGCGCTCCTGCTGCCGCTCGCCGTGCAGGGACAACAAGGCGCGCCCGAAGAATCGACGATCAAGGACACCGCCAATACCGTCGCCGAACCGTTCGACGGCAAAGAGGTGCCGCCGAAGCTGCTGGCGATTCAGGGCAGCCCCTATTCACTGGCCGGTCTTGGAAAATGCGCCGCGATCATCGGCGAAATCAACGAGCTCGACACCGTGCTCGGTCCCGACGTCAACGAACAGGTCGATAAGGATCGCGCCAAGAAGCGCGAGGAAACCGCCGGCCGGGTCGCCGGAACGGTGGCGGGGGGCATCATCCCCTTCCGCGGACTGATTGGCGAGGTCACGGGTGCCAACGCCGAGCGAAGGCGCTACGCGTTCGCCGTCTATGCCGGTACGGTTCGCCGCGGTTTCCTGAAAGGCGTCGGGCTCGAGCGCGGTTGCAAAGCGCCCGCGCGACCCTGAGGCTAGCGGCTTGAGAGAGGGTGGGGCAGATGCAGGTCGACAATATCCGGGCATTCGCCATCGACGTGCCGCAAGCGGCGCTGGACGATCTGAAGGAGCGGTTGGCGCGCACGCGCTGGCCGGAAAGAGAAACCGTCGACGACTGGGATCAGGGCATTCCGCTAGCCTATTCGCAGGAACTCGCGGCCTATTGGCGCGACGAATATGACTGGCGTCCGGTCGAAGCGCGCCTCAATGCGTTGCCCAATTATCTCGCGACGATCGACGGGCTCGATATTCATTTCCTGCATATTCGATCCACCAACCCCGCCGCGCGGCCGCTGATCCTGACGCATGGCTGGCCGGGCTCGGTGCTCGAGTTCCTCGACGTGATCGAGCCGCTTGCGGCCGACTATCATCTCGTGGTGCCATCGCTTCCGGGGTACGGCTTTTCGAGTAAGCCCACCGAGGCCAAATGGAGCGTTGAGCATATCGGCGCGGCGTGGAACGCGCTGATGCAGGCGCTCGGCTATGACCGTTATTTTGCGCAGGGCGGCGACTGGGGCAGCGCGGTCACCTGCGCGATCGGGATGAACCATGCCAATCAATGCGCGGGGATTCACGTCAACATGGTGGTCGGCGCCCCGCCGCCCGACCTGATGACCGACCTCACCGACAGCGAGAAACTCTATCTCGCGCGCTTCGGCTGGTATCAGTCGAAGGATAGCGGCTATTCGACCCAGCACGCGACGCGGCCGCAAACGGTCGGTTATGGCCTCACCGATTCGCCGGTCGGGCAGATGGCGTGGATCGTCGAAAAATGTCACGGATGGACCGATTGCGGTCATCAGCCGGGAGGCCAGTCGATCGGCGGCCATCCCGAAAATGCGCTGTCGAAGGATGCGATGCTCGACACCGTCAGCCTTTATTGGCTGACGGCGAGTGCCGCTTCCTCGGCGCGGCTCTATTGGCACAGCTTCCGCAATTTCTCCGCGGGAGAAATCTTGGTGCCGACAGGGTGCAGCCTGTTTCCGAACGAGATCATGCGCCTGTCGCGCCGATGGGCCGAGCGGCGATACAAGAATATCGTCTATTGGAACGAACTCGATCGCGGTGGACATTTCGCCGCATGGGAACAGCCAGAATTATTCGTCGGCGAAGTTCGCGCGGCGCTGGCGCAAATGAAGCTATAGCGAGGCCGCCAGCAACGCTGGCGGCCTCCCGGATCACATCGGCGTATAGACGACGCGGCAGCTCTCGGGCGCTGAACGTAGTGCGGTGTTCCATGTGACGTCGTTGCCGTTGCGTTGCAAACGTGCGCCGCTCTTGTTCTCATAAATCTGCCCGCGGTTCGCCGGGGTCGACTTGAGCACCATCGTTCGCCCGCCATTGACGCGCACGATTGCGCCGTCGCCGACATAGTCGACTTTCAGCCTGGTGCCGCTGCTGCAGTCATAGCTGGTCCCGGTGTTGCGCGGTACCGACGAACAGGCCGCAAGCGAAAGGATCGCGGCGCCGGCCGCGACGAAAAGCGTCGTCTTCATATCCTGTCTCCCCCTCAGTAGCCCGAACGGACGCACAGCACGTCGGCGAGGTAGACCCGCCCGCTGATCGTTTCCATATGCTCGCGTGCCGACCCGTTCCAGCCGATCGAACGGCACCAGGTGTCAGCGGTCTGTGCCGCGCACGCGGCCGTCGCCGAGCCGCGGGCGCAGGCGAGCACGCGGTAGTTGCGCTCCGCCGGCTGGGTGTGGAATTCGGCGAAATTGCCGCGTGCGACCTGATCATTGGCGGGCGGGTTCGGGTTCCAGCCGCCGCCCCCGCCCCCGCCCCCGCCGACCGGCCGGATCGACTGGATGGTAATTCCGCGCAGCACATTGTTCAGCATCGGCGTATCGCGATCGACCGTCCGGCAATTGCCGCGGTAGCGCGTCTTTTCGCAAAGCTCCCAGCGCCCGTTCGGAACGCGGATCGAATTGACCGGCCAGGCAAGGCCGAGATTGGGCTTTTCCTCGCCGATGAACACCGCAGGGCCCCGATAGCCGGCGTCGCGATAGATGGTCGCTTCGGGTGGGCGCTCGGGGCGGTATCGTTCGGTTTCAACGGTCTGGGCATATGAGGTGGCGAGGAAACCCGCCCCTATCGATGCCGCAGCCGCGGCAAGAATCGAGAAACGATAAGCGGTTTTCATGACAGCCTCCCATTTTGCGAACGCGACCCGGGATTCGTTATATCCCTAAGTTTACGTCATTCGCGGGCGGCTTGCAAATTCTCCCAATCGGCGGGGAGGTTAGGCCGGCGTGATCATCGATCAGGGCGCCTTGGCGGGTTCCGCTGTCGGTACGGCTGCGGGAGTCGCTTGGGTTTCGGGCGCGGCGGCAGCCGGTGCTGCCGGTGGCGGCGCGGCGAGCGGCGGTGCCACACCGAGCATCAGCCCCGCCAGCGCCGCCGACATCAGGTTCGACAGGCTACCCGCGAGCAAGGCCTTCAGCCCCAGCTTGGCGATCATCGGGCGCTGGTTCGGCGCGAGCCCGCCGGTGACCGCCATCTGGATCGCGATCGAGCTGAAATTGGCGAAACCGCACAGGGCAAAGGTCGCGATTGCGACGGCTGCAGCCGACATATCGCCCTGCGCGCGGCCCAGATCGATAAAGGCGACGAATTCGTTGAGCACGACCTTGCTGCCGAACAGTCCGCCAACCGCGGCGCTTTCTTCCCACGGCACCCCCATCAGCCACATAACGGGCCGGAAAATCGTGCCGATGATTGCCTGGAACGACAGGCCCTCGACGCCGAACCAGCCGCCGATGCCCGCGAGCAACCCGTTGGCGAGCGCGACGAGTGCGACGAACGCCATTACCATCGCCCCGACGGCAACGGCCAGTTTGACGCCAGTCTGTGCACCTTGCGCCGCCGCCATGATGATGTTGGCGGGCTTTTCCTCGTCGTGGCTCGCCTCGGGCATCACCACCGGCTCGATGCCGATGTCTTTGGGATCGTCGGGCATCATGATCTTGGCCATCAATATGCCGCCGGGCGCAGACATGAAGCTGGCAGCGAGCAGATAGGGGAGGAGGTGTGGGCCGATCATGCCGGCATAAGCGCCGAGGATGGTGCCCGCGACACCTGCCATGCCGACCGTCATCACGGTGAACAGCTGCGGCGGGGTCAGGCCGGCGAGATAGGGCCGGATGACGAGCGGTGATTCGGACTGGCCGACAAAGATGTTCGCCGCGGCGCCGAGGCTTTCGACCTTGGTGATGCCGGTGACCTTCTGGATCGCACCGCCGACCCATTTGATGATCAGCTGCATGATCCCGAGATAATAGAGCACCGAGATCAGCGAGGCGAAGAAGATGATCACGGGGAGCGCGCCGATCGCGAACACCGCCTTGCCATAGGGCGCCTGTGTGAGGACTTCGCCGAACAGGAATTTCGTGCCCTCGTCGGCATAGCTCAGGAGGTTCGATACGCCGTTCGACATCGCCTGAATTACCGCGCGTCCCCACGGCGTACCGATGACGAGCACTGCGAAACCGGCCTGAAGCAGGAACGCCGGAATGACGATGCGCGGGCGGATCCAGCGGCGGTTCGACGAAAAAAGCACGGCAATCGCAAGCAATGCGACGATGCCAAGCAAACCGATCAGGCGTTCCATATTCTCGTGCGTCCCCCGCAAGTTTAATGGGCCTGTCTAGCGGGCTTTGGCGGTGGGGCAAGTCTGTGCCGATGCGGCACCTTTCCACCCGCCGCAAAAGCGATTAAGCGGCCTCGATGGAAAATAGCTCCTCGCGCCTGATCGCGCCTTCGCTGCTGCTGTTCGCAATCCTCTACGGCGGCATGGTTCCGCTTGGCGGTTTCCTCGGCGCGAAACAGGTTGCGCTTGGCCCGCTCGCGGTCGAAGCGGGGATTTTCCCCTTCCTGACGCTGATCGCGATCTCGAGCGGCATCGCCGAACTGCACGGCCGCGCCGTCGCCGACAAGCTGGTTCGGTTCGGCTTCATCCCGCTCATTCTCGCGATCATCCTCACCGTCTTCGTGCTGCAACTGCCGACCGACGAGGGGATGTACGAGCCCGCCAAGGAAGCCTTTCCGATCATCGTCGGGCAGGGCTGGCGGATGATGGCGGCCGGCATTCTGGCCTATGGCGTGTCGGTCAGCCTCAACGTCTGGATCTTTGCACGGATGACCGCGAACAACGGCCGGCTGCTGCCGCTGCGCGGCTTCATCGCCGCGGCGCTCAGCCAGATCATCGACACGTTGATTTTCATCACCGTAAGCTTCTACGGGGTCCGCCCGATCGCCGATCTGATGATCGGCCAGATGCTTGCCAAGGTCGTGCTGTCGGCTGTGATGGTGCCCTTGCTGGTAATGGCGGTGGTCGCGATCGGCCGCAAGATGGACGCCAAAGCCGCACTGCCGGCAGGATGATGACGATGACCGATCCTTCGAAAATGCCCGATCTGCTTGCCAAGGCCGAAACGCTCGTTGAGGCGCTGCCCTATTTGCAGCGCTATGCCGGCGAGACGTTCGTGATCAAATATGGCGGCCATGCGATGGGCGACCCCGAGGCGCAGCGCGATTTCGCCGAGGATGTCGTGCTGTTGAAGGCGGTCGGGATCAACCCGGTCGTCGTCCATGGTGGCGGGCCGCAGATCGGCGCGATGCTGAAACAGCTCGGGATCGAATCGACGTTCGTCGGCGGGCTCCGTGTCACCGACGCCGCGACCGCCGAGGTCGCCGAGATGGTGCTCGCGGGCAAGATCAACAAGGAAATCGTCGGCTGGATCGCCGCGCTCGGCGGGCGTGCGGTCGGTATTTCGGGCAAGGACGCGAATCTCGTGCTCGCCCAAAAGGTCAGCCGCACCGAACCCGACCCCAATTCGGGGATCGAGCGGCATGTCGATCTGGGCTTCGTCGGCGAACCCGTCGCGGTCGATCCGACGATCCTCGTCAACCTGACCAACGACAATTTCATCCCGATCGTCGCGCCCGTGGCGCTCGGCGCCGATGGTGCAACCTATAATATCAACGCCGACACGATGGCGGGTGCGATCGCCGGCGCACTCGGGGCGAAACGCTTCTTCCTGCTTACCGACGTTGCCGGGGTGCTCGACAAATCGGGTGCGTTGCTTACCGATCTCGACCGCCCGGCGATCGACGAGTTGAAGCAGGACGGAACGATCACGGGCGGCATGATCCCGAAGGTCGAAACCTGCGTCGCTGCGGTCGATGCCGGGGTCGAGGCAGCGGTCATCCTCGACGGGCGCATCCCGCACGCGATGCTGCTGGAAATTTTCACCGCGAGGGGTGCGGGGACGCTCATTCACCGCTAAGAGACGCCGCAAGACCCTTTTTCGGAGAAATCGCCTTGCTTCTCATGCTCCTCCAGATCGTCCACATCCTTTTGACGGTCCTGTGGTGGTTCATCATCGCGCAGGCGGTGATGTCGTGGCTGATCGCGTTCAACGTCATCAACACGCACAACCAGTTCGTCGGCCAGCTGTGGATGGTGCTCGACCGGATCACCGAGCCGCTCTACCGCCCGTTCCGTCGCATCATGCCCGACTTCGGCGGACTCGACCTGACGCCGATGCTGGTGCTGATCCTCATCATCATCCTCGACGGGCCGGTGCTGAACTATCTTGCAAGCCTCGCCTACGCCAACGGGATGGCATGATGGCCGCTGCCGAAGTCATTGACGGTAAGGCATTCGCCGCCGGCTTGCGCGCGCGGATTGCCGATGCGGTACCGGCGTTCGAGGCCGCCACGGGCCGTGCGCCCGGCCTTGCGGTCGTGCTCGTCGGCGACGACCCGGCGAGCGCGGTCTATGTCGGGTCGAAGGGCAAGGCGACGGTCGCGGCAGGCATGGCGAGTTTCGAGCACCGCCTACCCGCAACCGCGACGCAGGGCGAGGTCGAGGCGCTGCTGTGTCAGCTGAACGCCGACGAGGCGGTCGATGGTATATTGCTGCAATTGCCGTTGCCCGGGCACCTCGACGAGCAAGCGGCGGTCGCGACGATCGATCCCGACAAAGATGTCGACGGGCTGACTCCGGTCAGCGCCGGCCACCTCGCGCTCGGTATCCCGGGCATGGTGCCGTGCACGCCCTACGGCTGTCTGCTACTGCTGCAGGACCGGCTCGGTGACCTGTCGGGCAAGGATGCGATCGTCGTCGGACGTTCGATCCTCGTCGGCAAGCCGATGGGGCAGCTGCTGCTTGGCGCGAACTGCACCGTCACGATGGCGCACAGCCGGACGAAGGATTTGCCCGGTCTGGTACGCCGCGCCGATATCGTCGTCGCGGCGGTCGGCCGCGCCGAAATGGTGAAGGGCGACTGGATCAAGCCCGGCGCGATCGTGATCGACGTCGGCATCAACCGACTGCCGCCTGCCGCAGGTGAGACCAAGGGGCGGCTCGTCGGCGACGTCGATTATGCCGAAGCCGCCGCGGTCGCCGAGGCGGTCACCCCGGTTCCCGGCGGGGTCGGTCCGATGACCATCGCATGCCTGCTGCGCAACACGCTCGTCGCCGCGCACCGCCGCGCCGGCCTCGCAGATCCGGAGGGATTTTGATGCGCCGCCTGGCTGTCGCGGTCTTTGCGCTTTCGGTGATTGCGGGCGGTGCTGCGGCGGCTCGTCAGCGCGACCCGCTCGCGGCGAACCCCAGCGCCTTTATAGCCGCAGAGATAAGTTTTTCGCGGCTCGCGCAGGAAAAGGGCCAGTGGACGGCGTTTCGTGAAACCTCGGCGCCCGAAGCGGTGATGTTCGTGCCGCAGCGAGTCAATGCGCGTACTTGGCTCAAGTCGCAAAAGGACCCCGCCGAGGCGGTGAAGTGGCAGCCGCATGCGGTGTATATAAGCTGCGACGGCAATGTCGGCGTCACGACGGGCGCGTGGCAGAAGGGGCCAGCGAACGGCTATTTCACGACGGTGTGGCTGCGCGATCCCAAGAAGGGCAAGCTTGCCTGGACACTCGACCATGGCGATACGCTGGCGACCGCGCGCGAAGCCCCCGACTTCATCTCGTCGAAGCAGGCGGTCTGCGGCTCGCGTCCCGCGGTGCCGATCGCGGCGGGCGGCGAGGGAGAGGATATGGCCGTCGGCCTGTCGCCCGACCAGACGCTCAGCTGGACATCGACCGTCCGCGCCGACAAGTCGCGCCGCGTCACGATCCGCCTGTGGGACGGCAAGGAAATGGCGACCGTCATCGACGATCAAGTCGCGGCGCCGAAACAGCCATGATCGATCTTTTCATCTCGGCCTTTGTCACGCTGTTCGTGGTCATCGACCCGCCGGGCTGCGCTCCGATTTACGCCAGCCTGACGACGGGCGCGAGCGCGGCGCAGCGGCGTTCGATGGCGATCCGCGCGACGGTGATCGCGGGGCTGATCCTCGTTTTCTTTGCGATGTTCGGCGAGGCGCTGCTCAGCTTCCTGCACATCGATCTCGACAGTTTCCGCATCGCGGGCGGGATCATGCTGTTCATCATCGCGATCGACATGGTGTTCGAAAAGCGCACCGAACGCCGCGAACAGCGCGCCGAAAAGGTGATCGCGACCCCGGAGATCGAGGACGTGTCGGTGTTCCCGATGGCGATGCCGATGCTCGCCGGTCCGGGGTCGATCGCGTCGGTGATGCTGCTTGTGTCGCAGAATAACGGGCTCGAGCGCGCTTTCGTGATCTTTGGCGCGCTTTTGCTCGTGCTACTGCTGACCTTGGCGGCTTTGCTTTCGGCGGGGCCGCTGATGCGGTTGATCGGCAACAAGGGCGAGGCGGTGATCACCCGCTTGCTCGGTGTGCTGCTCGCGGCGCTTGCGGCGCAGTTCGTGATCGACGGGCTAAAGGCAAGCTTCCCCAGCCTCGGATAAAAAGGGGCGCCGCCTTTCGGCGACGCCCTTTCTTTTCCACGGGAATGGAACTTGGTTACTGCGCCGCGTTGACGTCGGACTGGGTAACCGGCGCGATACGGATTTCGACGCGGCGGTTGCACTGATAATCGGCCTCGCCGCGTTCCGGCGAGCACTTCAATTGCGATTCGCCATAGCCGAGCGTCGCCATGCGCGCGCGCTGGATGCCTCGGCCGGCGAGATAGTCGGCGACCGAAGCGGCGCGGCGTTCGGACAGGCCCTGGTTATAGGTGTCGCTGCCGGTCGAATCGGTGTGACCGTATACGTCGATGTAGGTGCTCGGATATTCGGCGAGCGTCGACGCGACGCTGTCGAGCGCGCTGCGGAACTGCGACTTCACCATCGCGCTGTTGAGGTCGAAGGTCACGTCGCCGGGCATGTTGAGCACGAGCTGGTCGCCCTGGCGCTCGACGTCGATGCCGGTACCCGCGGTGCGCTCGCGCAGCTTCTTTTCCTGCTGGTCCATATAATATCCAACGCCTGCGCCGGCGACCGCGCCGATCCCTGCCCCGACGATTTCCTCGGTGCGGCTGTTGCGGCCGCCGATGAGGTCGCCGAGCAGGTAACCGCCCAATGCGCCGCCGACGCCGCCGATCGCGGCTTTCGATATCTTGCGCTCGCCCGTGACCGGGTCGGTGACGCAGCCGGTCAGCGCGATCGCGCCGATGCTGGTCAAAATGGTGAGCTTGATCGTCTTGCTGTTCATCTTTTCGCTCCCTTTACCCGGCGGATGCCTCTGGTCCGTGGCATGCCGCCCTTCCTTGCCGATAACATATGGCCGGCGATCTGGTTCCAAAATTCGCCTGAACACGCACTGAGCAGCGCATTCAGGTGTGCGCCATTGTGCAATGCGCCGCCTTTCGCTTATAGGGTGGACATGACCGACACTGACAGGGGCCGGGCGCCGACGCGCCGTCCAATCGCCCAATGACCCCCTTTCCCTGGTCGGATGTTGTGATCATCCTGGTCCTCATCCTTCTCAACGGCGTTTTCGCCATGTCCGAGCTTGCCATCGTCTCGTCGCGCGATCCGCGGCTGCAGGCGGCGGAGAAGCGCGGCAGCCGCGGGGCGAAGATCGCGCGCCAGCTCGCTTCCGACCCCGGACGCTTCCTGTCGACGGTGCAGGTCGGCATCACGCTGATCGGCGTGCTGACCGGCGCCTATTCGGGTGCGAGCCTTGGGCAGCCGGTTGCGGACCGGCTTTCGGCGTGGTTCGGCCTTGATGCCGAAAATGCCGAGGCGGCAGGCTTTGCTGCGGTCATCGCGCTCACCACCTATTTTTCGCTGATCGCGGGCGAGCTGGTACCCAAGCAATTCGCGCTGCGCGCGCCCGAACGCATCGCGATCGCCGTCGCGGTGCCGATGTACTGGCTGTCCAAGGTCGGCGCGCCGCTCGTCTGGCTGCTCGACGCGAGTTCGGCGCTGGTATTCCGCCTCCTCGGGCTCAACCGCGAATCGGAAGATCGCGTGACCGCCGAAGAACTCCACCTGATCGTCGCCGAGGCGTCGAAATCGGGGGTCATCGAGGAAAGCGAACGCGCGATCATCTCGGGCGTCGTGCGCCTCGCCGACCGGCCAGTGCGTGAGGTGATGACGCCGCGCAAAGATGTCGACTGGGTGGATATCTCGCTCGATGCGCGCGGCGTGCGCGACAAATTGCTCGAAACACCGCACAGCCGCCTGCCGGTCGCGCGCGGGTCGGTCGACGATATCGTCGGTGTCGTGCAGGCGCGCGACATCGCTTCGGCGCTGTTCCGCGGCGACGTGCTCGACCTTGAGCAGCTCATGCGTCCGGCGAAGGTCATCCACGACCAGATCGACGCGATGGACGCGCTCGAGGCGCTGCGTGCCGCAGAGGTCCCGGTGCTGCTTGTCCACGACGAATATGGCCATTTCGACGGGCTGGTGACGCCCGCCGACCTTCTGTCGGCGATCGCGGGCGAATTCGCGTCGGACCAGGACATCGGCAGCGAGCCCTTTGTCGTCGAGCGCGACGACGGCAGCCTGCTGATCGCGGGCTCGATGCCCGCCGACCAGATGGCCGAACGGCTGGGGATCGAACTCGGCGACGACCGCGACTATGCGACCGCGGCGGGCCATGCGCTCGCGATCCTGAAGCATCTGCCCAAGGAAGGCGAGCGTTTCACCGACAAGGGCTGGCGCTTCGAGATCGTCGACATGGACGGACGCAAGATCGATAAGCTGCTCGTCACCGAGATCAGCAAGCCGAAGGACGAAGCGGACGGCGACTAGAGCTCGCCGCCGAGTGCTCCATATTTCGCTTCGAACCCGGCCTTGTCGCCGCGCGCCAGATAGCCCGCCTGATCGACGATATTGTCGCGCGCGATGCGGCCCTGGAAGGTGCCGAGCTGTGGGTCGATGCGCGCGATGTCGGCGTCGGTCCAGTCGGCGATCTGCTTGAAGCTGGTCACGCCTAGGCCGTTCAACAGCACGACGAGCTTGGGGCCGACGCCCTTTAACAGTTGCAGATTGTCGGCGCCGGTTTTCTTTGCGGCCGGGGCAGGCTTTGCGGCGGGGGGCGGCGGAACCGTCGGCTCTTCGGGAATGGCGGCCGCTTTTGCCGGCGCCGGCTTGGCGGCCTTTTTGGCCGCGGGCTTGGTTGCTGCCTTTGTAGCCGGCGCTGCTGCCGGTTTCACTGCTGGCTTCGCAGCCGGTTTGGCCACCGGTTCCTTGGCCGTGGTTTTCTTCACGGCAGGCGTTGCGGCGGCTTTCGGCTTTGCAGCTGGCTTTGGCGCCGGCGGCGCGGCTTTGGCAACCGGCGCGGGCTTGGCGGTGGGCGCAGGCGCCGGAGCGGGTGCAGGGGCCGGCGGGGCGGCCTTGGCAACCGGTTCGGGCGGCGGCGCGGCCTTTGCTACGGGCTGCGGCTTGGGCTCGATCGGTTTGAAACGCGCAGGTTCGGCGGCGATGATTTCGGGCTTTACCGGTTCAAGCGGCTTTGCGGGTTTCGTCGGTTCGACCGTTGGGCGCGCGATCTCTTCGGGTTTCGAGCGACCGAACAGCCACCAGAGAAGGACGACGGCAACGACGAGGCCAACGACCGCGATAATCCAGTTTTCCTGAAGCCAAATCATGATCTTCTCCGCTTGTGATTTTCGGTGAGCCTATGCGGGCTTCTATGCCGGGTCTACCTTAACGAACGGGCCACGATGAATTTCCCCTCGGGAAAATTTATTCTGCTTCGCGTGCGACTTCGCGCCAGCCGATGTCGCGGCGACAAAAGCCGGTCTTGAAATCGAGCTTGTCGACGGCGGCATAGGCACGCGCCTGCGCCTCGGTCACGGTGCGCCCGGTTGCGGTGACGTTGAGCACGCGGCCGCCTGCCGCGACGATCTGGCCATCGCTTCGCGCCGTGCCCGCATGGAACACCCGCACGCCGCCGGCCTCGGCATCGGCAATGCCGTGGATCGCACCGCCCTTTTCGGGGGCGGCGGGGTAGCCGTTTGCGGCCATGACGACGGTCAGCGCATAATCGCTCGCGAAGGCGGGCGGGGTCGCGCCGGCCAGCGCACCGGTCGACGCCGCGAGAAGCAGCGCGGCGAGGTCGCCGGCATAGCGCATCATCAGCACCTGGCATTCGGGGTCGCCGAAGCGCGCATTATATTCGATGAGCTTCGGCCCTTCCGCCGTAAGCATCAGCCCGGCGAAGAGCACGCCGACATAGGGCGTGCCGTCGGCGGCGAGCGTCGCGACGGTCGGACGGATGATGCGGTCCATCACCGCCGCTTCGAGATCGGCGGTGAGCACGGGGGCGGGGCTGTATGCGCCCATGCCGCCGGTGTTCGGGCCGACATCGCCATCGCCGACGCGCTTATGGTCCTGCGCGCTGCCGAACGCGATGACCTCGGTGCCGTCGGACAGCGCGAAGAAGCTCGCCTCCTCGCCGGTCATAAATTCCTCGATCACCACCTCGGCGCCTGCGCTGCCGAAGGCGCCGTCGAACATGTCGTCGATTGCCGCTTCGGCTTCGGCCTGCGTTTCGGCAATGATCACGCCCTTGCCCGCGGCGAGGCCGTCGGCCTTGATCACGACGGGGATTGCAAAGCCTTCGAGCACCGCGAGCGCTTCCTCTGCGCTGGTACAGCGGACATAGGCGGCGGTCGGGATGCCGGCGCGCGCGCACAGATCCTTGGTAAAGCCCTTCGATCCTTCGAGCCGCGCGGCGGCGGCGCGGGGGCCAAAGGTCGGGATGCCGATGTCGCCGAGCCTGTCGGCGAGGCCTGCGACAAGCGGCGCTTCGGGGCCGACGACGACGAAATCGATCGCATGCGCTTTTACGAAAGCAATGAGGCCGTCCAGATCGTCGGCGGCAATCGCGACGCATTCGGCGTGTGCTTCGATCCCCGGGTTGCCTGGAGCGGCATAGAGCTTGGCGCAGCTTGGCGATTGTGCCAACTGCCAGCTGAGCGCATGTTCGCGGCCCCCCGATCCGACCAGCAGGATATTCATGTCAGTCCCTTTTCCCGACCCGGCGTCCGATGACGACACCGCCGCGCGGCTGTTAGCCGAGGCGGCGCCCGGCGACAATGCACCCGCGCTGTCGGTCAGCCAATTGTCGGCGGCAATCAAGCGCACCGTCGAGGACGGCTTCGCGCGCGTGCGCGTGCGGGGTGAATTGTCGGGAACGAAACGCGCAGCGTCGGGACATTTCTATGCGGCGCTGAAAGACGATAATGCGCTGATCGACATGGTGATGTGGAAGGGACAGGCGGGGCGCCTCGCGTTCCGGCCCGAGGACGGGATCGAAGTGATCGCGACCGGCAAGCTCACCACCTATCCGGGGCGCTCGAAATATCAGCTCGTCGTCGATACGCTCGAGGTCGCGGGCGAGGGCGCGCTGATGCTGCTCTTCGAGAAATTGAAGGCGCGGCTGGGTGCCGAGGGGCTGTTCGACCGCGAGCGGAAATATGAGCGGCTGCCCTATCTGCCGCGCACCATCGGGGTGGTGACCTCGCCGACCGGCGCGGTGATCCGCGATATTCTTCACCGGCTGGCCGATCGATGTCCGACGCATGTGATCGTGTGGCCGGTGCTGGTGCAGGGCGATGGCGCGGCTGCACAGGTCGCTAATGCAATCCGGGGTTTCGATGCCATCGAACCCGGCGGGCCTGTGCCGCGCCCCGACCTCGTCATCGTCGCGCGCGGCGGCGGGTCGATCGAGGATCTGTGGGCGTTCAACGAAGAGGTCGTCGTGCGCGCGATCGCCGATTGCCGCATCCCGACGATCAGCGCGGTCGGACACGAGACCGACGTGACGCTGGCCGATTATGCCGCCGACGTGCGCGCACCGACCCCGACTGCCGCGGCAGAGATGGCGGTGCCCGTGCGCGCCGAACTCATGTCGCAGCTCGCGACGTGGAATGGCCGCATCATCGGGGCGGCGAACCGGCATCAGGCGCTGGCGGGCGAGCGGCTCACCGCGCTGGCGCGGCATTTGCCGAAGCGCGACGCGCTTTACGCGCCGCAGCGCCAGCGGCTCGACGATGCGGGCGACCGGCTCGACCGCAGCCAGCGCCACCGGCTGGCGGTGATTTCGGAGCGGCTCGCGACGCGCGCTGCGGCGCTGCGGCCTGCGCTGCTAGCGAGACGCTGGGACCGTGACCGGGCATTGCTCGAAGGGCTGGGGCGGCTGCTCGACAGCCTCGATCCGCGCGCACTGCTGTCGCGCGGCTATGCGATGGTGCGCGATGGGGGCGGTGCGATCGTCACGACCGCAGCGAAGGCGCACGCTGCGGGGAACCTCCAGCTGCAGTTCGCGGACGGCGAGGTGCCGGTCGTTGTCGGCGATGGTCCGCCGCCCGTGCCCAAAGCGCCGCGCAAGGCGCCACCCGCGGCGCCCAAACGGGGGCAGGGCGAGCTCTTCTGACGCTGCCGGGGGTGGCCGCGCGGCGCGTTGCTGCTATAGTCGCGGCAACGATGTACCGCCGAATGGATAGAGAATCATGTTGATCGCCAGCCGCAACCGCCTTGCCCGCCTGCAATATGGACCGAATGGTTTTCGTGTCCTCGCGCCCGGCGACCATGTGCTGTGCGCGGTGAGTGGCGCGCCGATCGGGCTCGACGAGTTGCGTTACTGGTCGGTCGCGCGGCAGGAGCCCTATGCCACCGCCGAGATATCGGTGCAGGCCGAACTGGACGCCGCGCGCAAGGCATGAGCTTTGCGAGGGATTGGCCGCGGCACGGTGCGGCGCTCGCGTTCCTGATCGTTGCCGCCGGCTGCGTTCCGGCGGCCGAGACTGATGCGAGGCCCGCGCCGCGACCCGTGGTTCAACCTGTCACGCCGCCCGCTCCGCCCGCACCCCCGCGTGCACCGGTTCGCGCGGACTTCACGCTGGCCGGACTTGCCGAACAGGGCGCCGTTATGACCGGGCAGGCGCCCAGCGACACCCGCACGCTTACCCTCGATGGCCAGGCGATCCCGGTCGCGGCTGACGGGCGCTTCCTGATTGCGTTCGACCGTGATGCCGGGGCGAGCGCGCGCCTCGTCGCCACGCTCGCCGACGGGCGTGAAGTCGCGCGCGCCATCGCGGTGGCGGCGGGCAGCTGGCGGCTCGAACATATCAACGCCCCCTGGCGCGGCAGCGCGGCGAGCGATGCCGACTTCGAACGCCGCCGCCCCGCCGAGCTGGCGCAGATCGCGGCGGCGCGAAACCTGCAGGTCGATTCGGACGGCTGGCGGCAGACATTCCGCTGGCCGGTGACGGGGCGGCTCTCGGGCTTCTTCGGGTCGCAGCGCGTCTATCAGGGCAAGCCCGGCACCTATCACAGCGGCACCGACGTCGCGGTGCCCGCGGGCACGCCCTTCGTCGCGCCGGCCGATGGCGTCGTTGTGCTCGCGGCAGCCGCGCCCTTCGCGCTCGAGGGCAATCTGTTGATCGTCGATCATGGCATGGGGCTGTCGAGCGCCTTCCTGCATTGCCAGCGGCTCGACGTGAAGGTCGGCGACCGGGTCGTCCAGGGGCAGCGGTTGGGGACGGTCGGCCGCACCGGGCGCGCGACCGGGCCGCATATGCACTGGGGGCTGAAGTGGCGCGATGCGCGTCTCGACCCCGGAAAGCTGGCGGGGCCGATCGGCAACTGATCGCCAATCGTCTTCAGTGAATTCGTAACCGGCGAAACAAAATGTCGCGAATGACGCGGTGCAGCATATTCTATTTCGCTGATTTCCCGATTTGTTGCAAATTCGTCACAATTCATTCTGAAACCGTCATTTTCGCGGGTAATTTCCTTTACTCAAAATAACCAAGGCCCCATCCCGGACGGTGCCGGGGGACTTTGGGGGAGCGGTTATCCGCTTGCTTGTTGACGCCCGGTATCCTGGGCATCAGCAGCAAGGGGACTGCACTGTGAAGAAAATCCAATATTCGAAACTGAGACTGAGCGCGGCACCGCTGGTGCTGGGCGTCGCTCTCGTTTCCATGCCTGCGTTCGCGCAGGACGCCGCCGAAGAAGGCGCCAGCCAATCTGATATCGTCGTCACCGGCACGCGCATCGCGCGCCCTGACCTTGAAGTCACCAGCCCGGTCACGGTCGTCGGCACCGAAGAAATCGCCGCGCGCCAGCCGAACGCGGCCGAAGACCTGCTGCGCGAACTGCCGGCGGTTCGTCCGGCGCTTGGTCCGGGCGTCAACAACGGCGGCGACGGTTCGTCGACGGTCGACTTGCGCGGCCTGAACACTCCGACGACGGCTTCGGCACAGCGCACGCTCGTGCTGCTCGACGGCCGCCGCATCGTGCCGTTCGGTCTCGACGGCTTTACCGATCTGAACACCATCCCGGTCGGCCTGGTCGAGCGCGTCGATGTCGTGACCGGCGGTGCTTCGACCGTGTACGGCGCTGACGCCGTCGCCGGCGTTGTCAACTTCGTCACCCGCCGCGACTTCTCGGGCGTCGATCTCAGCGCCAACTATCGTATTTCCGAACGCGGCGATGCCACGCAATATCGCGCAGACCTGCTGGTCGGTGGCAATTTCGAGGACGGCCGCGGCAACGTGGTGCTTGGCCTCGGCTACAGCAATCGTAACCCGCTGCTCGCGACGAGCCGCAAGATCGCCGAAGTGCCGATCAGCTCGGTGAACGGGCTCTACAACGGCTCGACGGGCGCCGTCCCGGCGATCTTCCAGTCGGGTCTGCAGTCGGGGACCAACCCGAACGGCCTGCCGACCGCGGGCTTCGGCGCCGTGATCGACCCGACGACGGGCTCGTTCCGCGCAGCGACGCAGAACGACCTGTTCAACACCAACCTCGGCACCTATTTCATGACGCCGCTGGAACGGTTCAGCGCCTATGCCGCGGGCCGGTATGAAATCACCGACAACATCGAAGTCTATTCGTCGGCGATGTTCACGCGCAACAAGGCAACGCTGGCGCTGGCCGCTTCGGGTACGTTCGGCAACGCCTATGACCTGCCGCTCAACAACCCCTATCTGCCCGCCGGCGCGCGCGCGCAGCTGTGCGCCGCCAACGGCATTTCGGTCGCAGATTGTAACACGGCTGCGGCGAACAACACGGGTACGGCGCGCACCGTTCGCGTCATTCCGTCGCGTCGTTTCAACGAATATGGCCCGCGCGGCAACCCGATCGAATCGAACATGTTCCAGGTGCAGGCCGGACTTCGCGGCGACATCACCGACAGCATTCAGTTCGACGTTTCGGCGCAATATGGCGAAACCAGCCAGAACCAGCAGCGCATCAACTGGGGTTCGTCGAGCAAGGTGCAGCAGGCCCTGCTCTCCTATCGCAATGCCGCCGGTCAGGCCGTCTGCTCGAACACGGCCAATGGTTGCGTTCCGCTGAACCTGTTCGGCGCCGACGGTTCGATCACGCCCGAACAGATCGGGTTCATCGATCTCGACGCGCAGATCCGTCGTCTCGTCCAGCAGGGCGTCGTCACCGCCAGCATTTCGGGCGACCTGTTCGGTCTGACCAGCCCGTTTGCCTCTTCGCCGATCGCCTTCTCGATCGGTGGCGAATATCGCAAGCTGAAGGCGAAGGCCACGCCCGACGCGCCGTCGCAGATCCAGGGCGAAGTGCTCGGCACCGGCGCGCGCACGCCGCCGGACATCGGCGAATATGATGTGAAGGAAATCTTCGGCGAAATCATCATCCCGCTGATCGAAGACAGCTTCATTCACAAGGCGACGATCGAAGCAGGTATCCGTTATTCGGATTATTCGACCACCGGCACCAGCACGACCTGGAAGGCCGGCGGCACGATCGAGCCGGTCGAAGGCATCAAGTTCCGCGGCATGTATCAGGTCGCGGTCCGTTCGCCGAACATCCAGGAATTGTTCCAGTCGCCCGTGCAGGGGCTGAGCAACCTGACGGTCGATCCGTGCGCCGGTGCAGCGCCGACCGCTCCGCGGAATCTCTGCGAAGCGACCGGGGCTCCCACCGGAACCTATGGCGGCATTTCGCAGCCGTCGTCGGGTCAGATCAACGTCACGACCTCGGGTAACCCGGATCTCGACGTCGAACGCGCCAAGACCTATACGCTGGGCCTGGTATTCCAGCCGACGTTCGTTCCGCGTTTCTCGATCACGCTTGATTATTTCAACATCAAGATCAACGACCTGATCAGCGCACCGTCGCAGAACGACATTCTGAACGGCTGTTACACGACCGCGCTCAACCCGTCGCAGACTCCCAACGCGTTCTGTGCGCTCATTTCGCGCAACCCGCTGACGGGCAGCCTGAACGGTGCGGGCGAAACCCCGGGCGTGATCCTGGCGAGCTCGAACCTCGGTACGCTGACGACCGCGGGTGTCGACCTCGGCATGAACTACACGCTGCCGCTCGACGAAGTGTTCGGATCGGGCAGCGGCAAGCTGCGCTTCGGGTTCAATGCCACCTGGCTTGATTATTATCGCATCCAGGCGACGCCGAACTCGATCAACCGCGAATGCGCGGGTTACTACAGCACGAGCTGCACCAACGCGCGTCCCGAGTGGAAATGGAATGGCCGCCTCGGCTATAGCGACGGTCCGATCGACGTGACGCTGATGTGGAACCACATCAGCTCGGTTCAGCTCGAGCCGATGCGTCCGGCGGGTACCCCGCTCGACACGCCGGCACCGGGCGGCCCGAACCCGTTCTGTACGACCCGCAACGCGCAGGGCATCTGCCAGAACGGCATCCTGCCGGCCTTCCGCCAGGTCGACGCCTATGACTATTTCGATCTGTCGGTGCGTTTCGACGTGAACGACAATTTCGAACTGGGCTTCCTGGTCGAAAACCTGTTCGACAAGAAAGCGCCGCTGCTCGGCGCCGGCGTCGCGGGTACGGCGTTCAACAACGGTAACACCATGCCGACCACCTATGACGTGATCGGCCGGGCCTTCACCGTTTCGGCCAAGCTCGCTTTCTGATCGAAGCCGAACCGAACAAGATGGGGGGCGGGCGAAAGCTCGCCCCCTTTTCTTTTGTGCCGGGCTCCGGCACAGCCGTCCGATGATGAAAGGCCGCGGCGCAAGCGATCCCGAACTGGTCATCGATGCCGCGCTCGACGCCCGCGATGCCGGGCGGGGCGAAGCGGCACTGCCGTTGCTCAAGGCGGCACTTGCCGATCATCCCCGCAATCCCCGCCTGTGGCAGACCTTGGGCGTTGTCTGCCGCGCACTCGAAGAAAGCGCGGCGGCGATCGACGCCTTTGCTGAGGCCGCGCGGCTGGCGCCGGGCGACCTGAAGCCGGCCTATGGCGTCGCGCAGGCGAGCCTCGAGGCCGGCCGTCCCGCGACCGCGCTGTTCGAACGCGCGCGTGCGCTGGCGCCGGGCGACGGCTCGTTGCTGCTCGGCCGTGCCGCGGCGCAGCTCGCCGAAGGACGCATCGACGATGCGATCGCTGCGCTCGACGCGGTGGTCCTGGGCAACCCGCTCTGGCTCGAAGGACAAGCGACGCTGGCGCGATTGCGGTGGTTGACCGGCGACCGCGGCGCTTTTGCCGCGGGCTACCGACGTGCGCTCGCGGCGATGCCGGCTTCGGAGGTGCTGTGGCTCGAACTCATCCGGCTGTTGATCGAGGTCAAACGTTACGCCGATGCGATGGCAGTCATATCGGAGGCGCGTGGAGCGATCGACACACCCGATATACTGGCTCCGCTGGAGGCGGTTTGTGCGTCCGAACTCGGCGAGACGACGCAAGCCGATCGATTGTTCGCGGCGCTGGGCGATCGTGCCGACATCGCGACGGTCGAGCGCCATCTTCGCCACCTGCTTCGTACCGGGCGGCCCGATGCGGCGTCCGCGCTGGCGCAGCCATGGCTTGGACAGGATCAGGATCATCGCATCTGGCCCTATGTCTCGCTGGCGTGGCGTCTGACGGGCAATGACCGGATCGAATGGCTCGAAGGCGATCCGGCGCTGATCGGGGTCATCGATATGGACGTGGCGGATAGGCTGGCCTCGCTCGCCGATCGCCTCCGCGCCCTCCATAACACGGCGTCCGCACCGCTGGGGCAATCGGTACGCGGCGGGACGCAAACCGACGGGCCGCTCTTCGCGCGCGAAGAGCCTGAAATTCGGGTACTGCGCGCCGCCGTGGTTGACGCCGTCGCGCGGCATATCGATCAGATCGGCGCGCATGATGCCGCACATCCGGTGCGGCGGCATGTCGGTCGGCGCTTTCGCTTCGCCGGCTCCTGGTCGGTGCGGCTGACCGGGGCCGGTCACCACAGCAACCATATCCATCCGCAAGGGTGGTTCAGCTCCGCTCTTTATATATCGCTCCCGCCGCAAGAAGCGATGGGCCCCGAGCCTGGCGGCTGGCTGCAATTGGGTGCACCGCCCAGCGAGCTCGGCCTCGATCTGCAGGCCTATCGCACGATCGAGCCCCGGCCGGGACGTTTGATATTATTCCCCTCGACGATGTGGCACGGCACCGTGCCGTTCATGTCCGGCGAGCGGCTGACCGTCGCATTCGATGTCGCCGCAGCGGGGGCTGCAGCGGGTTGACCAAATCGCGGCCCGCGTACGCTGGACGGTATCCAATCGGTAACCGATGAAACAAAATTTCGCCGGCCGCGGTGCTGTCACGCGTTCCCTTGCTTTCCGGCACGCAGCTGTTGCAAATGGGACACAATTGCTCCGCAAACGGCAGAAAGCGGAGCAAATCTCCTTTACTCAACATGAATGTGGGATCATCCCGCAACCATCGTGGCGCCTGCGTGCCGTTTTTACGCTGTGTGGGCCCGGGTATCATAACCATCAGTAGCAAGGGACTGCACTGTGAAAACCACCCATATCTCGAAACTGAAGATCGGCGCTGCGCCGTTCGTTCTGGGCGTCAGCCTGTTCGTCGGCGCCGCCCCCGCAATGGCGCAGGACGCGGCGGCCGCCGAAGATACGGCACCCGCCGAGGAAATCGTCGTCACCGGCTCGCGTATTCCGCAGGCCAACCTGGAATCGGCTGCGCCGATCACGGTGGTGAGCAGCGAAGACATCAAGCTTCAGGGTACGACCCGCGTCGAGGACATGCTGAACTCGCTGCCGTCGGTTTTCGCCAGCCAGTCGTCCACCGCCGCGAACGGCGCCGACGGTACCGCCACGGTCGACCTTCGCGGCCTCGGCACCACGCGTACCCTCGCGCTGGTCAACGGCCGCCGCCTGCTGCCCGGTGACCCGAGCCCCGGAAGCGGTTCGGCCGCCGACATCAACATGATCCCCGCCGCGCTGCTGAAGAACGTCCAGGTCCTCACCGGCGGTGCTTCGGCCACCTATGGTGCCGACGCGGTCGCCGGCGTCGTGAACTTCGTGATGGACACCGATTTCACCGGCTTCCGCCTCGATGGCCAGTACAGCATCTTCCAGCACAACAACCGCAACAAGCTGACCCCGTCGATCCTCGAAGCGCGTAACTTCGGTTATCCGCGCGGCAGCACCACCGACGGCGGCACGATCGACGTAACCGCGACCTTCGGCGCAGCCTTCGACGACGGCCGCGGCCATATCGTCGCCTATGCGGGCTACCGCAAAGCGAACGAAGTGCTCCAGGCCAACCGCGACTACAGCGCGTGTACGATCCAGAACACCGGCGGCGGCGCCCCCAACTGCGGCGGCTCGCTGACCAACTCGACCGGTACCGCGATCCTGTTCGATCCGACGCTCAACACCGCGTCGTCAACGGTCTACAGCTTCCTGCCGGGCGGTGGCTTCGAAAACACCACGTCGCGCTACAACTTCGCGCCGACCAACCACTTCCAGCGCCCCGACGAGCGCTACACCGCGGGCCTGTTCGCGAACTATGAGATCAACGAGTCGATCAAGCCCTACCTCGAGTTCATGTTCATGGACGATCGCACGGTCGCCCAGATCGCCCCGTCGGGCAACTTCGGGAACACGCTGACCGTCAACTGCGACAACGCCCTGATGTCGGCCGCTCAGCGCGCCGTCATCTGCGCCAACCCGAACCTGATCAACGGCTTTATCGGCAACTTCCCGACCGCGATCGCGGCGCCGTACAACACGAACCCCGGTGCCGCGCCGCTGGTGTTCACCGACTCGCTCGGCAACACCTATAATCAGGGCTTCATGCAGGTCCTGCGCCGCAACGTCGAAGGCGGTCCGCGCCAGAGCGATCTGCAGCACACCAACTTCCGCGCGGTGATCGGTGCCAAGGGCGACCTCGGCAAGGCTTGGTCGTATGACGCTTATTATCAGTACGGCCGTTCGAACTACACCCAGGTGTACAAGAACGAGTTCTCGGTCGCGCGCCTCGGCCGCGCACTGAACGTGATCGACGATCCGCGCACCGCGGCGTTCGACCCCGTCTGCCGTTCGGTCATCGACGGCAGCGATCCGACCTGCGTCCCCTACAACATCTTCAACGGTGCTGGCGGTGCGAGCGCGGCATCGGTTGCCTATCTCTCGGCGACGGGCTTCCAGAAGGGCTATACGTCGGAGCAGGTCGCGAGCGCCTCGGTCACGGGTCAGCTTGGTGACTATGGCATCACCTCGCCCTGGGCGCAGGATGGTGTCAGCATCAACGCCGGTTTCGAATGGCGCAAGGAGTCGCTGGATCTCCAGACCGACAACGCCTTCTCGACGGGTGACCTGACCGGTCAGGGCGGCGCAACGCTTCCCCTCGCCGGCAGCTTCCGCGTTTATGAATTCTTTGCCGAAACGCAGATCCCGCTGATCCAGGAAAGCTTCATCTACGACCTGACCTTCAGCGGCGGTTATCGCCGTTCGTGGTACGAGACGAGCGCCGACCGCAAGTATAACACCGACACCTACAAGCTGCAGCTCGAGCTTGCACCGGTCCGCGACATCCGTCTGCGCGGCCAGTACAACCGTGCGGTTCGCGCCCCGAACATCCAGGAATTGTTCGCGACGCCGACCGTCGGCCTGAACGGTGCGAGCGATCCGTGCGCCGGCGCACCGATCACCGCGACCGACTATGGCTGTATCGCGCAGGGTCTGGCCGTCGGCCAGGGCACGACCGCGAACCCGGCTGGCCAGTATAACGGCCTGCTCGGCGGCAACCCCGACCTGAAGCCCGAAACGGCGACCACCAAGACCGTCGGTGTCATCCTGCAGCCCGGCTTCCTGCCGCGCTTCTCGCTGACCGTCGACTGGTTCGACATCAAGCTCAAGGACGCGATCCAGCCGCCGGCACAGGATGCAATCCTCAAGGATTGTACCCTCAACGCGACCGCGACCTTCACGCCCGTGTCGTGCGGCCTGATCGAGCGCGATGCGGCGGGTTCGCTTTGGCTGACGCCGGGCGGGTTCGTGAACAACATCCCGTCGAACCTCGGCACCGTTCACACGAGCGGTATCGAAGTGAACAGCGCGTACAGCCACGAAGTCGGCGAACTCGGCACGCTGTCGTTCAGCTTCGTCGGGACCTATCTCGACAAGTATAAGGTCGATAACGGCATTACCGAAGCTTATGACTGCGCCGGTCTCTATGGCCCGGTCTGCAGCTCGGGCGGCACCACCGCGGGCGGCTCGATGCTCCCGAAATGGCGCCACAAGCTGCGCACGACCTTCCAGTTCGCGGACGGTATCGGACTTTCGTTCCAGTGGCGCTATATCGGCAAGGTCAAGGCCGAGACGCTCGACGACAGCCAGTCGCTCCATGGCGATTTCGTCTTCGATCCGGGCTCGCACATCAAGGCGCACAGCTATTTCGACCTGACCACGACGTTCAACGTGTCGGACAACTACACCTTCCGTCTGGGCGTCAACAACCTGTTCGACAAGCAGCCGCCGCTGGTGACGTCGGGCAACGCGGGTCGCGACGGTTCGAACCTGTGCCCGACCGGTCCGTGTAACGGCAATACCTATCCGGCGACCTATGATGCGCTGGGCCGGTATATCTTCGCGGGCGTCACGCTGGACTTTTAAGGTCCGCATTTGGTCCTAAGATGGGGGCGGCGGGTCGTTCGACCAGCCGCCCCTTTTTTTGATTCGACGGATGACACGCCCGATGCTCGACCCCAAAACCGCCGACGTGCTGCGACAGGCCGTCGGCGCGGCCCAGTCCGGCGACACGGCGCGCGCGCGGCAACTTGCCGAAGGCGCTCTGGAAACCGGCGGCGACCGGACCGCGCTCAATGCCTTTCTCGGCATGTTGCTGGCGCGCTCGGATGATCTGGCGGGTGCCGCGCGCCATTTGAAGGCCGCCCGAGCCGAACGGCCGGGCGATGCCACGATCGCCTGCAACCTGATCGCCGTACTGATCGATAAGGGCGACCTCGCCGACGCGCTGGATGTCGCCACTCGCGATCTCGCTCAATCCGACCCGACGCTGCGGGTTGCACGCTATCGCGGGTTCATCGCCCAGTCGCTCGAACGCTTCGACGAGGCGGTCGAGGCCTATGAGCATGTCGTCGCGCGCGAGACGGGCGATTTCGAAAGCTGGAACAATCTGGGCAACGCACGGTCGGCGACCGGCGATCTCGACGGCAGCGTCGCCGCGCTCGAACGCGCGATGACGCTCAACCCGCTCGCGCCGCCGACGCGGCTCAACCTGGCGGTGGCGCTGCGCTCGGTCGGCCGCGACGACGAGGCCGAAGCGCTCCTGCGCGAGACGGCGGAGGAATTTCCCGGCGACGCCCGCGCGCTGCACGAGCTTTATGTCCAGTACAAGAAAGAGGGGCGGCAGGACGAGGCGATGGCCGCGCTCGAGGCCGCGCTTCTGCGCGATCCGGTCAATGCCAACCTCCAGCTCAAATTCGGGGTCGAGTGCGGGCTGGTCAATCGTATCGACGAGGCCGAACAGGCGTTTCGCAAGGTGCTGGCGATCGACCCGACCGTGACCGACGCCTATGTCGGCCTGACTGTCCAGTTCGAGCATAGCAACCGCGAGCAAGAATTTGCGCCGCTGATCGCGCTCGCCGAGGCGAATGGCGTCGACGAGGGCGCGCTCGCCTTCATGCGCGCCTTCGAATATCGACGCGCCAAAAGATTTGACGAGGCGCTCGCCTGCCTCGCGCTGGTCCCGTCCGACATCCAGCTTGAACGCACGACGCACCTGCGCGGGCAGATCCTCGATCGGCTGGGCCGCGTCGACGAGGCCTTCGCCGCCTTCAGCGAAACCAACCGCTTGCACGAGGAATCGCAAACCCGGCCCTTGCAGCGCTCGGCCGAACTGCGGCAGCAGGTGCGTGACGATCTGGCGTTTATGACCCCCGAATGGGCGGCAAGCTGGCCCGCGATCGACAGCGACAGCGCGCACGCCGATCCGGTGTTCCTGCTCGGCTTTCCGCGTTCGGGCACGACCCTGCTCGACACGATCCTGATGGGCCACCCCGGGACGATGGTGCTGGAAGAACAGCCGCCGCTGAACCTGACCGATAAGCATGTCGGTGGTACCGCGGCGATCCCGGAGCTCGACGCGGCAGGCGTCGCCGAAGCGCGGCGCTTCTATTTCGACGAGATCGCCAAGGTCGCGCCGGCGCCGCCCGAGCCGGGACGGATGCTGATCGACAAATCGCCGCTCTTCCTGACCAAGGCGGTGCTGATCCAGCGCCTGTTCCCGAACGCGCGTTTCATCCTTGCGCTACGCCACCCGTGCGATGTGCTGCTCAGCTGCTTTATGAGCAATTTCCGGCTGAACAATGCGATGTCCAATTTCCTGCGGCTCGAGGATGCGGCGGAATTTTACGATCTGACCTTTCAGCATTGGGAGCGCGCGCGTGCGCTGTTCCCGCTCAACGTCCACACGATCGTTTATGAGCGGCTGGTCGAGGATGTGGAGGCGGAGGTGCGGCCGCTTTTCGATTTCCTCGGGCTCGACTGGCGGGACGAGGCGCTCGACCACCGCGCCACCGCCAAGGCGCGCGGGCTGATCACCACCGCGAGCTATTCGCAGGTCGTCGAGCCGATCTACAAGCGCGCCGCCGGGCGATGGGAAGGATATCGCCACCATCTGGAGCCGATCCTGCCCGTGCTTCGCCCATGGGTCGAAAAATTCGGATATAGCCTGTGACGGCAGCGCGGGCGGCATTGATCGCCGAGGCCGACCGCTCGCTGGCGGCACGCGATTTTGCCCGCGCCGCGACGCTGTTCGAAGAAGCCGCAGCGACGGGCGATGCCGATCTCTCGGTGCTGCTGCGGCTTGCCGGAGCCAATCGCGCGGGCGGGCGCCCGCGCGTCGCGCTCGACGCCGTGCACCGCGCGCTGGGTGCCGCGCCGCTCGATTTCACCGCTTTGCTGATGCGTGCCAGCCTGCTCGATCAGCTGGGCGATCCGAAGGCTGGCGAAGCCTGGGGGCACGCCGTCGCCCAGAAGCCCGGCGACGCGTTGCCGCCGCATCTTGCGGCCGTTCTGGCCGAAGGCGAACGCAAGCACGCGCTCTGGCTCGATGCGCGCGCGGCGCATTGGGCCGAGCAGATGGTCGATGCCGAGGGCCGCGCCGATACCGAGGCGCGCGACCGGATCGCGCGGTTTCGCAGCAATGCGCTGCGGCGAACGCGGCCCTATCACAGCGAGCCGACGCATTTTCATTTCCCCGGGCTGCGCGAGCGCGAATTCCACCCGCGAAGCCTGTTTCCATGGATCGCGGAGGTCGAGGCGGCGACCGACATGATCTCCGCCGAGTTCGAGGCCGTGATGGCGGCCGAGCGCGCCGAACTGGTGCCCTATGTGCAATATGCGGCGCATCAGCCGCTCGACCAATGGCGCGCGCTGAACCATAATCCCGACTGGACCGCGATCCACCTGTTGCGCAGCGGGCGGCGGATCGACGCCAATGCGCGTCATTGTCCGCGTACGATGACGCTGCTCGAAGGATTGGCGCAGCCGGTGATCGCCGGTGCTTCGCCGAACGCGATGTTCTCGCTGCTCGCCCCCGGCACTGCCATCCCGCCGCATGTCGGTTACAACAACGCGCGGCTCGTGTGTCATTTGCCCTTGGTCGTGCCCGACGGTTGCTGGTTCCGTGTCGGCGCCGAAACGCGCGACTGGCGGCGCGGCGAGGCCTTTGTGTTCGATGACACGATCGAGCATGAGGCGATGAACCCCAGTGATCGGCTGCGCGTCGTCTTCATCTTCGATCTATGGCATCCCGATCTCGGCCCGATCGAACGCGAAGCGGTGGCGGCGCTGATCGGCAGCGATGCGGACAGCCTGCCGGCGAGCCTGTGACTTTTGCCGACCAACTCGCCGCCGTCCGCGCGGGGCGGGTGGATGTTGGGGGCTTGGGCCAGTTTGCCAGCCTCGCCCTCGACGCGGGCGAAGAAGAGGCCGCGTTGCCGTGGGTCGCGGCGGCGGCGAAGAGATCCCGAACGGCGCGCTTGTGGCAATGGACGGCTTTGCTGCATCGTGCGCTCGATGCGCATCGCGAGGCGCTCGACGCTTTCGGCGCGGCCGCGCGCCTCGCGCCCGCCGATCAGGGCATCGCGCATGGCCGGGCACGCGTGACGATGGAAGCGGGGCTCGACGCGGTGGCGCTGTTTGAGACGGCGGGGGGGCTCGGGCCGCCCAATGGCGACATATTGATCGGGCTGGCGGCGGCGCGCTGGGCCGCCGGGCGGGGAGAGGAGGCCGAAGCCGCGCTCGATGCGATCGTCGCAGAGGTTCCGCTGTGGATGCAGGGGCATGTCCAGCTGGCGCAGCTCCGCGCGCTGATGGGCAGGCCGGCGCAGGGGACGACATCGTTCGAACGCGCGCTGGTCCAGCAGTCCGATTCACCTGCGCTGTGGCGCGGCCTGCTCGACCTGCATCTGGGCCACGAAGATTATGCATCGCAGGCGATATGCGTGCAGCGCGCGGAGGCGGCCGGCGTGCCGCCGGATCAGGTCGCGGACCATGCGGCGATCGCCGCCGCCGAGCTGGGCGACGTCTACCGCGCCGACGCGCTGTTCGCCTCGGCCCCCGCGGCGATGCAGGCCGGGCTGAATTTATGGCGCGTTCGGCATGATTTGCGCACGGGCCGGATTGAGCCGGCGCTGGCGCTGATCGATGGCGAGATCGCCGCGGGCGGCGCACGGTGCGCCGCGATCTGGCCCTATGCGGCGCTCGGCTGGCGGCTGGCGGGCGACCCCCGCTATGACTGGCTGGTCGGCGCGCCCGAGCTGGTGCGCGCGTTCGAGCTTAGCGACGCGTTGCCGCCGCTGGACGAACTCGCGGACCATTTGAGGTCGCTGCACATCGCGCAGGGCGAGTATCGCGATCAGTCGGTACGCGGCGGCACGCAGACCGACGGGCCCTTGTTCTGCCGCATCGATCCGATGATCCAGGCGCTCCGCACCGCCGTCGCGGGCGCAGTCGAAACCTATGTCGCCGCGCTGCCGCCGCTCGATCCCGATCATCCGCTGCTGGGGTTGCGTCGCGACCGTCGCCCGCGTTTCGCGGGGAGCTGGTCGGTGCGGCTGCGCGGTGGCGGCCATCATGCCAATCATGTCCATCCGCAGGGCTGGATCAGTTCGGCGCTTTATATCGCCTTGCCCCCGGAAACTGCGAATGATGCGCCGCACGCCGGGTGGCTGGCGCTCGGCGAGCCGCAGGCCGCGCTTGAGCTGGACCTGCCGCCCACCCGGATGGTCGAGCCGGCGCCCGGGCGGTTGATCCTATTCCCCTCGTGGCTGTGGCACGGGACGCGGCCGTTCGGCGAAGGCGAGCGGCTGACGGTGGCATTCGACGTCGCACCGCCGCGTTGAGCAGGGCGAATCCGCAGTTCGTCGAAAAGGCTTGGCCCGCTGGTTGGGAGGGCATAAACATGGATTATTCGATGATAATGAAGGCGTGTTCCATGCTTCCTGTTCGTTCCCTGTCGCTAGCCGCATTGCTCGGCTGCTCGATGATGATGTCGGCAGCAACGCAAGCGGCCGATCCCGATACCGCTTCCTCCGCCGCTACCGCCGCAGCGCCCACCACGACGGCGTCGGGCAAAGGCAAAAAGAAGGCCGATCCGAACGAGGTCATCTGCCGGAAAGAGGAAGTGCTGGGCAGCCGCCTCCAGTCGCAGCGCATCTGCATGACGCGAAGCGAGTGGGCCGAAGCGAACCGGCAGCAGCGCAGCGAGGTCGAACGCCGGCAGGTCCAGCGCGGCTCGGTGACGCAATAACGCTTCGACCCCCGCTGGCGGGCGCGACTATTGCGCCGCCAGCTTGAGTGCCCCGTCGCCTTCGTCGACCTTGATCGTCGACCCGTCCTTGACCTCACCCTTCAGGATCAGGTCGGCGAGCGGGTCCTGCAGATATTTCTGCACCGCGCGCTTCAGCGGCCGCGCCCCGTACACCGGGTCATAACCGACGCGGCCAAGCCAGGCGCGCGCGGCATCGGTGAGGTCGAGCGTGACCTTGCGGTCGGCGAGCAGCTTCTGCACCCGTGCGACCTGGATATCGACGATGCCGCCCATATGCTGTTGCGCCAGCCGGTTGAAGAGCACGATCTCGTCGAGCCGGTTGAGGAACTCGGGCCGGAAATGCGCGCGCACGACTTCCATGACGGCGGGCTCGGCCTGCTCGACCGGCGCATCGTCGGGCAGCGCGGCGATCGCCTGGCTGCCGAGGTTCGACGTCAGAATGATCAGCGTGTTGGTGAAATCGACTGTGCGGCCCTGCCCGTCGGTGAGGCGCCCGTCGTCGAGCACTTGGAGCAGGATGTTGAACACGTCGGGATGGGCTTTCTCGACCTCGTCGAACAACACGACCTGATAGGGCCGGCGCCGCACCGCTTCGGTCAGCGTGCCGCCCTCTTCATAGCCGACATAGCCCGGAGGGGCGCCGACGAGCCGCGCGACGCTGTGCTTTTCCATGAATTCGGACATGTCGATGCGGACCATCGCATTGTCGTCGTCGAACAGGAAACGCGCGAGCGCCTTGGTGAGTTCGGTCTTGCCGACGCCGGTCGGGCCAAGGAAGAGGAAGCTGCCGAGCGGGCGGTTGGGATCCTGCAGTCCCGCACGGGCGCGGCGGACGGCGGTCGAGACCGCGCGGACGGCTTCGTCCTGGCCGATCACGCGCTGCGTCAGCGTGCCTTCCATGCCGAGCAATTTCTCGCGCTCGCCCTCCATCATCCGGTCGACGGGGATGCCGGTCCATTTGCTGACGACGGCGGCGATATCATCGGCAGTGACTTCCTCGCGCAGCATCGCATTGCCCGCGGCGGCTTCGGCGTCCGCAAGCTGCTTTTCGAGCCCGGGGATGGTGCCGTAGCTTAGCTCACCCGCCTTCGCGAGGTCACCGGCGCGCTGCGCCTGATCGAGCGCCGAGCGCGCGGCGTCGAGCTCTTCCTTGATCTTCGCTTCGGCGTGGATCTTGTCCTTTTCGGCCTTCCACTTCTGCGTGAGGCCCGCCGACTGCTGTTCCTGATTGGCGAGTTCGGCGCGCAACGTCGCGAGCCGGTCCTTCGACGCGGCGTCGGTTTCCTTCGACAGCGCCGATTCTTCGATCTTCATCTGGATGATCCGGCGATCGAGCGTCTCGATCTCCTCGGGCTTCGATTCGACTTCCATGCGGATACGGCTCGCGGCCTCGTCCATCAGATCGATCGCCTTGTCGGGCAGGAAACGGTCGGAAATATAGCGGTTCGACAAGGTGGCGGCGGCGACGATCGCGGCGTCGGTGATCCGAACGCCGTGATGCAGCTCATATTTTTCCTTGAGCCCGCGCAGGATCGAAATCGAATCCTCGACCGTCGGCTCGCCGACGAACACCGGCTGGAAGCGCCGCTGGAGCGCGGGATCCTTTTCGACATGCTTGCGATATTCGTCGAGCGTCGTCGCGCCGATGCAATGCAGCTCGCCACGCGCAAGCGCGGGTTTCAGGAGGTTCGACGCGTCCATCGCGCCTTCGCCTTTGCCCGCGCCAACGAGCGTGTGCATTTCGTCGATGAACAGGATGATCTCGCCCTCGGCGGCCTTCACATCGTCGAGCACGCCCTTGAGCCGTTCCTCGAATTCGCCGCGATATTTGGCGCCGGCGATCAGCGCGCCCATGTCGAGCGACAGCAGGCGGCGATCCTTCAAACTGTCGGGCACGTCGCCATTGGTGATGCGGAGCGCGAGTCCTTCGGCGATCGCGGTCTTGCCGACGCCGGGTTCGCCGATCAGCACGGGGTTGTTCTTGGTGCGGCGCGCGAGGATCTGGATCGTGCGGCGGATTTCCTCGTCGCGGCCGATCACGGGGTCGAGCTTGCCTTCGCGCGCGACTTCGGTGAGGTCGCGGGCGAATTTCTTGAGCGCTTCGTAGCGGTCTTCGCTGCTTGCGGTGTCGGCGGTGCGGCCGCCGCGCAATTCGCTGATCGCGGCGTTGAGGGCGTCGGCCTTCAGGCCGGCATCGGCGAACGCCTTGCCAACGGGAGTGGTCGGCGCGAGCACCATTGCAAGCAGCAGCCGCTCGACGGTGACATAGCCGTCACCCGCCTTGCTTGCGACTTGTTCGGCCTGATCGAGCAGGCGTACCGCGTCATTGTCGAGGCCGGGGGTTTGCTGCGCGCCCGATCCCGACACGGCGGGAACCTTGGCGAGCAGCGCGTCGATGCCCGCGACCGCGCGCGCGGCGTCGCCGCCGCTCTTCGCGATCAGGCCCGCGGCCATGCCTTCATTGTCTTCGAGCAGCGCTTTCGCGATATGCTCGGGCGAAATCCGCTGGTGATTCATGCGGATCGCGATCGTCTGCGCCGCCTGCAAAAAGCCCTTGGCGCGGTCGGTAAATTTTTCGAGGTTCATTCAGAAAGCCCCTTTCTTGCCGAGCAAGATAGTGTTGCCATTGTGCAACACAAGGGGCCTTCCGAGGTTCCGCAAAACTCTATTCGCTGCGCGCAAACTGGTCGAGCAGACGTACGCCGAAGCCGGTCATGCCCTTGGGAACGAGCGAGGTGGCCTTCTCGTTGCGCATGACCCCCGCGATGTCGAGATGCGCCCACGGGGTCGCCTCGTCGACGAAGAAGCCGATGAAATGCGCGCCGAGGCTCGCGCCGGGGCCCTGTCCGGTCGCGGAGTTGCGAATGTCGGCGATGTCCGACTTCATCCGCTCGGCATAATCCTTGTGGAGCGGCAGGCGCCACAGTTCCTCGCCGCTTGCGGTGCCCGCGGCGGTCAGGCGAGCGGCGAGCGTCTCATCACGCGCGAACAGGCCCGCATAGCTGTTGTCGAGCGCGCCGACGACCGCGCCGGTGAGCGTTGCGATGTTGACGATCGCCTTGGGCTTATAGCTTTTGGCGACATATTCATTGGCATCGGCGAGCACGAGGCGGCCTTCGGCGTCGGCATTGACCATCTCGATCGTCTTGCCCGACATGGTGCGCGTCACGTCGCCGGGGCGCTGCGCATTGCCGTCGGGCATATTCTCGGCGAGCGCCGCGACGCCGACGACATGCACCGGCGCGCGCGACTTGGCGAGCGACACGACCGCGCCGATCGCCGATGCGGCACCCGACATGTCGCCCTTCATATTGCCCATCCCGGTGCCGGTTTTCAGCGACAGGCCGCCCGAATCGAAGGTGATGCCTTTGCCGACGAACGCGGTCGGCGCATCGGGCGCGTTGGCACCGCGATAGCGAACCAGCAGCAGGCGCGATCCGCGCGGGCTGCCCTGACCGACGCCGACGATCGTCCCCATGCCGAGCTTGCGCATCGCAGCCTCGTCGAGCACTTCGATGCTGACGCCCGCAACGCCCGCGAAGGCTTTGCGCACTTCGGCGACGAAGGTCTCGGGATAGATGACGTTCGCGGGCTCGTTGGCGAGGTCGCGCGACAGGCGCACGCCGTCGGCGAGCGGCTTCCAGCGATTGGTGAAGGCGGCTTCCGCGCCCAAAGGGTTGGCGCCGACGAAGGTGACGGCGCCGGTCGCGGGCGCTTTTTTGCCGACGGTCTGATAGCGGTCGAACCGATATTGGCCGAGCGCGAAGCCATAAGCGACATCGGCCGCGCTGGCATCGCCATAGGCGCCGGCGATCGTCACCGGCTGCGCTTCGCTCTTGAGTTCCTGCGCCGCCTTGCCGCCAGCCTCCGCGAGCGCGAGCGACGAGGGTGTGGGGCCCGCGCCGACGAGCAGGATGCGCGGATGCGCGCCGATGCCGCGCAGCGACAATGTCGAGCCGGCCTTGCCGTCGAAACTGGCCGTCGCAATCGCCGCGGTCACCGCCTGCCGTTCGGCCGCGCTCAGCGCGACGCCGTCGAGCGGCGGCAGCGTGGCGTCGGTCATCACGACGACGAGTGCGGCACCCGCGGGGGCGTTCGCGGCAAAGCCGATCGTGCGCTCGGCGCTGTTGGCAGCGGTTGCCGGGACGACGCCCGATCCCGCAATATCCTGTGCCAGCGCGGCGGGCGCGAGGGTGAGCGACAGGCAAGCGGATAGGAGCAGGCTTTTCATGCGCATGTTTCGATATTCCCCGTTGTTCAATAAGCTGACCCCTGCATAGCCGCGCACCGCCCGCCCGCAAATCCGGCTCGACGAACGACAGTTGCTTGCCATCGGACGACATGGCCGTCACAGATGCGCCGGACCGAATGCGATATGAGGACCAACGATGCTGCGACGGATTTTGCTGGGGTTCCTGCTCCTGCTGGTGCTCACTGCCGCATCGCTCGCGCTCTGGGAGCCGTTGACGGCTGAGGCGCCGGCCGCGCCTGCCTTCAAGCCCACCGACGTTCGCATCGCACGCGACAAATTCGGTGTGCCGCACATCTTCGGCAAGACCGACGCCGACGTCGCTTATGGTGTCGCCTACGCCCATGCCGAGGATGATTTCTCGACGTTGCAGGAGGTGCTCGCGATGACGCGCGGCCGCGCGGGGGCGATGCTCGGCGAGGATGGCGCGAAGATCGATTATGCCGAGGCGCTGCTGGGCGTGCGCGCAACCACCGCGCGCGACTGGCCACGACTGCCCGCCGACGTGAAGGCGCTGTTCACCGCTTATGCGGCGGGGCTCAATCATTATGCTGATAAGCATCCGGGTGAGGTGCGCTTGTCGGGCTTGTTTCCTGTCACCGGCGAAGATGTTGTTGCGGGTTACGTGCTGCGCTCGCCCTTTTTCTTCGGGCTCGATTCGGTGCTCGGATCACTGGTCGAGGACAAGGATATCGGGCGCGAAGGCGGCCCGGCGCTCGACGCGACGGGCAAGCTGGTCCCGCGCGAGCTGACGCCGGTGGGCACCGACCCGGCCGACAATGGATCGAACGGCATGGCGGTCGCGCCCGCGCGCTCGACCGACGGGGCGACACGGCTCGTGTCGAACTCGCACCAGCCGTGGACGGGCGGCGTCGCCTGGTATGAACTCGTCGTCCATTCGGGCGAGGGCTGGGATTTCGCGGGCGCGAGCTTCCCCGGCTCGCCGTACCCCTTCCTTGGCCACAATAAATATCTCGGCTGGACCAACACGGTGAACCGGCCCGATCTGATCGACGTGTACAAGCTCACCCTGGACGAGAGCGGCGAGAAATATCGCTTCGACGGCGCGTGGCGGCCGCTCGAGGAAAAGCGCATCTGGCTGAAGGTCAAGGTCGGCCCGTTCGTGCTGCCGATCCCGCGCACCATCTATCGCTCGGTCCACGGGCCGGTGGTGAAGAATGAAAAGGGTGCCTTCGCGATCCGCTATGCGGGCATCGACCAGGCGAATATGGTCACCCAATATTATCGGCTGAACAAGGCGAAGAGTTTCGCCGAATGGCGCGCGGCGATGGCGGGTCAGGGCGTGCCCGCGACCAATTTCATCTACGCCGATGCGAAGGGCAATATCGGGCTTTTCTATAATGCGATGTTCCCCGACCGGCAGCCGGGGTTCAACTGGCGCGGGGTTTTGCCTGGCGACACGTCGGCTGACCTGTGGACCAAGACCTTGCCGTTCGACCGCGTGCCGGCTTTGGTCAATCCGCGCTCGGGCTATGTGATGAACGCCAACAACACGCCGTGGGTCGCGGCGGGACCGGGCGACGAACTCGATGCCGCGGCCTTTTCGCCCTTGCTCGGGATCGAGGACGATATGACCAACCGCGCGACGCGGCTGATCGAGCTGTTCGAGGCTTCTGGGCAGATCGACGAGGCGCGGCTGCGCGCGATCAAATATGACACCGCCTATGCAAAGACGGGATATGCGAAAGCGTGGACGGCCCGGCTACTCGCGCTCGACACGAAGGATGATCCGGCGCTCGCGCAGGCGCAGAGGCTGCTCAGCGAATGGGACTGGAACCTCGACGGCAAGGGCAAGGGCGATGCGTTGGCGCTGATGGTGCTGCGCCCCGCGAACGGCAGCCATTACCAGCGCCGCGCCGCGCCCGATCCGCGCACCGTGCTCAAAGAGACGGTGGCGCATCTGCAGGAGCATTTCGACGGGCTCGACCCCAAGCTCGGGACTGTGTTGCGGCTTCGTCACGGCGAAGGCGCGAACCGCATCGATCTGCCGCTCGATGGCGGCAACGACACGGTGCGTGCCTCGACCCTGTGGGACGCCGAACCCGACGGGCGGCTGAAGGTGCGCCACGGCGACAGCTTCATCATGTTCGTGACATGGGACAAGGATGGCAAGGTCCAGTCCGAATCGATCCAGCCCTTCGGATCGGCGACGACGCGGCCCGAAAGCCCGCACTATAACGATCAGGCGCCGCTGTTCGTGGCGCACAAGCTGAAGCCTGTGCTGTTCGACCCGGCGGCGCTGAAGGCGAGCGGCGCGCGCTTCTATCGGCCTTGAAAGCCGCGATTTGCTGTCCTAAACCATTGATACAGTGCCGTCCGGCACCCGGTCGCAATCAGGCCAAAAGCCTGTGCCCGTACAAGAGGATTTCCATGCCCCGTTTCCATCGTTTCGCCCTCGCTCTGGCGGTCACCACCTCGCTCGTCGCCGCGGGCCCCGCGCTCGCCAAGGCGAAGGCAACCAACCCCGCGCCGATCGCCGACCTCGTGAAAGCGGTCGATATTCCGTACCAGAGCTTCACGCTCGACAACGGGCTGCGCGTGATCGTGCACGAGGATCGCAAGGCGCCGGTCGTCGCGGTGTCGGTGTGGTACCGCGTCGGGTCGAAGCATGAGCCGAAGGGCAAGACGGGCTTTGCGCATCTGTTCGAGCATCTGATGTTCAACGGGTCAGAAAATTCGCCCGGCGATTTCTTCGAGCCGCTGCAACAGGTCGGCGCGACCGACAGCAACGGGACGACCAACGTCGACCGCACCAATTATTTCGAGACAGTGCCGACCGGCGCGCTCGACCGCGCGCTGTTCCTCGAAAGCGACCGCATGGGGCATCTGCTCGGCGCGGTGACGCAGGAGAAGCTCGATAACCAGCGCGGCGTCGTCCAGAACGAGAAGCGCCAGGGCGACAATAATCCCTATGGCCTGCTGCGCTACGAGATCTTCGAAAATCTCTTCCCGACCGGGCACCCTTATCATCACAGCACCATCGGTTCGATGGCCGACCTCAATTCGGCGAGCCTCGGCGATGTGAAGAAGTGGTTCACCGACAATTATGGCCCGAACAACGCCGTGCTAGTGCTCGCGGGCGACGTCGATGTCGCGACCGCCAAGACCAAGGTGCAGTCATGGTTCGGCGACATCCCGCGCGGTCCTGCGGTCGCGGCGCCCCAAACCTCGGTCCCGACGCTGCCCGCACCGCTCGCGAAGGAAGTCAGGGACCTCGTCCCCACGACGCGCATCTATCGCATGTGGGCGATCCCCGGCCTGAACGACGCCGAGGCGGTGCCGTTGCAGATGGCGATGGGCGTGCTCGGCGGGCTGTCGTCGTCGCGGCTCGACAATGCGCTGGTACGCAAGGACCCGGTCGCGGTCAGCGTTTCGGCTTATGCCCAGACCTTCGAGGATGCCGGCATCCTGCTGGTCCAGGCCGACGTGAAGGACGGGGTCGACCCCGCGCATGTCGGCAAGCGGCTCGATGAGGAGGTCGCGAGCTTCCTCGCGACCGGGCCGACCGCCGACGAGTTGCAGCGCACCGCTGCGAGCTATCTGGCGGGCACCATCTCGGGGCTAGAATCGGTTGGCGGTTTTGGCGGCAAGGCGGTGACGCTCGCCGAGGGCGCGCTCTATTCGAACAATCCCGCTTATTACAAAGTCGAACTCGATCGGATGGCGAAGGCGACGCCCGAGCAGGTCAAGGCCGTCGCCAACAAATGGCTCTCGCGCCCCGCCTTCTCGCTGACCTACACCCCCGGTGAACGCACCGAGGGCGGTGAAAATCGCGGCGGCGCGGTGACCGATGGCAAGGCGGCCGAAGCGGTCCAGCCCGACCGCTACTGGAACGAGGCGCTCGGCGATGTCGGTCCCGATACCGGCGGCGCGTCGTCTTTCGCCGACCGCTCGCAATTGCCCGCGGTCGCCGATCTCAAGGCGCTCGACTTCCCCGCGATCGAACGCACCAAGCTCAAGAACGGTGTCGAGCTGGTCTTTGCGCGCCGCACGACGGTGCCGACGGTCAATGTCGCGGTCAGCTTTGACGCGGGTTACGCCGCCGATCCGCACAGCGCATTGGGCACCCAGTCGCTGATGCTCAGCCTGATGGACGAAGGCACGAAAAACCTCGATTCGATCGCCTTCGCCGAGGCGAAGGAACGGCTCGGCGCGCAGATTGATGCGAGCGCCAATGCCGACGAGACTGTGTTCAGCCTGTTTGCGCTCAAGCCCAATTTGCAGGCGTCGCTCGGCCTGCTCGCCGACTATATCCGCAATCCCGCGTTCGACGCGAAGGAACTCGAGCGCGTGCGCGCGCAGCAGCTCAACCGGCTGAAGGCCGAGCTCAACAATCCGAATGCGATCGCGTCGCGCGTGTTGATGCCGGTGCTGTATGGCGCCGACCATCCCTATGGCATCCCGCCGTCGGGTCTCGGCGATGCAAAGTCGGTCGCGGCAGTGACGCAGGGTCAGCTCGCGGCATTCCATTCGGCGTGGATCCGTCCCGACAATGCGCGCGTCTTCGTCGTCGGCGATACGACGCTCGCCGAGGTGAAGAAGCAGCTCGACGCGACGCTGGGCGAGTGGAAGGCGCCCGCGACGGCGAAGCCGGTCAAGCATTTCGACATTGCGATCCCGGCGCCGAAGCCGCGCATCCTGCTGTTCGACCGTCCCAAATCGCCGCAGTCGGTGATCCTTGCCGGCAAGATACTCAGCGCCAAGGGCGGCGACGAGCTTGAAGTACTGCGGTCGGCGAACGACATTTTCGGCGGTAATTTCCTGTCGCGCTTCAACACCAATTTGCGCGAAACCAAGGGCTGGTCCTATGGGGTGCGCAGCCGCATTTCGGGCGATCAGGACCGGCTGAGCTGGGTCGCGGTGGCGCCGGTGCAGGCCGACCGCACGGGCGATTCGATCAAGGAGCTGCAGAGCGACCTCAAGGGCTTCCTCGGCGACAAGGGCGTGACGAAGGAAGAACTCGAGCGCACGATCAACGGCAGCGTCCGTGAACTGCCCGGCAGCTTCGAAACCTCGGGCGACGTGCTCGGGGGGCTTCGCCAGATCGTGAAGTTCGGACGTCCCGACAATTATTACGAAACGCTGCCTGCAACCTATGAGGCGATGACTGCGCCCGAAGTCGATGCCGCGGCGCGCAAGGCGCTCAGCACCGACGATCTCGTCTATGTCGTCGTGGGCGATGCTGCGGTGGTGAAACCGCAGCTTGACGGATTGGGCTTGCCTGTGGAAACGGTGTCGCCCACTAACTAACATCAGTTTCAGTAAGGAGAGCCCACATGTCTCAAGTCGATGGCAGCTATGATTGCGTTACCAAGTCGCCGATGGGCGACCAGAAGTCGGTGTTCACCGTCAGCAGCGATGGCGGCAGCTTCACCGGCCAGAATGCCGGCGCGATGGGTTCGCTCGATGTCGAAAATGGCAAGGTCGACGGCAACAAGCTGACCTGGACCATGAACATGAAGGTGCCGATGCCGATGACGCTCGAATGCGAAGCGACGATCGACGGCGACGCGCTGACCGGCACGATCAAGGCCGGGGCGTTCGGTTCGATGGCGATGACCGGCACCCGCCAGGGCTGATCTGCCATTCTGGATTTGCGAAGGGCCGTCTCGCCGAGGCGGCCCTTTTGCTTTGCATAGCAATGCCCTTTTACCTTGAGGGGCTATCCAAAGCGGCACCATGGGCGCATAGGCTGCCGCATGCACAAGCCGGCCCAATCCCCCCAGCGGAGCCTGCCGGGCGACCGCGAGATGGTGGTCATGATGGCGATGGTCATGGCGCTCAATGCGCTTGCCATCGACTCGATGCTGCCCGCGCTGCCCGCGATCGGCCAGGCGCTGGGCGTCACCGTCGCCAATGATCGCCAGCATGTCATCTCGATCTACCTGCTCGGCATCGGCTTCGGCTCGCTGCTTTACGGGCCGCTGTCGGACCGCTTCGGGCGCAAGGGCGTGCTCGTCCCGGCGCTCTTCGCCTATCTCGCGCTCGCGGTAGGGTGCGGGCTCGCGACGAGCTTTGAGATGCTGCTCGTGCTGCGTTTCATCCACGGGCTGGTCAGCGCCGCGCTCGGCGTGATCGTCGTCGCGGTGATCCGCGACCTGTTTGCGGGCGATGCGATGGCGAAGCGGCTGTCCTTGATCTTCCTCGTCTTCATGATCGTGCCGATCATCGCGCCAACGATCGGTGCGGGCATCGCCGCGGTCGCGGGCTGGCGCGCGATCTTTGTGGTGCTCGCGGTGATGTCGATCGTGATGCTCTTCTGGCTACGCCGCCTGCCCGAGACGCTCGACCCCGCCGATGTCCGTCCGCTCGACCTGCGCACGATGATCGCGGGCTGGGCGACGGTGACGCGGCACCGCCGGGCTGCCGGCTATATGATCGCGTCGGGGATGATGCAGGGCGCGCTCTATGGCTATCTCAACAGCAGCGAACAGATCATTTCGGAGGTGTTCGGCGCGCAGGCGATGTTCCCGCTGATCTTCGCCTGCGTTGCGGTGGGCATCGCGATCGCCAATTTCTCGAACGCCGCGATCGTCGAGCGCTTCGGCGCGCGTCGCGTATCGCAGGCCGCGGTCTTCGCCTTCATGGCGACCTCGATCCTTCAGATCGTCGCGGCGCTGAGCGGCGCCGAGACATTGTGGATGTTTACCGCGCTGATGATGGTCAACGTCGGCCTTGTCGGCTTTATCGGCAGCAATTTCGGGTCGATCGCGATGGAGGATTTCGGACATATGGCCGGCGTCGCTTCGTCGTACCAGAGCTTTGCCAAGACTTTGCTCGCGGCAACCGTGGGCGCGGCGATTGGTCAGCAATATGACGGCACGACGCTGCCGCTGGCTTATGCTTTCCTGATCAGCGCGGTGGTCGGCCTGACGCTCGTCTTCTGGGCCGAACGCGGCAAGCTGTTCACCCGGCCCGGAACGGCCCCGAAAAGCCCTTATTAGCGTTTCGGCCAGCTTGCGACCGGTGGTCGTCCGCTTTGGGGCGCAAAGCAGGTACTTTAATTTGACGTCATCCCTAGCCTGACCCGGGATCGGCCTTTCTTCTCTCGCCGTCGGTCGCGGTTTTGTCCCGACATTGCCAACCCGCGCCTCGTCGGCCTATTCTTTCCGCATGGCCCACGCCTCGAACATCATATATTGTTCCAGCCCGCACGATCCGCACGCGCTCGACGGCATTTCGCGGCGCCACCGCACCGGCGATCTCGACCAGCTTTGCCCGGTATGTGCGGGCTATGGCCAGTGGAATAGCCAGATCGACCTCGTCAGCCACCGATCGATCCGTCACGCCTGCCCCAAATGCGATGGCCGCGGCTGGATCGAGACCGGCGACGACATGGTCCCGTCGCACGATATCGGGCGCAGCGAGGCGGGGCATCCGGCGTGGACGGTGCGGCTCGACCCCTCCGACGACAGGGAGTGAGCCGCATCCGCCGACCCGAGCCGCGACACGCCTGTCGCGGCTCGACGCGCTGCGCTGCCCCCGATAGGCTGACCGCCATTACCAAAATGGGAGAGTGACGATGCGCAGATGGGTGTGGCCGATGGTGATGGGAATGCTGGTGCTCGCCGGATGCGGCAAAGCCGACGCGCCCGCGGCGCCCGAAAAATCGGTGCTCGCCGAGGGGCCCAAGGCCGAAATCGATACGCTCGCCGCGGCCGACCTGCCCGCCGGGGTGCGCGACATGGTGCTTGCACGGGTGCCGGGCATGACGATCGCCGAGGCCGAGCGCAAGGAACGGGGCGGCAAGGTCTTTTTCGACGTGGAGGGGACGCGTCCCGACGGCAGCGCGGTCGAGCTCGACCTGATCGAGGAAGCCGGCACATATCGCGTCGTCGAGATGCAGCGCGACATCGCCTGGGCCGACGCCCCCGCCCCGGTGCGCGCCGCCGCCGGCGCCGCGGCCGACGCCTTCACCCCCGCCCGCGTCATCGAAAGCACGCAGGAGGACGGCATGATCGTCTATGAACTGTTCGCGCCCGGCAAGGCCGACGAGCCCGCCGCCGAGGTGAACTGGAAGGACGGCAAGGCGGTGCTGCGTAGCGAGCGGAACGAATATTGATGACCGGCCCCTCCCCAATCGGACCCGACGCCGGCGCCACCTTCTACCACGGCACGCGCGCCGACCTCGCGGTCGGCGACCTGCTCGCGGTCGGCTGGGGCAGCAATTATCAGGCCGCGCCGATGTCGTGGATCTATTTCTCGGCCGCACTCGAGTCGGCGATCTGGGGTTGCGAGCTGGCGGCCGGAGAAGGCCGCGAGCGCATCTATATCGTCGAACCCACCGGCGACTGGTTCGACGACCCCAATCTCACCGACAAGAAATTCCCCGGAAACCCGACGCGCAGCTATCGCAGCCAGGCGCCGCTGCGCATCGTCGGCGAGGTCGAAAGCTGGACCCCGCACGATCCCGACGTGCTCGCGGCGATGAAGGCCAATCTCGCGCGGTTGCAGGCCGAGGGGGCGCCGATCATCGACTAGCGGCTTGCCAAATCAGCGCTACAAATGTAGCGCATGAGTCGGTTCATCTTGCCCACCCGGGAGTTCCGATGCTGACGCCCCTGCTCACGCTCGCCGCCGCGGCCGCAACGCCCGCCGCCGCTGCCGACCTCGCCGCGATCGAGGCGACCTGCTTCGACTATGTCGACGGCCAGCTCGAGGGCGATCCCGAACGCGTCAAACGCGCGCTGCACCCCGACCTCGCCAAGCGCCGCGTGCTCGGAGACATGCCCGACGAGCGGCTCGGCCTGCAACGGATGAGCCGCGAGGAGCTCGTCAACCTCACCAAGCGTGGCGCGCTCAAGACACCGCAGGCCGAGTGGAGCCGGTCGTGCCGCATCCTCGACGTCGCGGGCGACGCCGCCGCCGTCCGTGTCGAAACCCCATGGTTCGTCGACTATTTCCACATGGGCAAGTTCGGTGAACGCTGGGTCATCGTCAACGCGATGTGGCATATGAAACCGCGGGAGACTGTAAAATGAGGACCGTCCTGCCTCTCGCCGCCGCGCTGCTGCTCGCCCCCATAGCGAGCGCGCAACCCGCCGCGCCGGACACCCCCGTCGAAGCGCAGCGAACGACCGCCGAACGCGTCTTCCTCGAGAAGATGGGACAGGGCAAATTCGACATCTCGCCCGACATCTACACCCCAGGCTTTCGCGCCCGCACCCCCGACGGCGACTATGACATCGAGCAGGACAATGCCTCGGGCGCCGAATGGCGCCGCGCCGCGCCCGACCTCAAGGTCAGCGTCGTGCGCACGATCGTCGAGCGCGACCTTGCCGCGGTGCACTGGCGCGCCGCGGGCACCAACAGCGTCGCCGCCGCGGGACTGCCGGGCGCGGGCAAGCCCTTCGCGATCGACGGCATGACCTTTTTCCGCTTCGAGGGCGGCCGCATCGCCGAGGAATGGAGCGTCATGGATATCGCCCGCCTGACGAAGCAGCTCGGCGCAAAATGACCGGCCGGGCTCTTGCGCTCGACTAGCTCTTCTTCGCCCGCGCCGGCTTCTCGAGATTCGCTTCGACCGCGGCGCGCACCAGCGCCTTGAACGCCGCCTCGTCGACACTGTCGCCCTCGAACAGGTCGATCGCGCGCCGCGTGTTGCCGTCGAGGCTCGAATTGAACAGCCTTTTGGGGTCGGCCAGCGCCGCGCCCTTGGCAAAGGTCAGCTTGACCTTGTCCTTGTACGTCTCACCCGTGCACAGGATGCCCGCATGCTCCCACACCGGCACCCCCGCGGGGTTCGTCGGCTTCTGCCACTTCACCGTCTCCTCGACGTCGGGGTCGGCGGCGTGGATCAGCGCGCGCAGCTTCGCCAGCGTGTCGCCGCGCCAGTTGCCCAGTCCAGCGATCTTCGCGTCGATAAGATCCGCCGTCATCCTGTGCTCCTCACATCTTCTCGCCGGGCAGCGCCGCGGCCTGTTTCACCCAGTCGGCGAAGGCTTCTTCATCGACCGGCTCATCTTCATGGATATGGAAATAGCGCGTGTCACCGCTCTTCGACGCGACCGGCGGCACCGGGTTCAACGACTGGCCGCGAAAGAAGGCGACCTTGATATATTTGTCGAAGCAATGGACGCTGAGGAACCAGTGCGTAGGCTCGTCGCCCTGCCCCGGCGGACCATAGAGCGGCGAATTCCATTTGACCGCCTTCGCGACCCCCGGAACGACCTTTTCGATCAGCGCGTCGAGCCGCGCCCACACGCCCGACTTCCACCCCGGCATTGCCGCGATATAGGCCTGCACCGGCGCGTCGCCATAGCCTTTGGCGATCTGCGGATTGCCGCCCGACAGCAGGACGGGCGCTTTTTCGGCCATGGAATCAGCTCCTCTCGAAGCCAAGAGACCGTCCCGGCCGCGGCGAGTCAAGCTAGCCCGCGATCTCCGCCGTCGCCGCGCGCTCGATCGCTGCGCGCCAGTGGCGCTGCACCGGCAGCAGGAAAATCTCCGACAGCGCGCGCTCGATCTCGTCGGCGGTCAGATAGCGCCGGTCGATGCGTCCGTCGGTCAGCCGCGTCGTCAGCCGGTTGTCGCGCAGGCCATAGCGCGCCTCGGCGGTCGTGCGCGCCGCGCTCAGCTGGTGGCGGAAATGCGAGTCCGGATGCGCCGACGTGTACCAGTTGCCGACTTCGTAATCGATCGCGGGCGGCGGCGTGTCGTCGATCAGGTACAGCGTCCGCCATTCGCCCTCGATCAGCGCCGCGACCTGCCACACGTCGTGCCGCACGATGCGATAGGTCTCGTGCCGCGTCGGCTGCGGTTCCTCGCTGTCCATCGCGAGCGGAGCGGGCGGTACCGTCGCGCCGAAACCGACATCGACAAGCCACGGCCGGCCGGCCAGCCGCACGCGCACGACCATATGCGTGCGTGGGGTCGGCGGCGCATCGTCGGGCAGCATCCAGCGGACGCGGCCGATCAGCCCCTCGGCGTCGAACCCGACCGCCTGCAACACGCGCAGGAACAGCCCATTTTGTTCGAAACAATATCCGCCGCGCCGCCGGCCGATCAGCTTCGCATCGACCGCGTCGGCACCGATATCGATCCCCGCGCCGGTCAGCGCGTCGATCGCCTCGAACGGGATCGCGGCGATATGCGCCGCCTGCAACGCCGCGAGCACCTCCATCGTCGGCGCCACCGGTCCGGTATAGCCGATCCGCGCGAGGTAGCGCGGCAGGAAGGCCGCGGCGGGCGCGTCATTATCGGAATCGACGGGGTCGGAAGGCGTGGCAGCGGGATAGTGCAACATGGACAAAGCTCCGTTCGCGAATCATCTGTCCAACTCTTATGAAAGCTCAACCCCGGTTGAGATCAAGCGCCGATTGACGCCGATTGACGAGGCAGTTCCCTGTCCCGCAAAACACCCTCATCTTGGTAACTTAGCCATTGCAGGCAATCCCACACTGCGGCAGACGCGTCACACAACATAAGTCGCATAACAGAAACATCTCAGGGAGCCCCTCATGCGCACCACGACTTATTCGCGTCTCGCCGCCGCGCTCGCGCCGGCCTTTATCCTCCTCACCATGGGCACCGCCAATGCCGCGACTTGCGAGGAAGCCTTTGTCAAAAAGGGCAATCCGATCACCGCGCTGCGCTTCACGGCCGCGGTGACCGTCGCGGACCTGCCCCCCGCGGTCGCGATCGGCCAGATGCGCGGGATCGTCGCGGCGAAGGGCTATGACATCATGGCCGACGAGGCCGAATATGGGTCGATGCTGATCGAACAGCCGATGACCGGCACCGTGCGCGCCTTCCCGATCCAGATCACCGCTACCCAAACCGGCGGCATCGGCACTGTCGTTATGGAAGCCAAGCTGCGCGCGGGCCAGTCGGTCGGCAGCGATGCGGCGAAGGCCGAAATGTGCGGCATCCTGAACCAGATCAAGGGCGGCAAGGCGGGCGCCGCCGCCGCGAAAAAGGGCGCAACCGCGATCACCGTCGCCGCCGCGCCGGTGAAGATGAACTCGCTGAGCTTCTCGCAGCAAGTGTCGAAGGACACCGAACGCAATTCGGCGGGCATTCTCACCCGCTACAAGGGCAAGCAATTCACGATCGACGGGTCGGTCGCCTATGTCACCAAGGACGGCAAGGATTTCCGCGTCGGCTACAAGATCCCCGAACCGTGGGAACAGGCAATCCGCCTGCCGAACCAGGCGCCGTTCAAGACCGATATCGTCTGTTATATGGCGCCCGGACAGGCCGCCTATTCACTCCAGCTCAAACCCGACAAGGGCATCAAACTGACTGGCACCGTCGAGGATTTCGATGAATATAAGCATGTCATCTGGCTAAAGGACTGCCGACCGGCGCAGTAACAGGGCCAAGGATAGCGACGGGAGGGACGCCATGCGCGAAATGATAGCGGCGGTGCTGGCTTTCGGCGTGGCGGCGCCTGCCGTTGCCGCCGACGCGCCCGCCAGCGATATTGCAGCACTGCGCGCCTTTGCCGACGCATTCGACGCGGCGCAGATCGCGCAGGACCGCGCCGCGCTCGACCGCATGGTCGCCGACGATCTCGCCTTCATCGACGGCAGCGGCAAGCGATACGGCAAGGCGTTTTTTATCGACGGCTGGACCGGTGCCGACGATGATTACGACCCCGTCACGCTGACCGATCGCGTCATCCTTCCGCTCGGCAAGGACGCGGGCATCGCGAGCGCCGAGACGATCCTGTCGGGCCGCTCGGCTGGCACGCCCTTCCGCGTCCGCATCCGCTTCACCGATATTTTCAAGCGCCACGGCGACAGCTGGCAGGCGACCTATATCCATGTGACGCGGATGGCGCTGGAAGACGCGCCAAAGCCATGACGCGTACGCGCCGCGCGGTCCGCCTGACGGTCCGCGCGATCGGGTTGCTGCTTCTCCTGTTCCTGCTGTTCGCGCTGGTCCTTGCAGTGAACGGCTGGAACGCCTTCGGGCAGGCGCCGTCGGGCACGCGGCTCGAAAAACTCGCCGCCTCGCCGCATTGGAAGGACGGCGCCTTCACCAATGGCCGCGGTGGCTGGATCGACCGGCAGGCCGCCTATCGCGGGCTGCTCACCGCGTCGGCGGTCACCGAGCCCGAGCCCGGCGCGCCGGTGCCGGTCCGGCGCACCGACGCCGCGACGCTCGCGCAGCTTCCCACCAGCGGGCTGCGCGTCACCTGGTTCGGCCACAGCTCGACCCTCGTCGAGATCGATGGCAAGCGCATCCTCGTCGATCCGATGTGGGGCCAGCGCGCCTCGCCGGTCGGCTGGCTCGGCCCCGCGCGCTGGTATGCACCGCCAATCGCGATTGCCGACCTGCCGCCGATCGACGCCGTGGTGATCTCGCACGACCATTATGATCATCTCGACCAAGGCACGATCCGCGCGCTCGACCGCGGCGGCACCACCTTCATCGTCCCGCTCGGGATCGGCTCGCACCTCGCCTATTGGGGCGTCGACGAGAAAAAGATCGTCGAACTTGACTGGTGGGGCGAGAAGAAAGTCGGCGCCGTCACCATCGTCGCGACCCCCGCGCGCCACGCGTCGGGCCGCCTCGGCAGCCAGAGCAACCAGACCTTCTGGGCGGGCTATGCGCTGATCGGGCCGCAGCACCGCGTCTGGTATTCGGGCGACACCGGCTTCGCCCCCGAATTCGCCGAGATCGGCCAGCGTCTCGGCCCGTTCGATGCGACCCTGCTCGACACGGGCCAGTATAATCCCGCCTGGCCCGACAATCATCTCGGCCCCGAACTTGCGGTCGAGGCGCACCGGCTCGTCGGGGGCAAGACGCTGATCCCGATCCATTGGGCGCTGTTCAACCTCGCGCCGCACGCGTGGACCGAACCGCCCGAGCGCATCCTCGCCGCCGCGCGCTGCGCCGGGGTCCGGCTTGCGATGCCGCGCCCCGGCGAAAGTATCGATCCCGCGACCGCACCGCCGCCGACGCGCTGGTGGCCCAAGCTCGTCTGGCGGACCGCGGCGCAAAAGCCGCAGGTCGCAACGCTCAACGGCGATCCGGCGCACCGCGTCGCGGTAGCCCCGTGCAAGGCGCCCTCAACCTGACGATTCGACTCTCGCGGCAAATGAGAACATAATAGGAACATTGATCCGATTCGGAGGATGATGATGGACCCGATGTTCCGCTATTTCCTGGGGTTTCAGGTAAGCACCGACCGCGCGGGCTGGCTCGCGCGCCAATTGCCGTCCGTTTCAGGCGACCTCTTCGCAGGGCTCAAGCCGCAGCTTTATCATCTGACATTGTGCACGATCGCCGAAACGAACGAGCCGCAGCCCTTCCTGCGCGGGCAGGTCGCCAAAGCGTTCGGCGCGGGCCTTCCGGCCGCGAGTCCGATACCCTTCGGGCGCATCGTCTCGCGCGGCGCCGGCGCCGAACTGATCACCGCTGGCAGCGTCGGCGCGATCCGCCAGACCTATGACGCGATCATCGCGTGTCTCGCGGCGCAAGACATCGAGCCGATGCACCGCAAATCGGGCCTCCGCCCGCACATCACGCTCGGCTATGGGACGTGCGAATTCGATCCCGTCCCGGTCGCCTGGAACTGGACCCCACGCGATCTCGTGCTGATCGAAAGCCACATCGGCCATCGCCGCCACCGCATGCTGCAAAGCTGGACATTGGAACCACCGGCGCAGGGCAGCTTCGGCTTCATGGCCGAAGACCTGCCCGCGCCGTTGCTCCGGGCCGCTTAAGCCTCCAGATTGTGCTCGAGCGTGATCTCGCAGTTGAGCAGCTTCGATACCGGGCAATTCTTCTCGGCTTCCTCGGCGATCTTCGCGAATTCGTCGGCGCTGATCCCCGGCACCTTGCCGGTCAGCGTCAGCGCCGATTTGGTGATCTGGAAACCGCCGTCGACCTGATCGAGCGTCACCGCGGCGCTCGTCTCGAGCGTGTCGCCATTATAACCCGCGCGCGAAAGGCCGAACGACAGCGCCATGGTGAAGCACGCCGCATGCGCCGCCGCGATCAGTTCCTCAGGGTTCGTCCCCGGCAATCCTTCGAAGCGCGTCCCGAAACCATAGGGCTGCTTGTCGAGCACCCCCGACTTGGTCGTGATCGACCCCTTGCCTTCCTTGCCGAAACCTTCGTAGCGGGCGGATGCGCGATTGACGGTCATGCTCGTATCTCCTTTTTGGGGTGAGTCTCGTCCCTGTTTCTACATCAAGCGGCCAGTAGCGGCATACCGACAAAGGTATGACTCAACCCATCCTTCGGTCAGGCGAGCCCGCGCCGCGCGCCCACGCGCTTCCACGCCTTTTCATGGAAGAAGAATGCGACAGCATTGATACAGGGTTCGATGATCGCGATCCCGCCCGCGAGCGCGACCGATCCAGTCATCACATAGGCGACACTGAACCCGATGGTCAGGTGGATCGAAAGGTAAGTGAAGGTCTTGATCAGATCGAGGGGCATGGCGCATCTCCAGCGGGAGGCACCAAATTAAGAACGATTCGCAACAACCGCCAGATATACCTTTAGGTCAGTCTGATCGATTTTTCCGGCCTTCGTTCCTCGCTATTTCCTGATCTTTCCGACCAGCGCCGCCGCCGTATCCTTGGCCGTTGCGCCCGGCGCGCTACCGATCGTCAGTATGACGAAGCGGCTGTCGTCGAGGAAGACGTTCATCTGGTTGATCCCGGGGACGAAGAAAGCTGCCTTGCCCAGCCCCGCGACATCTTCGATCTTCTTGTCGGAAAAGGCAGCCATCGTCTTTTCGGTCGTCTCGCGCGTCTGCTTGATCGCGGCATCGCTATTGTCGGCAATCGGCGAGCGCCGCGCCATCAGCGTGGCTGTGCTGCCGCCCGCAAGGCGATAGGTGCATTCGGATGTCGCGGCGTTGGCGCCTTCAGCCTTGTTGACAAAGGCCAGGCTGGTTTCGGTCACGCTATCGGCCAGGGCCGCCCCGACCGCCGCCTTGTCGAGCAACGCGCAGGCATCGCTCGCGTCCCAGTCGCTCGCGGCGGCCACCTTGTCGTCGCCATCGACCTTCGCGCCGTCCTTCGCCCCACCACATCCGGCGAGAAGCAAACAGCTTATCCCGGCGACGATCATTCCGTTCACACCTTTACGCATAGGATTCTCCCATCAAACGGTGCGACCCGCCGCAACGATGCGCGCAAAGCACCGGCACCGCAAGATCGTCCCCGATTTAAAAGAGATAGGCGCTCAGCGCCGTACAACCCCGGCCCGGTCGAGTTCGGGACCAAGCCGCCCGGTCAGCCACATCGCCCACATTTTGAAATCGGCTGCAAGGCTCCACAGCGGATAGGTAAAAGTCGCCGGCCGGTTCTTCTCGACCCCGAAATGCGCGATCCACGCAAAGAAATAGCCCGCGAGCGGTAAGGCGATCAGCCACCCCCAGCGTCCGCTCAGCACCGTGGCGACGGCGATCAGCACGACAAGGCTCGTTCCGACATAATGTAGCGCGCGCGTCGACGCCTTGCTGTGCTCGCGCAGGTAAAAGGGCCAGAATTCGGCAAAGGTCGTATGGAGGCGCGCCATCGCGCAATGCTGCCCTTCGTCGCGGTACGGGTCAACTACAGGCTGCGCGCCGCCTCGTCGATCAGCGCAGCAACCTCGACAGGCCGCGAGGCGAGCGATGCGTGCCCCGCATCGAGCGTGATGATCTTGCGCGCGCCGAGCCGGCCCGACATCGCCGTCTGGTTCGCCGGGGCGATCATCCGGTCTTCACTCGAAATCTGGTACCAGCTCGGCTTCACCCGCCACGCCGGATCGCTCACCGCCTCGCCAAAGGTCGACGCCAGCGGCGCCTTTTGCGTCACCGCCATCACCAGCGCCTCGTCGGCGCTCACGTCCTGGCAAAAGCTTTCGTGGAACTTGTCGGATTTGACCCAGAGATAACCGTCGGCGTCGGGCGCCAGGTTCGCCGCGCCCGCGGGCGGATGCTGCTGCGTCAGCGCACCGGGGCTCTCGCCCGCATCGGGCGCAAACGCGGCGATATAGACGAGCCCCGCGACATTCGGCGCGGTCCCCGCCTCGGTGATCACCGCGCCGCCATAGCTGTGCCCGACGAGCAGCACCGGCCCGTCGACCTGCGCCGCGATCTGCCGCGTCCGCGCCGCGTCGCCCGCGAGCGAGGTCAGCGGCAGTTCGACCGCGCGCATGCCCTTGTGCCCCAACCGATCGAGCTCGACGATCGCCTTCGCCCAATGCGCCGCGCCGCCCCAGAAGCCGTGCACGAGGATGATCGTTGGAAGCGCTGCCATGGTCCCGACTCCTGTAGAATTTCGCGAAGCCCGAAGCTAACATGCCCGCTAATGACCTGACAGCGAAGAACGTTGGCGGGATTTCGGGGGAGGAATTTTCATGAAAAAATCGACGCGCGCGCTGCTTGGGTTGGTCCTGCTCGACCTGATCGTCGTCGCCGGGGCGTGGTGGATGATCGACCGGACGCAGAGCGGCGCGTGGAATTCGAACGATCCCGCGGGCTCGATCACGATGGTGACGACGACCGCGGGCATGCTCGTCGGCGTGATCTCGGTCGTGCTGCTGCTCGCCTTCGTCATGCACCGCCGCGCGGGGAACTGATTAGCGGGCCTTTCGGGTCGCCCGCATCCTCACCCCTTGCTGTTGACGATCACGTCCCAATGATCCTCGACCAGCGCGAAGCGCTTGGCCTCTTCGGCCTTGAACTTCGCGAGGTCGGGGAACAAGCGCGCACCCACAGCTTCTGCGGCGGCGTCATATCCGGTGCCGTCGCCGACCGCATCCTCGGCACCGCGATAGGTGATCGTCACGCGCAGGTCCCAGCGCGTCCCGCCCGCCATATGGGTGAAGGGGGTCGTCGTCTCGATCCGGGTGATGAAACCCAGCCGCTTCATCTCGTCGAGGATCGGCTGGTGGTTCTTCGCATAGAGCGCGCGGAACTCGTCCATCCCGCCCCAGCGGATGCGGTAATAATATTCGATCGTCACCGGGGTCGCCTTGGCGGCAACCGATGCTGGCGCGGCGGCGGATGGTGCGACCGCAGGCGCGCCGGCGATCAACAGAAGTGGTAAAATGGAAAGCATGGCCCCTCTCCCCTTCGCATCGAAGTCTACGCCTCAAGCGCAAGGGGTCAAGCCACCCGAAACGACACAGCCCTCCCGCCTGGGTCGCAGGGGCGGGAGGGCCGTGTTCCGGGCCGGCATGATCGGCGCGCCCGGAGACGAAAATATCGTGCGGCTTAGCGCGCCGCCGCCTCGCGGACCTTCTGCACCGCGGGGAGGAGCAGGCCGATCAGGATCTGCACCGGGTTCGACGTCACCGTCATGCCGCCCTGTGCGGGCTGCGCCGACTGCGCCATCGCGGGGGTCGCCGACAGGGCGATGGTGAGGGCCATTACAGGGGCGAGGATCATCTTCCTGGTCATCGTCTCTTCCTTTTCACATTTGTTGATCTGGTTCGAATTTCGTTCGGGTCGCTCCCGATGACCTGCTTATGACGCACAGCCGATCATCCGGCCGTGATCGCCATCACTCGGCCAAAGAAATTTCACAAATCACGGAAAAGAAACGAAAGAAATTTACGCTTGGCGCTTGATCCGCACCAGCGCGCTATCGAGCGCCTGCAGGAATTGCGAGCGGTCGGCCTTCGAAAAAGGCGCCGGCCCGCCCATCCCGTCGCTCATTCCCGAACGCAGGTCGGCCATGATCGCGCGCGTCGCGATCGCCGGGCCGATCGACGCCATGGTGAAGGGCTTACCATTGTGTCCAAGCACCGTCGCCCCGGCTTTCAAAGCACGATCCGCGAGCAGGATGTCGGCGGTAATCACCACGCTCCGGGCACTCGCCGCCTCGGCGATCCAGTCGTCGGCAGCATCGAAACCGTCCGAGACGACAATCCTTTCGATCAACACATGTTCGGGCACGCGCAGCCGACTGTTGCTGACGACCTTCACCGCCACCTCGTGCCGCCACGCGACGCGGTAAATCTCGTCCTTCACCGGACAGGCGTCGGCATCGACCAGGATCTGGATGGCATTCGTCATGGGCAAAGGGTCAGCCGACCTCGACGCCCTTCCAGAAGGCGATGCGATCGCGGATCGCCTCGGCCGCCTCCTTGGGATCGGGATAATACCAGGCGGCGTCCGCGTTCACCTGACCATCGACGGTGACATGATGATAATGCGCGAGGCCCTTCCAAGGGCATACGCTCGTCGTCGCGCTCTCCGACAGCAGCGCCGCATCGACCGCGTCGCGCGGGAAATAATGATTGCCCTCGACGACCACCGTATCGTCGCTGTCGGCGATCACCGCGCCGTTCCACCGTGCCTGCACCATGTCGTCCTCGCTTCCTTCGCGCCTATTTCTTCATATTGTCGAGCCCGGCGACAACGCCCGTCTTGGTCGACGGATTGCTGGCATTCGGCTTCTTCGGCTTTTCGGCCTTCGGCTTGCGGACTTCGCGATTGGTCTTCTTTTGACCCTTGGCCATGCTCAATACCTTGAAAGGTGGCGAACGCCTCTGCCCGCCGCGGCCAAGTCTACGCGCATTGCCTGCCCGCGTCGCCTCTTATCCCGCCAGCCCGTCCCACATCAGCTTCGCACCGAGCAGCACCATCAACAGATAAATGAGGACATAAAAGCGCGCGCCATCGATCCGTTTCAGCCAGCGCACGGTGAGCAAGGTCGAGACGATCGCGAGCGGCATCAGCAGCGCGGCGGCGACGAGCACTTCGTGCGGAAAGGCGCCGAGCGCGATATAGGCGGGCACTTTCATCCAGTTGATCGCCGCAAACAGGATCGAGCTGGTGCCGACGAAAACAAGATGCGGCAGCCGGCGCGGCGTGACCCACATCTGGAACGGCGGGCCGCCGGCGTGCGCGATCTGGCTGGTGAAGCCCGTCGCGATCCCGAACAGGCTGCCGACCCAGCCCGGAGAGGTTGACGCCGCGACGACGCGCCCGCCGCGTTCGACCCACAGTCTATATAGCCCGAACGCCAGCGTGATCGCGCCCAGCGCCGCCATCAGCTTCGCCTCGTCGACGCGCTCGGCATAAAAATAGCCCGCGGCGATGCCGACCGCCGCGCCGGGGAGCATCCATGCGATGACCCAGCCGTCCCACGTCTTGCGGAACGACCAGACGCTGACGACGTCCTGCACGATCAGGATCGGGAGCAGCAGCGCGGCGGCGATCGTCGGCGGCAGCACCAGCGCGACGAGCGGCGTCGCGAGCGCCCCGACCCCCGACAAGCCGCCCTTGGCGAGCCCGAGCAGCACCACCGCAATGGCGAGCACCAGCAGCGTCAGCGGATCAGCGAGCAGGCTCATTCGGCGGCGACGCCCGGTTCGTCGGGCAGCCGCCAGTCGATCGCACCGCGCCCCTGCGCCTCGAGAAACGCGTTCGCCTGGCTGAACGGCCGCGACCCGAAAAAGCCGTTATGCGCCGACAGCGGCGAGGGGTGCGGCGCGCGCAGGATCAGGTGCGGGCTTCCCGCGCCCAGCCCCGCGACATTCGCCGCCTTTTTCTGCGCATGGCTGCCCCACAGGATGAAGACCTTCGGCGCCGGATCGGCAGCGACCGCCGCGACGACCGCATCAGTGAACTTCTCCCACCCCTTGCCCTGATGCGACGCGGCCATGCCGCTTTCGACCGTCAGGCAATTGTTGAGCAGCAGCACGCCCTGCTCGGCCCAGGATTTGAGATAGCCATGCGACGCGCGCGGAATGCCGAGGTCGCTCTGCATTTCCTTGTAGATATTGACGAGGCTCGGCGGCGTCCGAACGCCGGGCTGAACCGAAAAGCACAGCCCATGCGCCTGCCCCGGTCCGTGATACGGATCCTGACCCAAAATCACGACGCGCACATCCTGCGGCGGCGTCGCGTCGAGCGCCGCGAACCAGTCGCGCGGCCTCGGATAGATCGCCTTGCCCTTGTCGCGCTCGGCGCCGAGAAACGCCTTGAGCGCTGCCATATAGGGCTGCTCGAACTCGCCGCCGATGCGTGCGAGCCAGTCGGGATGCAGTTTGACCTCGGCCATGCCCGCGCTTCACCAGAGCAGCGCCGCCTTGTCCAGTGCCCTGGCCGGTTTTCGACCGGTTGCGGTCATTTCCTCCTCCCTGCGCCGCAGGGAGGCTTCTCAAGCTCGTCACCCCGGACTTGATCCCGGGTCAACAACGACGATGCAGCCAATGGATCCCGGATCAAGTCCGGGATGACGAAGGTCGGGAAGCGACCGATTGCGGCCGCGAGAGAGATTTACCCCGGCGAAGGCCGAGGCCCAGAGCGCACTAAACAAACGCCCGCTCTTTAACGCTCTGTGCCCCGTCTTTCGCCGGGGTGCACGAAGGACAGCTCACCATCCCATAGCCAACATGCGGAAGCAAATTCATCCCGCACTGCCGCGAAGCGGCCAGCGGCCTTGTTCGACATGGGTGGTCTTGCCGACGATGCTTTCCATCAGGATGATTTCGTCGACCGTCCAGCCGATCGGCGGCATCTTCTGCGCGTTGAGGCGGTCGCCGCGATAGTTGATCGTGATGTGCGGTTCGGGGGTGGTGCCGTCCATGATCGGCGCCTTTTCGCGCAGCAGATGGTTCACCAGCGCCTTCTGAAACGCCCGCGCCTCGGCCAGCGGATCGCGCGTGCGCAGCGTCACCGCCTTGCGGTTCTCGATCCGGTCGAAGCGGAGCGGAAAGGGCGCCGCGGCGAAGCCGCCGAGCGCGGCGATCGTCGCGGGCAGCCACTCGGGCGGCGCATAGTGCAGGTCGTAGAGCGAGATGAGCGTGACATGGAGGAGGTCGGGGCCGCGTCCGGGGTCGTTGCGGGGCAGCGCGGCGATCTGCGCCTGCACCTCCGGCGGCGGCTTGGCCATGACGTAGAGGGGGTTCCGGGCGCGCATCGGTGGGAGTGTAGCATGATGCGGCTGTGAGGCCGACTGTCGGCCGCTTCGTGATCGTGGGGACGCCAGCGAACAATCCGTTCCCTCAAGCCGCTTTCAATGCGCCAAGGACTGATTCAAATTTCTCTTTTGTTGCTTGGCTGAGAATTTTGGCGACCGCTTTCGCGTGCGTTTCGCGCGCCGGATATAACGCGCGCATCGTTGCCAAGAACTCATTCTTCGAAACGTTCTCGTTCAGCTCTCCAAAGGCAAGCTGATATAGAGCCCCCTTCTCTTCCTTGGTAAACATCCCTTCAATCTTGGTCTTGTTTCCCGGTAATAGGACGAAGTCGCCATCGACTAATCCGAGCGTTTTCATATAACTCGTCTTCTGGTCGGTCCCCTCTTTGTCAGAGTCGAGAAGGACCCGGAATTTTGCGCCCCAGCCGAGATTTAGAGAAATAAGAGTTGAAAGGTTCGACGCTGACGAACCCGGATATATGGCATGCGTATGTTTACTTTTCAGAGCGGTTTCGATTATCTCAAGCGCGAGAGCGTCCGACGGACCTTCTGTTATTATCGCTTTCTCCCAAGGAATATCAAGATTGTTTGGAATAATGTTAAGTGCATCAAATAATGGCTGATAGTAAGATGATTTGGCATCTCTTCCTTTAATATAATCGCCCCATCGGGTGCAAAGGACTATCCCTTTTTCTCGCCGAACTACGTATGTATTCTTTATGTTCTGAAGCGATATAAGATAGCGACTGTGTGTCGTGTAAACGAGAGTCGTATCTTCGACGAGCGTATGAAAATCTTGAACCATTTTTTGCTGAGCAGTTGAGTGTAAATTGCTCGCTGGTTCGTCGATTAGATAGATAGGCTTTCCAGAACCTTCTCTCAATTTTTTTCTACGGAATTCTGTTTTCATTAAAAAAGCAAGATACCACACAGCACCTTTGCTTCTTTCGTGAACAGAGAATGTGGTACCGTCTTGCTCGGTGATTTTAATCTCAAAATATTTTCCGGCACTGTTGTAGTCAATTTCCGCGTGCTCGATCTCCTTCACGCCGGATAAATTCACCCATTTCTCGGTAAATGTTCTCTGCAGTGTCTTATTGACTTTTTTTAGAACAGAGCGGGCGTCATCTTCGCGGGGATTCGCCTTCGCGTAATATGTCTCGAATTTCTTAATTGAATAGGTGTGGTCTGTATTATAAAATAGCCCGTCGATTATATCATACCAAGAGCCATTATAGGCATGGTTCTGAGGTTTGGTATAAATTCTATCAGGAATAGAATCTTTAAAATCTTCAAAATACAGAATAAATGGGCAGCGTCTTACAATCTCCTGAGCCAGTATGCGACCAATTCGATGTTTATTGAAAACTTCCCCGTCAATCTGATAGTATGATTTGCCAGGCGCCCCATTCGAAAAGGGTATAACCCTTGAGATAGTCACACTTTTTTTGGCGTTCACGCGATTGATAAATTGGTCGATTTCTGATCGGTCTGATGCATTAAAATCAGCAGCCTTAAAAATCTTTTTAAAGAAATTGAAATCCAGTGGCTCGGTAAAAGCAATACTCGCGCTTATGACGCATGGCTGACTGCATTCGATATCCTGTTTATTTCTCATCGACGTGAAGAACTGTTTCAATTTTTCTGGAAGCGGATCATTGTTGAAGTCGAAAGTCTCGATCGCTTTCAGTATCGTCGTTTTTCCCGATTCGTTGAGACCTAGAAGAAGTGTTAGATCATTTTTTGCGAAATCGAGTTCGACTGCCTCCAGCCCCCTGAACGATCGCACCTTGAAATGCGTGTACGAGAAATAATTTTGGGGGTCCTTCTCCTCATGGAAGATAGGCAGCGGATCGCTGTAGAACTCATCAAGAATTGCGATGATCGCCTTAGTCCACGTGAACAGCATGATCCTGCACCCCCAAGACTCGTGCTGTGCACGGTCATTCTGTAAGCAGTTTAGCGTTCGTTGTGGGATCGGCAATAAGTCTTCACTCTTGTCCCTTGGGACACGAATGTCTCGTTAAGCGCTCTAGTTAAAGCCCCAGCGCCGCAAACTTTCTGCTTGCCGTTTGAAGCGAAGCAACGGGTCTGGGATTCTTACCCTTCGTGCCGAGCAAAGTTGGAATGCTCACGCCAACTTTACCCAACGACAAGCGCGGCTGAAGCTTCCTCAGATCTTGCCCTAAGCTTCCGCCAACATGAGGCTGGAGAACAGCGCATAGTTGAATGATAAAGGCTTGATCGATGTGGACGGCACACTGCAGCCAAGGTTCGTCATATTTTCTTATGCCGTGAGAAATGTGGTTTCTCACAATTTTTGAGAAATCTAACCACAGTTCCCAAAGGTCATTCATAGGCGCTGCACCGGCTACTTGATTGAATGTCAATGTCGGACCATAAAGCTTGTCGAAAATCTTGGGATAATTGACTCTGTCGGGAGTAAAATCGTTGTTCTGTAGCCATGTCACGGCATCAGAATACATTACGTGGTTCCTTCTCAAACCCACGAGTAGAACGCGGCGAAGGATATTTTCAGTCACCGCGTGAACTCGAATGAAGTATCCTTCTGGATCGCCGCGCTTGGCGCCTGAAAGGAACCTTGCGGTCATCCCATTTCTACGCAGCCAAGGACGCCAATTGGTCAGGTCGGTAACCATCGCACCCTCCGTCTGAGACTAGTTTCGCCATCGGTCTAGCAGGGTCGAAACATTCTCAATCATGCTCCCGGCCACCCGCACCCATATACAGCTCGCTCCCCGTTTCCTTGAACAGCTCGCTCATCTCGGCCATGCCCTTTTCGGCTTCCTCGGCGGCGAGGAAGTTTTCGGCGGGCTGGTTCTGCTTCGCCGCGAACTCGCGCACTTCCTGGCTGATCTTCATCGAACAGAATTTCGGGCCGCACATGCTGCAGAAATGCGCGGTCTTGGCGCCTTCGGCGGGGAGCGTCTGGTCGTGATATTGCTCGGCCGTGTCGGGATCGAGCGACAGGTTGAACTGGTCGCGCCAGCGGAATTCGAAGCGCGCTTTCGATAGCGCGTCGTCGCGCACCTGCGCGGCGGGGTGGCCCTTGGCGAGGTCGGCGGCGTGGGCGGCGAGCTTGTAGGTGACGACGCCGACCTTCACATCGTCGCGGTCGGGCAGGCCCAGATGCTCTTTGGGGGTGACGTAGCAAAGCATCGCGGTGCCGTACCAGCCGATCTGTGCGGCGCCGATGCCGCTGGTGATATGGTCGTAGCCGGGCGCGATGTCGGTGGTGAGCGGCCCGAGCGTATAGAAGGGCGCCTCGCCGCACGCTTCGAGCTGCTTTTCCATATTCTCCTTGATCTTGTGCATCGGGACGTGGCCCGGGCCCTCGATCATCACCTGCACATCCTGTGCCCAGGCGCGCTTGGTGAGCTCGCCCAGCGTGTAGAGCTCGGCGAATTGCGCCTCGTCGTTCGCGTCATAGATGCTGCCGGGGCGCAGGCCGTCGCCGAGGCTGTAGGCGACGTCATACGCCTTCATGATCTCGGTAATCTCGTCGAAGCGTTCGTAGAGGAAGCTTTCCTTGTGATGCGCGAGGCACCATTTCGCCATGATGCTGCCG
>Ga0209257_1000341_pt1 | contig 97266 bp, 85 predicted proteins | sample AraplaCvi_mCL_r2_FD_184277 | JGI IMG/M metagenome (GOLD analysis project Ga0209257, IMG submission 184277) | Arabidopsis root microbial communities from North Carolina, USA - plate scrape MF_Cvi_mCL_r2 (SPAdes) (version 2) | ecosystem: Host-associated > Plants > Roots > Endosphere | place: USA...
GCGGCGACGCCGAAGGTGTTGCGCGATTGCAGCGGCGCGTCGCGCAGGACGCGGATGGGGTCGGTCATGGGGACTTGCGCTTGCGATTCATACGATCGGCGGCATGTTGCCGCGACTCGGAGCTTCCTTGCGGCGACGCATGGCTTCGACGCATTCGGTGATCAGCGCCGGCCCGCGATAGACCAGCCCGGTGTAGCACTGCACCAGCGTCGCGCCCGCGGCCATCTTCGCCGCGGCGTCGGCGCCGGAGAGGATGCCGCCCACGCCGATCATCGGGATCGATTCGGGAAGACGGGTGCGCATCATGCGCAGCACGGCCGTCGCCTGCCCAAGCAGCGGCTTGCCCGACAGCCCGCCGGCTTCGCTCGCCAGCGCAGAGCCTTCGATGCCGACGCGCGAGATCGTGGTGTTGGTGGCGATCACGCCGTCGACGTGCAGGTCGCCGAGCACGCGCGCGGCGGCCTCGACGTCGTTGTCGGTCAGGTCCGGTGCGATCTTCACCAGCATCGGCACGCGCCGGCCATGCACGCCGGCGAGGCGTTCCTGCGCTTCGCGCAGCGTGCTGACGAGCCGGCGCAGCGCCTGCTCTTCCTGGAGTTCGCGAAGCCCGGCGGTATTCGGCGAGGAAATGTTGACCGTCACGTAGTCGGCCAGCGGATACACGCGCTCCAGGCAGAACAGGTAGTCGGTCTCCGCCGATTCGTTCGGCGTGTCCTTGTTCTTGCCGATGTTGATGCCGAGCAGACCGTGGCGACGCTTGGCGCGTTCGACGTTGCGCACCAGCGCATCGACACCGCCGTTGTTGAAGCCCAGCCGGTTGATGACCGCGTTCTGCTCCGGCAGCCGGAACATGCGCGGCTTCGGATTGCCTTCCTGCGCGCGCGGCGTGACCGTGCCGATCTCGACGAAGCCGAAGCCCAGCGACATCAACGCATCGATGTGCGCGCCGTTCTTGTCCAGGCCGGCCGCGAGGCCGACCGGGTTGGGGAACGTCAGTCCGAACGCGCGCGTCGGCAGCGGTGCCGGGCGGCGCGAGAGCAACGCGCCGGCACCGGTGCGATACGCCACTTCCAGCGCGCTCAGCGCGGCGCCATGCGCGGCTTCGGCATCCATGCCAAACAGGAAGGGGCGGGCGAGTCCGTACATTCAGGGGAGCCTTGTGCGCAGACTGTCGAAGCGGGAAACGCGGGACACGGATGAAAGCGGATGGTTGCGGATCGGGCGGGTCGATGTCACGCCGGGCACGCCGCTTTCGCAACGGGCTGCCCGATCCGATGTCGCCATGTTCGCCTTATCCGTGACCATCCGCGAAATCCGTGTCAAACCCGATTACAGATCGAACTTGATGCCCTGCGCCAGCGGCAGCGCGTCGGAGTAGTTGATCGTGTTCGTCTGGCGGCGCATGTAGGCGCGCCACGCGTCCGAACCGGATTCGCGACCGCCGCCGGTCTCCTTCTCGCCGCCGAACGCGCCGCCGATCTCCGCACCGCTGGTGCCGATGTTGACGTTGGCGATGCCGCAATCCGAACCGGCCGCCGACAGGAACGCCTCGGCCGCCTTAAGGTTCTGGGTGAAGATCGCCGACGACAGGCCCTGCGGCACGTCGTTCTGCATGTGGATGGCGTCGGTCAGGTCGGTGTACTTCATGACGTACAGGATCGGGGCGAACGTCTCGTGCTGGACGATGTCCGCGTCGTTCGACAGGCCGGTCACGATCGTCGGCAGCACGAAGTTGCCCGCGCGCTCGATGGCGGCGCCACCGGTTTCGACCTTGCCGCCAGCGGCCTTCGCCGCCTCGACCGCGTCGAGGTACGCCTGCACCGCGTCGCGGCTGTTGAGCGGGCCCATGAGGTTGGTCGGGTCGGTCGGATCGCCGATCTTCTTCTCCACCTGCTTGTAGGCGGTGATGAGCTTGGCGAGGACGTCGTCGTAGATGGATTCGTGCACGAACAGGCGCCGCGTGGTGGTGCAGCGCTGGCCGGCGGTGCCGACGGCGCCGAACGCGATGGCCGGGATCGCGAGCTTCAGGTCGGCGGTCGGGTCGACGATGATCGCGTTGTTGCCGCCCAGTTCCAGCAGCGAACGGCCCATGCGGCGCGCGACGCGCTCGCCGACGATGCGGCCGACCTTGGTCGAACCGGTGAAGCTGATCAGCGGGATGCGCTTGTCGTCGACGAAGCTGGAGGCCAGTTCGGTGCCGGCGTCGTTGAACAGGAAGAAGATGTCCGGGAAACCGCCGGCCTTCAGCGCCTCGTTGCAGATTTTCATCGAGGCCACGGCCGACAGCGGGGTCTTCGGCGACGGCTTCCAGATGGTGATGTCGCCGCAGATCGCCGCGATGAACGAGTTCCACGCCCACACGGCGACCGGGAAGTTGAACGCCGAGATCACGCCGACCAGGCCGATCGGATGCCACTGCTCGTACATGCGGTGGCCGGGGCGTTCGGAATGCATGGTCAGGCCGTACAGCTGGCGCGACAGACCGACGGCGAAGTCGCCGATGTCGATCATCTCCTGCACTTCACCGTCGCCTTCCGGCTTGGACTTGCCCATTTCCAGCGCGACCAGCGAACCCAGCGCGTCCTTGTGCTTGCGCAGCGCATCGGCGCACAGGCGGATCGCTTCGCCGCGGCGCGGCGCCGGCGTGGTGCGCCACACCTTGAAGGCGGCCTGGGCGCGCTCGACGATGGTGTCGTAATCGGACTGCGAGGAGGCGTGGACCTTCGCCAGCACATCGCCATTGGTCGGGTTCACCGACTCCAGCACGCCGGCGTCGCGGGTGCCGGACCACTCGCCGTTGCCGAGGTAGGTACCGGATTCGGCGTCTTTCAGGCCGAGGGCGGTGAGGACGGGGTGGGTCATGGCGGCTCCCTTCTACTGCGCAAGTGGCGGCCCCGACACGATTCGAACGTGCGACCTTCCCCTTAGGAGGGGGACGCTCTATCCAGCTGAGCTACGGGGCCATGAGGTCGGCATTTTCGCATGAACGCGCGCGGATCGGACCGGGGCAGGGCCCGATTCGCGCATCGGAAAAGTCCGCGGATCGCGGTCAGGCCACATGCCGGACCGCGCCTGCGTGCGTCGAGGGCCGCGTCAGGACCCTTCGCCCAGGTCCGGATTCACCGGATCGCGCTGGCCTTTTGCCACGACCGTGGTCGCGGTGAGATCGCCGGTGACGTTGCCGAGCGTCGCGAAGACGTCGGGGATGGTGTCCAGCGCGAGCAGGAGGCCGAGGGGCTCGATCGGCAGGCCCAGCGCCTGCGTCACCGGCATGTTGGTCGCCATGAAGCTGACCTGGCCGGGCAGGCCGACCGATCCCATGCTGATCACCACCGCCAGTGCGGCCGCGGCGGCCCACTGCGCGACGGTGAGGTCCACGCCGTAGGCCCACGCGATGAACGCCGCCACGCCCAGGTACTGGATCGGGCTGGTGATGCGGAACAGCGACACCGCCATCGGCAGCACCAGCGAGGTGACGCTCAGCGGATGGCCGAGGCGCTCGCGCGAGGATTCGATCATCGCCGGCAGCGAGGCGAGCGAGGACTGCGTGCTCGCCGCCACCACCTGCGCCGGCGCGATGGCCGCCGCGAAGCGGCGCAGGCGTTCGCGGCCGGCGATCACGGCGATGGGGTACATCAGCGCGGTCGCCAGCAGGTACATCGTGCACAGGATGGCGATGTACCAGCCGAACGCGCCGATCATGCCGTGGCCCACGCGCGCGCAGACGGCCAGCACCAGCGCGAACACGCCGACCGGCGCGACCCACAGCACCCAGTGCACGATCACGATCATCACGTCGGCGATGCCCTGGATCAGTTCGAGCACGCGCGCGCGGCGGCCTGCTTCGATCTTCGTCAGGCCGAAACCGAAGAACAGCGCGAACACCACCAGCGGCAGCATCGCGCTGGACGCGGCGGCGGCAAGCGCGTTGGCGGGGATGATCCCGGCGAACCATTCGGCCAGCGAGCTGGGAAGCGACAGTTGCGCCGCGCCCGCGGTAGCGGCGCGCAGGGAATCGGCCAGGCCTTCCTGCTTCGGCACGAACGAGAACAGGATCGGCGCCACGGTCGCCGCGAACGCCGCACAGACCGCGAGGATCACCACGAAGGTGATGATCGCCTTGCGCGCGGTGCGGCCGGAGGCGGCGGCGTCGGTGGCGTTGTTCACGCCGATCACCACCAGCGCCGCGACCAGCGGCACGACGGTCATCTGCAGGGCATTGAGCCAGAGCCGGCCGACCGGCTGCACGAAGTCGGCGACCTTGCCGGCCAGCGCCGGGTCGATCCACGCGAGCGAGAGGCCGATGACGGCGCCGAGGAAAAGTCCGAGGAGTACGCGGGCGGTGTTCGACATCGGGGATTGGGTGTCCGGGTCGGAGCGGTGAGGCCCATCCTCGCGCACTGGCGCGGTGGATGGCGTGGGGCGCGATATTTTCAGCGGGCCGGGGCCGGCGTGGGGAGATCCCAGCTCGCGTGCAGACGTTCCAGTTCGTTATCGGGCAATAACGCGAACACGGGTTTACGGCGCGGGTCCAGCCATGCCAGCAGCGCCTGCATCGCCGGTTCGGGCATCGCGGTGCAACCGGCGGTGGGCTCGCCCGGCGCGCGCCACAGGTGGGCGAAGATGCAGCTGCCGGCGCCGCTGCGGTTGCCGGCGTTGTGTTCGATCACGAAGCCGAGCTTGTAACGCACGTCGCCGTCGGCATGCAGGTCGCGGCGCATCGGCTCGCTGGAACCTTCGACCGCGGCGTCGCCGACCTGCTTCGCGTCGACGATGCGGTTGTAGAGCGGGGAGGCGGGCACGTCGATGCACCAGTCCGTCGCGGTCATGCCTTCGTACGGCCACCTCGTCGAAGCGCGGTCGGCATAGCCGAACGCCGTGCCGATGCGAAACACGCCCGCCGGCGCGCGGCCGTCGCCTTCGCGCTTCTGCGGGCCGTCGTCCTGTGCGGCGTTCAGGCCGAGGCCCCACGCGGCGCCGCTGCGGCCCACGGTGATCGGCGTCGCTTCGCCGACTTCGCGCCATGCGCCGCCATCGCGCTCGTAGTGGCGCAGGGTGCCGGTGGTGGCGTTCCAGTCGGAGGTCGTGACCAGGACGAGCTGTCGCGCATCGTCCCAGGGCGTTTTCGCGGCGGGCTTCGGGGCGAGCCCCGAACAGGCGGCCAGCATCGCGAGCGACGCGATGGCGAGGCCCCGGGTGAGTGCAACGGTCGAACGCATCGAAAACATACTTGTCGGGAGCCCCGCATCAATGGTCGAGCAGATCCTGCATGCGCTCGAAGTTGAAGTCGAGCTGCGACCTGCGTTCCTCGCTGGCGTCGCACAACAGGACGAAGATCAGGTCGAGCAGGTGCTGCAACGCTGACTGGTACAGCAGCGGCTCGATGTGCCGGCGCTCGTCGTGCGCGGACACCAGCAGCGCAGCATCTGCATGCGCGCGCAGCGGATTGGGCGTGTGCCGAGTCACCGTGACCACGCGACCCACGCGTTCGCGGAAGAGATGGCTGATCTGGCACAGCGTCGGTTGCCGGCCGTGCTCGGAGAACACCATCAGCACGTCCCCCGGTGCGGCGCTGGAAACGCCGGCCTGCATCAGGATCGCATCGACGTAATGCACCGTGAGGATGCCCAGCATCGACAACCGCGTGGCGAATGCGCGCGCCGGGATGCCGTCCTCGCCCAGGCCGATGATGAACACCTTGCCGGCCTGCAGGATCGAATGCGCGATCGCGTCGATGTTCTCCGGCGGATTGATCAGCCGCGTTCCGGCTTCGGCCAGGCCTTTCAGGTGCCACAGGTCCTCGGCGAGCGCGGTGTGCGGATCGTCGGCGCGCGCTTCTCGGCCGGTGCTGCCGTCCTCGCCGCCATCGCCGCGCGCCACCGCCTGGCCGATGGAGTACTTGAGGTCCGGATAACCCTTGTAGCCCAGCTTCTGGCTGAACTTCACCACGCTGGACTGGCTGATGCCCAGCGCGTTGGCCAGCTGCTGCGAGGAGTAGTCGCGCAGCAGGTGCGCGTTCTCCAGCAGGAAGTCCGCGATACGGCGTTCGATGGCCGACATCTGGTCGCGTTCGGAGCGGATCTTCAGCAGCGGCGACATGCGGGCTCCCGGTTCGAGGGCGTCAGTCTGGCAGAAGTTCCAGCCCGCGGATCTCGCGGATGCCCAGGCCCGGCGCGTCGGTCACCGAGATTTCCGACTCGTTGAAGATCACGCCGCCATCGACCGGGTTGAACGCGCTGAGCGACGGCCCGTCGAGATCGACCTTGGTGATCGCGTTCGACTTCGCCACGGCCAGGTGCACCGCGGCGGCCACGCTGATGCTGCTTTCCAGCATGCAGCCGATCATGCATTCCACTTCGTAAAGCGCGGCGATGTCGGCGATGCGGATCGCATTGGACAAGCCGCCGGTCTTCATCAGCTTGATGTTGATGATGTCGGCCGCGCGCATGCGGATCAGGTCGATCACTTCCTTCGGGCCGAACACGCTTTCGTCGGCCATGATCGGCGTGTGCACGCGTTCGGTGACGTACTTCATGCCGTCCAGGTCCTGCGCCTTCACCGGCTGCTCGACCAGTTCCAGGCGCACGCCGGCATCCTCCAGCATGTTGATCGCATGCACGGCCTGCTTGGCGGTCCAGCCCTGGTTGGCGTCCAGGCGGAGCAGGGCGCGGCCTTCGACGGCGGCGTAGATCGCCTTGACGCGTTCGATGTCGACGCCGATGTCCTTGCCGACCTTGATCTTGAGCGACTCGAAGCCGCGATCCACCGCGCTGAGCGAATCGGCGACCATCTTCTCGATGTAGTCGACGCTGATGGTGATGTCCGTGGTGATCACCGGATCGCCGCCGCCGAGCATCTTGTACAGCGGGACGCCGTACAGCTGGCCGAACAGGTCGTACACGGCGATCTCGACCGCCGCCTTGGCGCTGGTGTTCTTTTCCAGCGCGGTCTGGATCAGCTGCGTGATGCGGTTGAGGTTGCCGATTTCCTGGCCGATCAGGCGCGGCGCGATGAACTTGCGGATCGCCTCGATGATCGAGCCGTGCGTATCGCCGGTGATGACCGCCGTCGCCGGTGCTTCGCCGTAACCGACGTGGCCGGTGTCGGTGTGCACGCAGACGATGATGTCCTCGATCGCCTCGACCGTGCGCAACGCGGTCTTGAACGGCGTTTTCAGCGGTACGCGCAACATGCCGAACCGGATCTGCGTGATCTTCATTCTTGTCGTTCTGGAGAGTGTGGGGGCTTGGTGCGGGCAGTGCTGGCGGTCCGGCGGCTACGGCCGGATCCGCTGGATGTTGGTGATGCGGTCGACGAAGGTCTGCTTGCCGTTGAACAGCAGCGGCGTGAGCGGCGAGACGGTGACGCCGTTGGTCTTCGCGCGCACGGTCTTGCCATCGGGCCCGGCGAAACTCAGGCCGGTGGTGTCGTGGATGACGTAGGGTTCGCCATCGATGTTGCCGATCACCATCATGACGTGGCCGGGGATGTAGACCAGGTCGCCCACCTGCAACTCGCGCACCACCGCCATGCGCTTGGCGCGATTGTCCTTCTCGTTGAAGGCGATGCGGTTGAGCGCCGGGCTCACGGCCTGGTCGCTGGTGTTGCGCGGCAGTTGCACGCCCATGCTGCGGTAGATCTCGGACACGAAACCGCTGCAGTCGCGCGCGTTGTAACTGTGGCCCCAGCCATAGCGTTCGCCGAGGAACTTGAAGCCCTGCTGGATCAGGTTGCGCGGCGTCAGCGCGAGCGGCGCGTCGGCGGTCGGTTCGCGGCGCGGGAGCAGCGCGGGCGCGAAGCGCAGCGTGCCGTCGTCGTTGCGTACCGGCAGCTGGATGACGTGCGAGGTGTAGGGATGCTGTCCGTTCACGGCCTTGTCTACCGGCCAGTCGGACAGCAACGGAACACGCACGCCCATGTCGAGCTGGAGTTCGGAAACACCGGGTTCTTCGGGCGTGTAGACGGTCGTGGCGCGCGCGCCGGTGACGATGCGGAACGGCGCGCGCTTGCCGTAGCCCAGCACCTCATCGCGATTGCCCTGCGCGACGAAGCGCTTCTCGATCCACGCCGCGTAGCGCGTGTTTACGACGAACAGCCATTGGCCGTCGCGGCTTTCGTGCACGATCGCAACGGGATCGCCAGGGAAAAGCCCGCTTTCCTGGAAGCGGTCGATGTCGTGGTCGTCGTTCGAACTGAACACCCGCGTACGCGTCGGGAATGCGCGCAGATCGGCGCGATGCACGACGAGGCCGAAGCGCGTCGGCTGCGAGGCCGGAATCGCGGACAAATTGACGTTGTCGACGATCGCATCGAGGTCGGTGCTCGCGAAAGCCTGCCCGCGTTCGTCGAAAAGCGCGCGCTTCGGGCGCGTCGAAAGCCCTTCGACCCAGCCGGCGACGCGTGCTCGATCCAGCGTCGCCGGGAACGCATCCAGGTCGAACATGCTGTCGTCCAGCTGCATCAGCTTCGCGTTCTGCGCGGCGATGGCCTGTGCGTCGAGGATCACGCGGTCGGGTTGGGTCTGCTTCGCCACCCACCAGCCCGGTTCCAGTTGCGCCTGCTCGATGCCGACCACACCGGTTTCGGCAGGAATGGTCCAGGCGCGCTCGTACGCGCCTGCGGTGGAAAGCAGGCCCAGCGAGAGCAGCGAGGCGGCGAGTGCAAGGCGAAGGCGCATCGGGCGAAATCCGTGAGCAGGGCGGGCGCCCGAATACCTGACCGCGACAAACTCCCGCGGTTCCGACGGCACGCGGGGAGCGGCGGAACGCGGCGTGGCGTCCGCGCCAGGGCGGCCGAAGGCCAGAACGTCCTCGATCATCGCGTCCCCCTCGTGCGGCCGTGTGGGAGGCGACGGCCGGATGGGAGAATAGATACTTCTTTCTGTCGGATAGTCAAGAATAAATTATTGACCGGTTACTCCACTCATGTTACACAGCGATGAACGGCCATCTAACGGCCGGCCTCCCATGAGTGGCCTGCGTGGACGATCTTCGGTTACCGCTTCGATCGCCAATGCCCCGGACGCGCCGCCGGCACGTCCTGCTAGCCGCCGTCCTCGCCCTGGGCGCGGTGGCCGCGACCGACGCCGCGATTTCCAGTAACTCGCCCACCCGCGATCCGCTGCCTGCGGTGGTCGCGCAGGTCGACGCGGGCGATTTCCGCGAGGCGACCACGCAGATCGATGCCGCACTCGCCAAACCCGGCGTGGATGCCAGAACGCGCGCCGAACTGGAATTCCAGCGCGAGCGCATGCGGCGCATCCGTCTGGATTTCACGCTCACCGCCGACCAGGCGCGCGCAAAGGTACGCGAGTCGATTCCCGACCTGACCGAAGACGAATTCCAACGCTGGACGAAGGCGAACCTGCTCGAACACATGGTGATCGACGGGGTTCCGTTCTATTTCAACCGTTCCGTATCGAATCTGTACCGCGTGAGTCCGGAGGCGATGGCGCGCCGCGCCGTTGCGTTCCAGCGCAACGACGGGCCGATGGAAAACGCCAACGCGTACCACGACGACGCCGTGGCCGAGGCGCGACGTACGGGCAAGAGCAGCGTCGGCTCGCGACGCGTGCACGTGACGCAATCGATCACCGTGAACGCCGATGCCGTGCCCGCGGGCGAAACGGTGCGCGCGTGGATTCCCTATCCGCGCGCGTTGCCCGGGCGGCAGGAAGACATCCGCTTCCTTTCCAGCGCGCCAGCGAAGCACCAGATCGCGCCGGAATCGACGCAGCAGCGCACCGTCTATCTTGAAAAGCCGGCCGTCGCAGGACAGCCGACGACGTTCTCGATCGATTACGAACTCACGATCTTCGGCGAGCATCACGTCATCGATCCGGCCAAGGTCACCGCGCTCGGCGACCGCCCGGACCTCGCGCCGTATCTCGCGCAGCAACCGCCGCACATCGTCTTCACCGACGAGATGCGCGCATTCTCGAAGAAGGTCGTCGGCGACGAGAAGAATCCGTACCTCATCGCGCGCAAGCTCTTCGAAGCGGTGGACGAGATTCCGTGGGGCGGCGCGCGCGAATACTCGACCATCACCAACATCAGCGACTACGCGTTGCGCGGCAACCACGCCGATTGCGGTCAGCAGACACTGCTGTTGATGACGTTGCTGCGCCTCAACGGAATCCCGGCGAAGTGGCAGTCGGGCATGGTCTATTCCGACGGCAAATACGACAACCTGCACGATTGGGGCGCGCTGTATCTCGCGCCTTACGGCTGGGTACCGATGGACGTGACGACCGGCCAGTTCAAGGCCGCGCGCGATCCGGAAGTGCAGTGGTTCTATCTCGGCGGCCTGGATGCATACCGGATCGCCTTCAACGACGACATCAGCACGGAGTTCGTTCCGGCCAAGCAGCACATGCGCTCGGAAACCGTGGATTCGCAACGCGGCGAAGTGGAGTGGGCAGGGGGCAACCTCTACTTCGACCAGTGGGATTACAGCTTTACCGCAAAGGTACTGCCCGCCGGCACGGCATCGCGCTAGCGAGGCCGCGCATCACTTTCACCGTGGAGAGGGGACATGAAGAGCATGGGGTTTCGTAGGACCGCGTTGTGCGTGGCGCTGGGCGTATGCCTGACGTCGGCGCTGTCGTTGCACCAGGCGCACGCCGCCAACACCGACGGTTCGCTGGTCGGCCGCACCACACCGAACGCCGAAGTCACGGTGCGCAATCCGGCCACCGGCTTCGTCCGCACGGTGCGCGCGGACGGGCAGGGCAACTACCGCTTCCCGTTCCTCCCGGTGGGCAACTACCAGGTCGAAGTCGCCGCGGATGGGCATAGCCTGTCCGAGCCGGCGCAGACGACCATCAGCCTGGGCAATGCGACCACGCTGAACATCGCGGCCGGCGGATCGGCGACGGATCTTGCGGCAGTGCAGGTGATCGGCACGCGCGTGGTCTCGCCGGTGGACGTGACCTCGACCGAGATCGCGACCAACATCAGCCGCGAGGAAGTGGCGCGCCTGCCCGTGCAGCGCGACATCATCGACGTTGCAACCCTGGCCCCGGGCGTGAACCGCGGCGAGTTCGGCGGCATTTCCTTCGGCGGCTCGTCCGTCGCCGAGAACACCGTCTACATCAACGGCCTGAACGTCACCGACTTCTACAACCGCGTCGGCTTCTCGTCGCTGCCGTTCTCGTTCCTGGAAGAGTTCCAGATCAAGACCGGCGGTTACTCGGTGGAATACGGCCGCAGCACCGGCGGCGTGATCAATGCCGTGACGCGTCGCGGTACGAACGAATTCCATGCCGGCGCCGATGTCGTCATCGACGGCCTGTGGCAGGGCGAAGGCAGGAACTACGCGCCGACGTTGTATACGAAGTGGGACGACTCGGACGAGAACAACTATTCGGTCTGGGGTTCCGGCGCGCTGATCAAGGACAAGTTGTTCTTCTTCGGCATCTATGAGAAGCGCGACCTGGATTCGCAGAACACCGACGACGGCGGCGGAAACTTCTTCGAGAACCAGGGCGACAACGACTTCTGGGGCGCGAAGGTCGACTGGCAGATCAACGATTCCAACCTGCTGGAAGTGTTCGGCTTCTCCGACAAGAACGATACCACGCAGGACGTCTTCGGCTTCGACCCGGATACCGGGACGCGCGGCGATTTCCGCAACCGCATCATCAACAAGACTGGCGGCGACAACTGGGCCGCCACGTACACGGGCTACTTCACCGACAACTTCTCGATGAAGGCCATGTACGGCGAGAACGAGCGTTCGGCCTCGGCTGTTGGCGTCAACGACGACCGTTGCAGCCTGGTGCAGGACCAGCGCGTGAACTCCTCGTTCATCGGCTGCACCAGCAATACCTCCGTGATCGACCGCACCGACACGCGCGAGGCGATGCGCCTGGACTTCGAATGGAACCTCGGAGACCACCTGCTGCGTTTCGGCGCCGACCACGAAACCAACACGTCCGACTACAGCAGCCACTATCCGGGCGACGGCCTGCGTTATGAAGTCAACAACGCCGGCGCTCGCGTCAACGGCGTCAACGTTCCGGCCGGCACCGTGTACGTCCGCACGCGACAGGTCGCCAACCAGGGTACGTTCGAAACCGAGAACGAGGCCTATTACATCGAAGACAACTGGAACGTCACGCCGAACGTCCTGTTGAACCTGGGTGTGCGCATCGAGAGCTTCGACAACAAGGATGCGGCGGGCAACAGTTACATCAAGCTCGACAACATGATCGCGCCGCGCTTCGGCTTCTCGTGGGACCTCAACGGCGATGGGCGTTCGAAGGTGTTCGGCAACGCCGGCCGTTACTTCCTGCCGGTGGCGAACGTCATCAACATCAAGCAGGCCGGCCCGTTCCTGGATGCGCGCCGCTTCTACTTCTGGGACGGCACCTTCGCTTCGGGCGACAACCCCCTGCCGGGTCTGGGTGCGGAAATCGGCACGGTGGACGATTCGCAGGGCGATGGCAGCGTCGCGGACTTCCGTGGCGAGGTCGACAAGGACATGGATCCGGTCTACCAGGACGAGTTCATCCTGGGCTTCCAGCAGATGCTGGGCGAGAAGTGGTCCTGGGGCGTCAGCGGCACGTACCGCAAGATGCATAACGCCATCGACGACATGGAAGTGGTCAACAGCTGCGGCGACAGTGGCTTCGTCATGGCCAACCCGGGCAAGAACCTGACCTACTTCACCGACACCGACTGCGACGGCGAAAGCGACGGCTTCGTCACCATCGATACCTCCCAGACCGGCTGGGAACTGCGCGACGGCACGATGATCGGCTGGGAGAATCCCAAGCGCACCTACCGCGCCATCGAGCTGCAGCTCGACCGCGCCTGGGACGACAAGTGGGCCTTCAACGCCACCTATGTCTGGTCGATGAGCAAGGGCAACTACGAAGGTCCGGTCAACTCGGATACCGACTTCTCCGACTCCGGTCGTACCGAAGCGTTCGATAACCCGTTCGTCGAAATCGGCGGCTACGGCTACCTGCCCAACGACCACCGCCACCAGATCAAGCTGCGCGGCAACTACGCGATCACGGACAACTGGATCGTGGGCGCCACGCTGGACGCGGCATCGGGTCGCCCGATGAGCGAATACGGCGCGGGCAATCCGTACGACGACAACGAGTTCCTGACGCACTACATCTGCGAAAGCGATCCGAGCCTGTGCTACACGCCGGAAGGCCAGTGGCGCCTGTCGCGTCGCGGCGCGTACGACAAGTTGCCGTGGACGTACAACCTCGGCCTGAGCGTGGCTTACAACACCACGCTGGGCCCGGTGAAGCTCAACGCCAAGTTCGCCGTCTACAACGTGCTCAACGAGCAGACGGTGATCGAACGCAACGAGACGCTGCAGGAGGAAGAGGGCGTGGGCCTGATGAATCCGTTCTTCGGCAATCCGACCTCGTTCCAGGCGCCGCGCAACGCGCAGTTCATCCTTTCGCTTAGCTATTGATCTCCCTCGAGCGGCGGGCGGCCTTGTGCCGTCCGCCGTCTTTTTTTACGAACCCAGCAGGCGGCGGCTTTGTCGAACTTTCCCCCGGACGAGCTGGACGCGATCGCGCGCCAGATCCAGACCCCGTTCTACGCATATTCGGCCGAGGCGATCCGCGCGAAGATCGCCAGCCTGCACCACGCATTCCAGGGCCTGGACGTCCGCATCTGCTATGCGGTCAAGGCCAATTCGAACCTTGCGATCCTGCAGTTGATGGCGCTGCACGACGTCGGTGCCGATATCGTGTCGCTCGGCGAAATGCAGCGCAGCCTGAAGGCCGGCATTCCCGCCGGACGAATCGTGTTCTCCGGCGTCGGCAAGACAGCCGATGAGATCGACGCAGCACTCGCCGCGGGCGTGTGGCGCTTCAACGTCGAATCCGCCGACGAATTGCAGCTGCTCCAGCATGTCGCACGTTCGCGAGGCGTCTCGGCACGCGCGGCGGTGCGCATCAATCCGGACGTCGATGCCCGCACGCACGCGAAGATCTCCACCGGCAAGGCCGAGAACAAGTTCGGCGTGTCGATCGGGGAAGCGCGGCGCTGGTTCTCCGAAGCCGCAACGCTCGATCATGTGCAGCTCGATGGCCTCCACGCGCACATCGGGTCGCAGATCCTCGACCTGGAACCGTTCCGCATGGCGCTGCAACGCGTCGAGGCGTTCCGCCGCGAACTGGTCGAAGCGGGGCACACGATCGCCAGCGTCGACATCGGCGGCGGCCTCGGCGTCGTCTACCGTCCGGGTATCGACGTGCCGGTGCAGATCGCCGACTACGCCGCCCTCGTTCGCGAAACCTTCGTTCACTTCAAGGGCACGCTTGCCCTCGAACCCGGTCGCTGGCTCGTCGCCGAAGCCGGCGTGCTGGTGACGCGCACGATCCGCGTGAAACAGGGCACGGACCGCCAGTTCCTCGTCGTCGATGCAGCGATGAACGACCTGCTGCGTCCGTCGCTGTACGACGCATGGCACGAGATCGTGCCGCTGCACGGGCGCAACGAGCCGGACGTCGCCTACGACGTGGTCGGCCCCGTCTGCGAAACCGGCGACACCTTCGCCCAGGGGCGCGTGCTTTCGCGGTGCGAGGCCGGTGACCTGTTGATGATCGGCGGCGCCGGGGCGTACGGTGCGTCCATGGGGTCCACCTACAACTCCCGGCCGCTGCCTCCGGAAGTGCTGCTCGACGACGGCCGTTACGCCGTCGTGCGGCGGCGCCAGACGCTCGCGGAGATGATGGCCGGCGAACAATTTCCGCAGGAATGGCATGAAACCTGACCGCATCGTCGCCGTTGCATTCGCGCTGTGCCTGGCATGGCTGCCCGCCGTCTGCATCGCGGCCGAGGCGCCGGCCGATCGCAAAGCCGTCGATGCGATCTTCGACGAAGTGTTCGCGCGTTACCGCCTGCCGGGCCTGGCGCTGGGCATCGTCGAGGAAGGCCGCGTGGTGTATTCGCGCACGGCGGGCGAACTCGTGGAAGGCGAGGGCGTGAAGATCGATTCGCAGACGCTCTTCAAGGTCGCCTCGAACACCAAGTCGATGACGACCGCGACGCTGGCGCGCCTGGTCGATGCCGGGAAGCTGCGCTGGGACGATCCGGTGACGAAGTGGATTCCCGACTTCCGCATGCATGATGCGTGGGTCGGCCGCGAGATGCAGGTTCGCGATCTGCTGATCCACAACAGCGGCCTGCGCGCCGGCGCGGGCGATCTGATGCTGTGGCCGGAGCCGAATACGTTCACCCGCGCCGACATCATCCACGGCCTGGGCTATCTCAAGCCGTATCGCAGTTTCCGTTCCGGTTACGACTACGACAACCTGATGTACATCGTCGCCGGCGAAGTCGCCGCCGCGGCCGGCGGTGCGCCGTACGAAACGCTGGTGCGACGCGAAGTGTTCGAACCGCTTGGCATGTCGCGATGCCAGGTCGGCCAGTGGAATCGCAACGAAGTCGGCAACGTCGCGCAGCCGCATCGCCGCGAAGGGCAGCGCAATGTCCCGGTTCGCAGCGATGGCGACCTCGTGCCCGCCACGACGATGGATCCCGCAGGCGGCGTGCGTTGCAGCCTCGACGACATGCTGCGCTGGACCGCCAACTGGCTGAAGCCCGAAGCCAGGAACGCCGCGTGGCTTTCGCAGGAACAGCGCCAGGCGCTGTGGGCGCCGCAGATGCCGATGCCGGTGTCCAGGCGCATGCGCGAATGGGACCACAGCCATTTCTCGGCTTACGGCTATGGCTGGCGTCTTGCCGACGTGGACGGCGTGTTCAAGGTCGCGCATACCGGCACGCTGATGGGCATGTATTCGTCGGTGACGATGTTCCCCGACAAGGGCGCGGGCTTCGTCATCCTCATCAACGGCGAAGGCGAGGACGCGCGCACCGTCCTGACGCAGGTACTGGTGAAACGCTTCACATCGGGCGATCCGGCGCTGTCGGTCGCGCACTACGCGAAACTGGTCGAGGACGAGGACGCCATCCGGCCGGCGAGCGAGAAGGCGCCGGACACCACGCATCGTCGTCGCGCCTCTGCGAAGGAGCTGGCGCCCAAGCTGGGCGTGTACCGGGATCCATGGTTCGGCGAGGCGACGCTGTGCCGCGACGAAGATTCGGTGCGGTTCCGCTCGCGCAAGTCGCCGCTGCTCGACGGCGTGGTGCAGCGCGTCGGCAAGCGGTGGCTGATCGACTGGGACGATCCGAGCGTGGACGCCGAGGCGTGGCTCGACATCGACGACAACGGCCTGCGCCTGGCGAAGGTCGATCCGCAGGCGGACTTCAGTTACGACTACGAAGACCTGGCGTTCGAGCGGGTCGGCGGATGCCCATGAGGCGTCTTGCGTTTGCCCTCACGATGCTGGCAACGGCCGGATGCGCATCGACGCCGTCGATGGACATCGCGCCCGCGACGACGCCCGACGCGGCCGGCCTCGTCGATGTGCGCACGCTCGTGCCCGACATCGACCTCGACATGCGCTACGCCGGCAGGCACAACTTCACCGGCGCCTCGGTGGACGGATACGGCGCGCCACGCTGCTATCTGCTGGAACCGGCGGCAAAGGCGATCGCGCGAGCGGACACAACGCTGCGCGAGCAGGGATATCGCCTGCGCATCTTCGACTGCTACCGGCCCGCACGCGCGGTGCGCGCCTTCGTCGCGTGGGCGAACAATGCCGACCAGAGCACGAAGCCGGAGTTCTATCCCGCGCTGGAGAAGCGCGAGCTGCTGGGCGGTTACATCTCGCCGACTTCGGGTCACAGCCGCGGCGCGACGATCGACCTGACCTTGATGCGATGCGAGGGCTCCGGTGCCTGTACGCCCCTCGACATGGGCACCGGATTCGACTTCTTCGATCCGCTCGCCAACACCGATTCGCCGCGCGTCTCGCCCGGACAGCGTGCCAACCGCGACCGGCTGCGCGACGCGATGCAACGCGCGGGCCTGCGGAATTACCCGATGGAATGGTGGCACTTCACGCTGGATCCGGAACCGTCGCCGAAGACCTTCTTCGACGTGCCCATCGAATGAACGTTCAGTTCGTCGCCATCTCGCGCATCACGATGGCCCCGATCTTCTTCGCCGTCCCGTAAGGCTCCGGATCGTCGCGATTGGTCAGCACCACCACGGTCAGATGGCGCTGCGGCCAACGCACGATGACGTTGCGGAAGCCGATGGTTTCGCCCGAATGCCACAGCGTCTCGCCGGTGATCCGCCAGCCGAAACCGTACTCCACCTGCGGATCGTCGGTCGGCGTGGCGGGCGTGAACGCCTGGCGCAGCGATTGCGCGGACAGCAGCCGCTCGTCGTAGAGCGCGGCGTCCCACCTGATCAGATCGTCGATCGACGAGTAGATGCCGCCATCGCCGAGCACCGCACTGGTCGTGCTCTGGTCGGTACGCTTCCACGCACCGTTCCCGAAACTGTAGCCATAGGCGCGATGTGCGACTTCGGAGACGCCCGATTCGTACGCGACCGTATCGCGCATGCCCAGCGGCTGGAAGATGCGGTCGTCCAGGAATCGTGCGTAACGCTGCCCGGAAACGCGTTCGACGATGAGCGAAAGCAACGCGTACCCGCTGTTGCTGTAGCGATAGCCGGTGCCGGGCGCGAAGTAGGTGCGGTCCTGCGATTGCAGCAGCGTGAGGACGTCGGCGTCGTGGACCTGGCGGGTGTCGGCGGGATCCATCACGTCTTCGTAGTCGATCAGGCCGGAGGTGTGCGTGAGCAGATGGCGGATCGTGATGTCGTCCGCGGCGGCGGGAAGCGCCGGGAAGTACTTCCTGATGCGGTCATCGAGTTTCAGCTTCCCGTCCTGCGCAAGCAGCAGCACCGACGCCGCGGTGAACTGCTTGCTGACCGACGCGAGGCGATAGTTCGTCTGCGGCGTCGACCTGATGCGATCTTCGAGGTTCGCCATGCCGTAGGCGCTGCGCACCACCGGTTTGCCATCGCGGACGACGAGCACGCTGGCTCCGGGAACCTCGCCCTGGTAGTCGCGCATCAGCGCGTCGATCTCGTGCTGCATGGACGACCCTCCGTTCGTGCAACCGGCGAGGAGCAGGACGACGCCTGTAAGCCAGTGATGGATGCGCATCCGGCGATGGTAGCGGCCGGCCGGGCGCTGTGCGAGGCCTTGTCCCCGGGCACGCGGATCGCGCGGGGTGCCGAGGTGCGGGGCGCCGCCGGACAGGTGCAGCGGGAACGGCATGGGCACGTTGTTCGTGGCCCTTCGGCGGTGCGGCCGCGATCGCCATGCACGGCCCGGGAAACATGGCGTCCACGCCGCGGAACCAATGGACGCCCATCAACGATTGCGTGTCCATCCAGGCGTGCGCTCCAATAGGAGCGTTCGGCGCTACCACTCCAAGGCCGGTTTGACGAAGCGAAGAGACCATGAGCCCACGCGTTCGTTCTCGATTGATTCGTCTCGCCATCGCAATGCTTGCGCTTGGACTGGTGGGGTGCCAATCCCTGACGACCTCAACGAACCGCAGCGGCAGTTGCTGTTCGCCGTCGCGGCACACGCCGACCTCGGCCCAGGAGCACGCCGAATCCGCACGGCGGTGGGCGTCAGCGGCCCGAGGCGCGTCAGCGCCCGGAACTGCCGGGCGAGCGTGGTTGCTCTGTGCCGCCAACGCGTATGACGCGCTCAACGAAGCGGCGGTTTCGTCTGGCATGGCCAGCCTCGCTACGCAATGCACCGACAACTTCCTGGCCTACGCGCTCCGGCAGAACCGGACGTGGGGCGAAGGGCATTCGCGCATCGCCGGCGTGGACGCTACCGTCGAGTTTCGCGAGTTGTCGCCGTACCTGACGCAGCCGTTCGAAGTGACATTGGCGCGCGAGGTACCCATGCAGGTCTACGGCGGGAAGCGGTTCAGCTCGGACGGATTCGGCGTGCCGCTGGCGATACTCGGCAAGCGCTGCAACGGTGCGCCCTTATGTGAGCTGCTGCCGCCGGAAGGTATTTTCCGCGAGGCGACCGCCTGGATCGAAACCGACGCGCAGGGCAGTCCGGTCCTGGTCCTTTCCGACCCGCTCAGGACTCCGCAAGTGACCATCGGCGGGGCGAAGTACCGCCTTGCCAGCGACACTTCGGCTGCGTGGGCGCGCGGCGTGCAGACCTCCAAGCTGCACCGCCTTGGTGTCTGGGGCTTGTTCGGCGGTCGCGAAGTCGGGCGGCGCGCAGGCATTTTCCTGCTCGATGATTACGACCCGCGCAAGAAACCGCTTGTGATGATCCATGGGCTGGGCAGCAGTCCATTGATGTGGGCCGGACTGTCGAATGCGATATGGGGCGACGAGGTGCTGCGTTCCCACTATCAGGTATGGCACGTGGTGTACCAGACCAACGCGCCGTTGCTTGTGACCAGGTTGCGCGTGCAGGAATATCTGGATGCGGCGTGGGAGACGCTGGATCCGGAGCACGACGATTTTGCGCGCTCGAACATGGTCCTGGTGGGCCACAGCCTGGGCGGAGTGGTTGCACGCATGTTGTGCGCGGACAGCGGCGACGTGCTGTGGGATGCCGCCTTCGTGACCGACGCGAACCGGATGCGCGCCGACGCGTCCGATCTCGCGGTCGTGGATCAGACCTTTCATTTCACGGCGTACCCCGGCGTCGGCAGAGCCATCTTCCTGGCAGCACCCCATCGCGGAAGCCCGGCGGCAATGCGCTGGTACGGTCGATTGGCACGAGTTCTCGTCGGTCGGCGCAGCCCCGAAATCCAGTCCCTGCGACGCGTCGCGCAAGCCAATCCGCAGTCCGTAAAGGCCGAACTGCTCGATCCCTACGTGCACGGGTGGGTCAACAGCATTTCGACCCTGCAGAGCGAGCAGCCCGTACGCGCGGCGGGTGAACGACTGATGCCAAGGGAAGGGATCGCGTACCACACGATCGCCGGGGCCCTGCCTCGTTACGACTTCGAATCGGATGGCGTCGTGCCCGTCACGAGCACGTTGCTCGATGGTGCGCAGTCGACGCTGGTGGTGCGCCACGGCCATGATCTCCAGGAGAGTTCCGAGGCGCTGGCCGAGGTTTCCCGCATCCTGCATGACGATGTCGCGCATGGGCAGCGCTGGCCCATCGATTGCGACCTGGATGCGACCAGGTGCGACGCGGCCGCAACGGACGGTCCGCGCAGGGATTCTCTGGAATGAACAGATCGTCTGCGTCGTGGAGGATGTCGTTCACGTCTCAATTCGCGACGATGCGCTGAATCTCGCGTGCGACGAAATCGGTGAATAGCCGGACGCGTGCCGGTGTGAGGCGACCGAATGCATGCATCGACTGCAGCGGCAGCGACGGCAGGCGCAGCTGCGGCAACACCTGGACGAGGTTGCCTTTGTCCAGATCGGACTGGACGGTGCATTTCATCAGGTGGGCGACGCCCATGCCTTCCAGCGCCGCTGCGCGCAATCCCGCGCCCGTGTCCATGCCCATGCGACCCCGAGGCTGGATCGACGTGCCGTCATCGAAACGGATCGGCAACGCCCGGCTCCGGAACAGATAACGGACGAACGACAGTCCGCGCAGCTGCTCCAGCGTGGTGGGTTCGCCATGCCGCGCGAGGAACGCAGGTGAAGCTACCAGCGCCATGTCCAACGAGGCGAGCGTTCGCGAGATCAGGTCGCTGTCCTGTGCAATGCCGACGCGGAACACCAGGTCGAAGCCCTCGCGTATCACGTCGACGTGGCGGTCAGACAGCGACAGGTCAAGCTCCAGTCGCTCGTGCCGCGCGAGGAAGCGCGTCGCGATCGGGCCCATCAGCAATCGTCCGATCTCGCTGGGCATGCTTGCTTTCAGCACTCCGCGCGCTTCTCCGTCGGAACGCACCGCATCGGCGGAATCCTCGATGCCACGCAGCAGCGGCGCGACGCGTTCGAAGAAAGCCTGGCCTTCGGGCGTCAGGCTGAGGTGGCGCGTGGAGCGCCGGAACAGCTTCGCGCCCAGTTCCACTTCCAGCCGACCGATGCCCTTGGACACGGCTGACGGTGTCATCCCCGCCGATCGCGCGGCGGCGCTGAACGATCCCGACTCCACCGTGCGCACGAAGGCGACGAGGCTGGGCGTTTGGTTGATCAGATTCATCTATGACTCCCGGGCACAACTGATGTGAGGCTCGACGGGCTGGTGCGGGAAGGACGGCGACACATATCGGTGGGCACACCCACCACGGAGCCTTCCATGAAACGTCTCGAAAACAAGATCGCACTCATTACCGGCGGCAACAGCGGCATCGGTCTGGCGACCGCGCAGCTGTTCGCCCGGCACGGAGCACAGGTTATCGTCACCGCACGCCGGCAGGCGATGCTCGACCAGGCCGTGGAGTCGATCGGCCACGGCGCCATCGGCATCCGCGGGGATGTCGCCGACATCGAACACCATGCCGCGGTCGCCGATGAAGTGCGGCGTCGCTTCGGCTCGCTCGATGTGTACATGGCCAACGCCGGCGTGCTGACCATCACCGGCTCGGCACAGGTGAGTCCGGCGGAGTTCGATGCCCAGTTCGCGGTCAACGCGCGCGGCGTCTTCTTCGGCGTGCAGGCCATGACGCCGATCATGCGCGAGGGCGGCAGCATCATCGTCACCAGTTCGCTCGCATCGTCCAGAGTGCTCGACGGCCACGCCGTGTACGCAGGGTCGAAGGCCGCGCTGGAAGCATTCGCGCGCAGTTGGGCCCTGGAGCTGCGAGGCCGCAAGGTGCGCGTCAACGTGCTCAGTCCCGGTCCGGTGGACACGTCTATCGTCGAGAAGCTGGGCGTGCCGGAGGCCGACCGTCCCGCGTTCCTCAAGTCGATGACCGACCGGATTCCGGCTGGCCGCCTCGGCGATCCCGACGAGCTCGCGCTCGCGGCCCTGTACCTCGCTTCGGACGAAAGCCGCTTCGTGAATGGTGCGGAACTTCGTGTCGACGGCGGCATGTTCCTGACCTGATACCTGCAAACACCCACCGGAGAAGCATCATGACCACCCAGCACAACCCCGAGATCGTCGAATTCATCGACGTCCTGGCCGAAACCGGCAGTCACTATCGCATCGAGGAAATGGAGGCGCTGTACACCGAAGACCTCGGGTTCCTCGTCGTCACGCCCGAAGGCGGCGTCGCACGCTTCTCGAAGCAGGAAATGCTGGCCGAGTTCGGCGAACGGCGCGATGCCGGCGATCCGCCGCTCTCCACCGAGCGTCGCATCCTGCACATCGAGGAACAGGGCGACGAAGCGACCGCACTGCTTTACCGGCGGATGAGCCATCGCGCCGACCCGGCGATGTACGAACTGCGCCTGCGCAGGACGGCCGGACGCTGGCGGGTTTCGGGAGAAACGGTGTCGCCATGGCCGGATCTGTCGATGGCGAAGGGGTTCCTGCCGCCGCGAGGCCGCTGATGGAGCCAGGCGATCGCGTCCGCAAGGATGCGATCGCGCTGGATTGTCGTCGTCCGATCAACGTGGAAGTTCGTCGCGCGCGGCTACCTGCCGCGCCGCGATATCCGCAGGATCGGGGATAGCCGATGACGCGCAAAGGGCGTGGCAGTACAGGAGATTCCAGATGGAGCCGTTCGAGGTTCATGTTCCCGACGCCGCGATCGAAGACCTGAAGACACGACTGGGCACGATCCGATGGCCTGCGCGTGAGACCGTCACCGACGACAGTCAGGGTGTGCGGCTGGTGCGTGCACGCATGCTGGCGGACCACTGGCTTCATTGTCATGACTGGCGGAAGTTCGAGCGCAGGATCAACCGGTATCCGCAGTACCGCGTGCCGATCGACGGCCTCATGATCCACTTCATTCACGTGCGTTCGCCGCATCCCGATGCATTGCCCGTGTTGCTGACGCACGGGTGGCCGGGCTCCATCGTCGAGTTCCTCGATTGCATCGAGCCACTCACCGATCCCGTCGCGCATGGCGCATCGGCCGCCGATGCGTTCGACGTCGTCATTCCATCCATTCCCGGATTCGGTTTCTCGGAGCAGCCCACGTCCGCGGGCTGGAACGCGGAGCGCACCGCGCGTGCGTGGGGAGCGCTGATGCACGAGCTCGGCTACACGCGCTGGTTCGCACAGGGCGGGGACTGGGGCTCGTTGATCACGCATCGACTCGCCCAGCTCCGACCCGAAGGCCTGGTCGCCGCACATGTGAACCTGCCGCCCGTGTTCCCGGCGGAAATACCGACCGTGCTCGCGCCGCAGGAGCGACAGGCGCTTGAGCGCCTGACCTCGTCCATCGACGTGGATGGTGCATACGCACACCTGCAGGGAACGCGGCCGCAGACGATGGCATACGGACTTGCCGATTCCCCGATCGCGCAAGCCACGTGGATGCTCGAGAAGATCGACGCATGGACGCAGGGAAATGGCGTGTTGCCCGCGATCCCGCTGGACGTGGCGCTCGACAACATCTCGCTCTACTGGTTCACGAACTCCGGAGCGTCGTCGGCGCGCTTCTACTGGGAAGTCTTCAGGACGGGATTTGGCGGCTATTCGGCCGGAAGGATCGAACTTCCAATGGCAGCCACGATTTTCCCGGGCGAGTTCTACCAGGCGCCGCGAACATGGGCGGAGCAGGCGTGGCCGAACCTCTTCTACTGGAACCAGGTCGACCGCGGAGGGCACTTCGCCGCATGGGAACAGCCCCGGATCTTCGTCGAGGAAGTCCGCAAGGCATTCCGCGCGTTCCGTCGAACCGATCCTCGGCGCACGGCAGCGGATGGACAGCTCGCGGCCGTATAGGGCTTGGCGTGCCGGCCAAGCCCATGACGGGAGCAGGTGGCACGGATCAGGCAGCAACGCCTTGCCGCTTGTCTGCGCCCGGAACCGGTGGAGCGGGGTGCCTGGATCCCAGGAGGAACGAGCAATCCAGATCCAGCGCACGGATGCCGGTCGTCATGAAGTCGATGAACACCCGAATCCGCTTTGGCAGTTGCTGGCGCGTCAGATAGCACAGGTAGTGTCCCCGGTCGTCGGGGCCGAGAGCGTTGAGGCATGTCACCGCCAAGCCAGCGCGCAAGGCGTCGCAGACCTGGTACGCGGCCAGCTGTGCCAGGCCCTGGCCTTCGAGCACCGCCTGCATCGCCAGGGAAGGATCGTTGACCACGATGGCCGATGCAGGCGTCACGCTGCGCGCGATGCCATCGACCTTGAAGTCCCACGTCTGAAGCCGTCCATTGGGCAGGCGCTGGTTGATGCATGCATGCAGCGCGAGGTCTTCCACCGACGTCGGCAGGCCGTGCAGCCGCGCATAGTCGTTGGATGCGCACACCAGCATCCGCATCGGAATCAGTTGTTTTGCGATGACCTGGCTGTCTTCCAGGCGGCCGTCGCGGAAGGCGACATCGATGCGTTCCGCGGCGAGATCGCTCACACGATCCTCCAGCACGAGTTCCAGCGCCAGGGACGGGTGGAGCGCCCTGAACTGCGCCAGCAGCGGCGCGACCACCTTGCGGCCAAAACCGAATGGGGCGCTGATCTTCAGCTCACCCTGTGGCGGGCCATCGCGCAGGTCCCGCATTTCTTCGAGCGCGTGCAGGAGCTTCTCCACGCCGTGACGGCAGTTCTCGTAGAACTGCTCGCCCTCGCGGGTGATGGTGGTGCAGCGCGTCGTGCGCGACAGCAGCCGGGTGTCCAGCTGCGCCTCCAGCTTCTGCACGCTGCGGCTGACCGCCGAACGGCCGACGCCAAGCCGATGCGCCGCGCCCGAGAAGCTTCCCTCGCTGACCACTGTCATGAAGGCAACGACGCCCGCCCAACTGGTGGTCAGGCGCGTGGTGACGGTATCCCGATGATCGGTTGCGTCGCGGAGCGGCGAAATCGTCGACATGACATCCTCGTGGCGTCGGTGGGGAGGACTCCATCATGTCGACAACGTCTCAGCTGCATCAGCCCAGTGCAGGTCACTGGCGCCCCCCTCGATCAGGGGTATGGCCATGGACGTGAATGACACGGCGACCGTAGCGCCGCGCATCGATCGAATAGGCACCGGCACCCAGCAACGCGATGGCGCCACAACCGCCGGCGTGCCCTACCAGCAACAGTTGCTGCACCACACCGGACGATGGCAGTGCGACGAGGGTTCCGATTCCCAGCAGCAGCGCCGCCCATCGCGTCGCAAGGCCCGCAACCAGCATGAGGGCCACGCATCCTGCCGCGAACGTCAAGGCGTGCGGCAACGCGGACGCGGAGGGCAACAGGGCTGCGACCCCGAACGCGGCCGATGCGCAGCACGTTCGTGCGAGCAACAACCCAAGTCCGGCGGCACCATCGGGATAACGGCATACATATTTCGACATGAGCAGACGGTAACGCTCGCCAGGCGCCGTGCCATGCCCTACCGAGGGGGCTGGCTACCCCTGATCGGGGCTGGCGTCCTGACCCACCTCAGGGCATAAGCATGAGTTCCCGCCAGGCTGGAACTCCTACAAGCGAAGCAATCATGACAAGGTGGTCATACGCAGCCTTCCTGTTCTTCGCCCTGGCGATCTTGTCGCTCGCCGCGCCAGCCAAGGAACTTCGTCCGTTGGTGCACCACGGGCATCGGCGCTGGCTCGATGGCAGTGAAGTGCCAGCACCGGTCGTGGCCATGGCGCAGGAACGAGATCGATTGCTCCAGCTCGCGACGGGAGGCGGCCTGTTCCGATTCGAAGGCTCGCGATTCGAGCGGTGGTCGCCGGACGTGCGCGGCCGTCGGCACGAGTTGCCCCACGAAACTGCGGTCGACTTCGGGAGCCGCTTCCAGACTCGCACCGCGTCCGTGCAGACGTCATGGTTCATCCTGTTCTGCGCGCTGCTGGCGGTCCCTGTTCTATGGGGCCTGTATCGCCTGCTTGTTGCCCAACTCACCGCTCGTATCCGCAACGGGCTGGAGGAGCGTACGCAAGCGCGTGAGCGCAGGGCGCGCGAACTTCACGACACGCTGTTGCAGGGCGTCCAGGGCGTCATCCTGCGTTTCCAGGCGGTAGCGGACCGGCTACCCGACGAGAACGTCTCGAAGCGGCAACTGGAAGCGGCGCTGGACGCGGCGGACAAGGTGGTGGTGGACGCCCGCGACCGCGCACGGGACCTGCGTGGTGATGACACCACTGCCGATCTGGGCGAGCGCGTCGAACAACTCGTCGCCGAAACACCGTTCGATCGGCCGATTCCGGTGCGCATCCTGCTGGAGGGGCGAGCACGCGCGGTGGATCCCCTTATCGCGACCGAGGTCGCGAAGATCGTGCGCGAGGCGCTGCTCAATGTCTCTTATCACGCGCGTGCCAGAACCGCAGAGATCGCCGTCGGATACGACGCGCGACACCTGGCGATCCGCATGCGCGACGACGGTCGTGGGATTCCCGCGCAGGTCATGGCCACCGGTCGAAGGGAAGGCCATTTCGGCATGGTCGGCATGCGCGAGCGCGCCGCCAGGATCGGTGGCAGCCTCACCATCAGCAGCGTGGACGGCGGCGGGACCGAAGTGCTGTTGACGTTGCCGGCCAGGTTGGCGTTCGCCAGGCGCAAGACCGCAGATGAATGAGTCCAGGATTCGCATTCTGGTCGTTGACGACCATCCGGTGTTCCGCGAAGGCGTCGCGGCCATCCTGCAGAGCCAGACCGACATGACGATGGTCGGCGAGGCGCGCAACGGCAGCGAAGCCGTCGAGCGCCACGCCGCATTGCGCCCGGATGTGACGCTGATGGATCTCCAGATGCCAGGCATGAGCGGCGTCGAGGCGATCAACATGATCCGTTCGCAACGCCCGGATGCACGAATCATCGCGTTGACCACCTACTCGGGTGACGCACTGGCCGTTCGCGCACTGAAGTCCGGTGCTGTCGGCTATCTTTTGAAAAGCAGCCTGAGGACGGAGCTGATCGACGCGATCCGCAACGTGCACCGCGGCCAGCGCCATGTCCATCGCGAAGTCGCGAAGGAGATCGCGCTTCACATCGCCGATGAAGCCCTCAGCGAGCGCGAGATCGCGATCCTCCGGCTGATGTCGACCGGAAACGCGAACAAGCAGATCGCCGCGGAGCTCGGCCTCTCGGAAGAGACCGTGAAAGGATTACTGAAGGGCATCTTCGGCAAGCTGGATGTGTCGGATCGAACCCATGCGGTCACCGTGGCGGCGCGACGCGGAATCATCGACATCTGACGCCCGACTCAGCCGTCGTCGCGGCATTCGAACGGCCCGAACGCCGGCCGCGAGCCGGTGCCGCCCGCGCTCAACCAGTCGATCTTTGCGGCGACGTAGGCAGTGGCATGATCGATCTGCGCTTTCTTCTCTTCGAGAATCCTCAGTTGCTTGTGAAGGATCTCCAGGCGGCGTTGCGTGCCAATTCCCTGATCGCGGCGTTCGCGTTCGAGCTGCGCAATCTCCTTCAGGCTGAGGCCAAGGGCCTGGCCGGCACGGATCGTCCTGGCGACTTTGAGGTCGTCGGGAGTGAACTCCTGATAGCCGTTTCGACCGCCCCTGATGCCTCTGGCAGGCTTGAACAAGCCGAGGCGGACGTAGAAACGGATCGTGTCGCGGCTCAAACCGGACACTTTCGAGAACTCTGAAATGAGCACGCACGTGCCTCTTGACCATGGAGTGCGCTCCATACCTAGAGTCGGCGCCAGTCCATTTCAAGGGAATACCTCGTGTCCAAAGTCTGGTTGATTACGGGAAGCGCCAGTGGCCTTGGGCGTGCGATCGCCGAGCACGTCCTGAAGCAGGGAGATCGCCTGCTGGCCACCGCCAGGCGTCCGGAAGCCGCGGCGGGGCTGCGTGAGAAGTACGCCGGTCGCGTGGCGCTCGCCGCGCTCGACGTCACCGACCCCGCGCAGGCACAGGCCGCAGTGGACGCTGCGCTTGGCGAGTTCGGTCGTCTCGACGTGCTGGTGAACAACGCAGGCTTCGCCATGGTTGCGCCGTTCGAACAGACGTCGCCAGCGGACTTCAAGGCGCAGATCGACACCAACTTCCATGGCGTGGTGAACCTGGTGCGTGCCGCGGTTCCCACGATGCGGCAGCAGCGCTCGGGCCACATCATCAACATCTCATCCGGTGCGGGGCGACTGGGCGCGCCAGGTATGGCGGCGTACCACGCGGCGAAGTGGGCGGTCGGTGGATTCACCGAATCCATCGCCAAGGAGCTTGGCGGGTTTGGCGTGCATGCGGTGGCGGTCGAGCCGGGCAGCATGCGAACGAACTGGGCCGCCTCGGCCGCGGCTGCCACGCCCACGCTGTTGCCCGGGTACGAGCCGAGCGTGGGTCGCGTGATTGGCATCCTCAAAGCGCTGGCCGGCCACGAGATCGGCGACCTGGACAGGTACGCAAAGGCGATATTCGATCTTTCGCGTCTGGACGAACTGCCCCATCACCTGATCCTCGGCAGCGATGCGTTGTCGGCGATACGAGCGGCCGAACATGCCCGCGACGAGGCGGCCAAGGCGTGGGAGGCGATCACCCGTTCGACCGATCGAGCGGATGCGAATCTCGACTTCCTGGCGGACCTTCCCGGTCACTGAGCGGGACGGTTCGCCCTCGCAGGTGCAGGGCGCCGGGCGTGCGCTCTGGCTTGCGACGGACACCCGCGCGACAGCGCCTGGCGGGCTCTGTCAGCCCGCTGCAGCAAGTGCACGGACGCCACCGGGCCGATATGTGGCGCAACGACCTCCCACAATCGGCACCGGTTCCAATGCAGGAAGCGTGCGCAAACCGATCGCCAGGCACCCCGGTCCGCGGGCAGCTCCGGCCAGCGCGCATCGACCCACGCGACCCAGATCACCGATTCGACGAATCGCTGGTACTCGCCGCTGCGCTTGTTCACGCGTTTGCGCACGCAATCGGGAAGCGAGCCGACAATGGCCAGCCAGGTCCTCGTGTCCAGTTGCACCGAAGTGGCGGGGTCGATCCTCACTCCGCTGTGCACGAAGCACCTCGGAGCAGGCGCCGTCCCGCGCATGCGCGGCGGATCATGCCAAGCAGTCCGCTTCGCCGTCCGGATCCACGTTGCGGCCCGAAGGAGCGCGTGCCCCTGACATCCAGACCGTTTGCAAAGGCGATGGAGCGCAGACGGGCGTTCACGTACTGCGCATCCGCGTCCGCTTCGTATCGAATGATTGCGGCCATGGACGCGAATGCAGCCAGAAGCGCATCGCTGCTCTTTGCCTGTGCGCGCAGCATGACAACGGAGTCGTCGAGAGACGACAACTGCCTGTCGATCGTTTCGCGCATTGATCTCTCCCCTTGCGGTCGGGTTCGCGGAGGCCAGGACGCGTTCGTCGTTTCGAGGCCGACGCAAACCCTAGGCCGCATGACCAGGAAGCGGTAGGTCGAGCAGCGGAAGCAGGTTGTTGGCTTCCACGACATCAATGACGTCACCGAAGCGGCGACATGGCCCGGGAGCCCCTGGATGAGGGGCGTCCAGACACCTCTTTCGAGGGGTGGGATCGCCCGCCGCGAAGCGGCATAGTCTTCAGCTTGCCTGCACGGTCGGATCAGACAACAGCAGCGTGTGGAAGGTCAGTCCACCGACATGCCCTGTCGACGCTTTGTCATCCCGCCATGATCGGCATGCGTGAGCAGGTTCAGAATGCGGCAGCCGAACGCCCGGGCCCAGCGTGCCTGGGTGCCGGAAGCTACACGGGTTGCGCTGGCGGCGCCGGCTCAAAGCAAAAACCTGGCGGACGTGAAGTCGGGTACTTCTTCTGCATGGGAATTCAGGCGATGAGTAATTCGAAGATCCGCGTTCTCGTAGTCGACGATCACCCGGTGCTGAGGGATGGCGTCGCCGCCATCCTGGAGAACCAGGCCGACATGATGATGATTGGCGAAGCCCGTGACGGCCGCGAAGCCGTCGAGCTCTTTCGCTCGTTGCTGCCCGACGTGACGCTGATGGATCTGCAGATGCCCGTGATGGGCGGCGTGGACGCCATTACCGAAATCCGCTCGATTCACGCTGGCGCCAAGATCATCGTACTCACGACCTATGCAGGGGACGTGCAGGCGGTGCGTGCATTGAGGGCGGGAGCGGTCGGATATCTGCTCAAGAGCGGACTGCGAACCGAAATGATCGACGCCATTCGCGATGTTCACGGGGGGCAGCGTCACGTCCATCGTGGTATCGCCGACGAGATCGCACTTCACGTCGTCGACGAGCCACTTACCGGGCGTGAAACCGAGATCTTGTGCCTTGTATCGGTTGGAAAGGGAAACAGGCAGGTTGCCTGTGAACTCGGACTCTCCGAGGAAACCGTGAAGGGACACCTGAAGAACGTGTTCGCCAAGCTGGGCGTCGCCGACCGTACCCACGCCGTCACCGTAGCGGCGCGGCGAGGCATCATCGACATCTGAACCCGTTTCGGAGCGGCGTTTTCTTGCCAGGCCCCGCTGATGCGACGACACGTTTGTTCGCACGCATTCCTGGCCACACGCCGACGGCTTCGAGATCCATCTGGCGCCTTCGATCGCCGCCCGCACTCCGGGACGGACCCACGGGGAAACCGCATGACCTGTCAGGCCCGCCACCCGATCGGGAATCTGCAATGACGATTCGAGGATCTCTCGCGTTGGGCCTGCTGTTCCTGTCGACCGTGACCGTGGCGTGCCCAGCGGTCGCGATGCAGTTGCCGTCTCCGCTTCCCACCGACGTGATGGAACCGGTGCAACCGAGCGAGGCCGGCTGGGTCCGGTCGGCCTGGTCGGCTCGCGATGGCGCACCGCCTTCGCTCGCGAACGTCGTGTCCAATTCGGACGGGATTGTCCTCGGATCCAGCCTGGGCAAGCTCCATCGCTTCGACGGTGCCCGGTTCTCCGAGGTCGAAGGCGCCGACGGAGCGCCGTTCCGCGTGGACACGACCATGACGTCACGCGAGGGGGGCAACGGCGAGGTGTGGTTCGGCACCTTCAGAGGTGAAGTCATACGGGTCGGCCGGGCATCGGTCGATCACTTCGGGACAGGGGAAGGACTGCCTTTGAACACCGAGGTCCGGGACATCGCAGTCCAGGACGGCAGGGTGCTCGCAGCGACCTCGCGCGGCCTATACCAGCTCCGAGGTCGTCGCTGGGAGAGCGTCGAACTTGCACAGGCGCACGGTCGTCAGGTGTGGGGAGCGGCGTTCGACGGAACCCGATGGTGGGCCGTCGTGGAATCGCGTTTGGTCACGATCTCGCGCGATTTGCGCTCGCTGACGCCCGTCGCCGAGGTGAGCGCCGACATTCATGCAGGACTGGTGGGCGATGCCAGGGTAGGGGTCTGGTACTGGCAGTTGTCCGGTGACCGTAACCTCTGCCGGCTGGGGCGCTCCATCGTGTGCTACCAGGTGGAAGGCGTTACCTATCCGCGGATTGATCGGGACGGAGTCATCTGGTGGGCTCGCCCGCAAGGCCTGATGGGTTTCAGTGCGGCATTGCCAGGTGACGACATCCATCGCCGGGGCCGGGTCAGAGTGATCGACGTGGGTGTCGAAACCTCCGGACTGGCTGTCGCGCGCGACGGGACGCTTTGGATCAATGCGAGTGGCCGGCTGATGCGGCTGGCGCGCACTCCGGTCGAACGAATACCCAGTCCGAGTGGAGCGGCTGTTTCGGCCTCGAATGGAAACGTCTGGGTGGCCGGCTTCTCGGAGGGGTTACACCTGATAGGCCGTCCTCCTGCCTCGAGCGCCCTCTTTGTCGATGAGAAGAGGCATGTTGGTGTCGTGCTGCCGGCAGCGGGCTCCAATCGTTCGCGCAGGCTGTCCGCTGCAGAAGCCGCTGCCGAATCGCGGCCCGTGATCCTCGCCGAGGCCGAGGGTGTGCCTGCCTCCATCGTGCATTTGCAGCAGGGGATCGGCGGAAACACCTACCTGGCGACCCTGACGCCGCCCAGTTTGTGGAAGTACGACGACGGTGGCTGGAAGGAACACAGCAAGTTGCCTCTCGACAAGGGCGCCGTCGTTCGTGGCATCGCACGGACTTCCGCCGGAACGCTGTACGTCGGCGCGCAGCGGGACCACAACGGGCTGTATGCCTTCAACGGGAAGGAGTGGCAGGCCGTAACGTGGCGCGACAACGACGAGGAGGACGTGGAGCCGATCTTTCGCCTTTACGGCGATGCGCAGGACCGGATCTGGATCGGCCACCGATCGTCGGTCACCCTGCTTTTCCGTGGCAAGACCAGAAAGTTCACTCCTGCCGAGGGACTGTCGGTGGGCCCGATCCGGGACATCGCGGAGTTCGGCGGCGATCTGTGGATCGTTGGAAACGATGGCGTGGCGCGGTTCCACCGCGATGCATTTGAAACCCTGCGGTTGGATCGGAATGTGCCCATCGGCGGAATCTCCGGGCTTGCGATAGACGACGACGGTGCGATCTGGCTGGGCGCCGCCCAGGGCATCGTCCATGTGGCCCACGACCAATGGTCGTCCGCCATCGGGCACGGCGACCGTGAAGCACGGGTCACGTTGCTGGGCGAACTCCGCGGCGTCGAGTTTCCGATCTCGGATCTGGCGCCCAGGCCCGCCGTTACAAGAACCGGCGATGGAAGCCTGTGGTTCCTCACGCGGGGCGCCACGTATCGCATCGATCCACGACGAATGGGGCCGGCGCAACCGGCTCCCCCGCTCGTGATCGACGCCGTTGTCGCCGATGGCATCCGCCAGCAGAACGGTCGCCGCTTGAGCGTGCCTGCAGGGAGTCATCGCCTCGCCGTTACGTTCCGCACGCTCGGCCCCGTCGTTCCGGACCGCACTGCATTCCGTTACCGCATCGCCGGGCTGGACAACGGCTGGATTCCCGTTTCGGGGCGGGAGGTCGTGCTCGATCGCCTTCCTCCCGGCCATTACACGCTTGAACTGCAGGCCAGCAGGGAAGATGGCGCGTGGACGGGCGCACCGGTCGCCCTTGCACTCTCGTTGCCGCCGACATTCTGGCAGTCGATCTGGGCCAAGGTGCTGTTCGCTGCGCTGCTGTGCGCGGCCACGGCGCTGATCATCGTCGTACGCATGAAGCAGATCGAAAGCCGTCGTCGCACCATCGCCGAAGCGCAGATCCGTGAGCGTGGGGACATCGCCCGCGATCTCCATGACACCCTGCTGCAGGGCATACACGGCCTGATCCTGCGCGTGCAGTCCTGCACCTTCGGACTGCCCCAGGACTCCGAGATACGGACGAAACTCGACCAGGCCCTGGACACCGCGGAAAGCCTGCTCGTCGAGGGCCGTGACCGCGTGATGCAGCTGCGTATCAGGCTGCCTTCGGGCGACGCGTTTCCAGACGCGCTGGAACAACTTGGACTTCGACTCTCCCGGGATCACGGCGTGGCCTTCCAGCAGCGCGTATACGGCGTTGGATCCATCCCCGACCTGGCGCGGGACGACACGTTCCAGATCGTGCGCGAGGCCTTGCTCAATGCGTTCCGCCACGCGAAGGCCACACGGATCATGCTCGAAATCTCTTACGGCCAAGAGCACGTGCGCGTGAGCGTGGGCGACGACGGCCAGGGGATCGATCCCCTGGTCATGGGCGAGCGCATCGCGAGCGGTCACTGGGGCATCACGGGCATTCGCGAGCGCGCGGAGCGGCTGGGCGCCGAACTGGCGATCGAGAGCGCGGCCGGTGAGGGCACGCGCATCATCCTCGACGTGCCCATTCACGCGAAGGACGCGCGGTCGCGTGGCAGGTCCCTGCTGACGCGTGTCCGGCACTCGACGTTCCCGCGCCGGGTACCTGTGGCGCGGTCGCGCGACATCCGCGATAGGCCCAAGGCATGAACGGCCAGCGTGTGGAGTGAGGCAGCGATAGCGATCGCCATCGCGCCCGCCGCCCGATTGTTGCCTCGCAGGCAACGCCGGGTGTCCGGGCAGATCCTTTCCGCGTTCCCGGCACGCCGCCATGATGTGCGCAGGCTTGCGTCGGACAGCACTCATGAAGATCGTCGTGACGGGTGGAAGCGGGCTGGTGGGAACGCGGCTCATCGAGCGCCTGCGGGCGAAGGGTTACCAGGCCGAGTCCGCATCGCGCCGGTCGGGCGTGAACACGGTCACCGGCGAAGGCCTGGATGACGCGCTGCGCGACGCGCACACCGTCATCGACGTCACCAACGCACCCTCGTTCGATGCGCCGCAGGTTGGCGAGTTCTTCGAGCGCTCGGCCGGCAACCTGCTGGCAGCAGGCGCGCGCGCGGGTGTGTCGCATCACATCGCGCTGTCGGTCGTCGGTACTCCTTACCTGCGCAGCAGCGACTACTTCGAGGCCAAGCAGCGGCAGGAAGCGCTGGTGGCCGCCTCGAGCGTGCCGCACACGCTGGTGCGTGCCACGCAGTTCTACGAGTTCATGGTGAACGTCATTCCGCCCGGCAGCGGCACCGGACCGGTGCACCTGTCTCCGGCGCTCGTGCAGCCGGCGTCGGCGGACGACGTGGCCGCCGAACTCGCCGCGATGGTGGGTACGTCGCCGTCGAACGCTACCGTCGAGATCGCGGGACCGGAAACCCATCGGCTGTGCGAGCTCGTGCAGTGGGTGATGTACGCCTACCTGGACGATCGCGCCGTCATCGCCGATCCCGAGGCCGCGTATTACGGCGCGATCCTCGACGACCGCACGCTGACGCCGGAGGGCGAAGCGCACCTGACCGCCACGCGTTTCGGCGACTGGCTGCGCGAACGCGTGACAGCGGGCGGCGAAGTGCCGCACGTGCACCACCCCGATCCGCTGGCGCGGACGCGGGCGCGCGCCTGACCTGACGACGATCGAACACGAACGTGCATGCGCCGGCAGCCTGGCCGCCGGCGCACGCCCGGATCACTTGCGGATGAACTCGAGCAGGTCGCGGTTGATCGTGTCCGCATGCGTCGTGCACATGCCGTGCGGGTAGCCCGGATACACCTTCAGCGTCGCATTGCGCAGCAGCTTGGCCGACAGGCGCGCCGACTCGTCGATGGGTACGATCTGGTCGTCGTCGCCGTGCATCACCAGCGTGGGCACGTCGATCTGCTTGAGATCCTGCGTGAAGTCGGTTTCCGAGAAGGCCGCGACGCAGTCGTACTGCGGCTTCGCGCCGCCTGCCATCGCCTGGCGCCACCAGTTCTGCCGCACCGGTTCCGATAGCGGCGTGCCGTCGCGATTGAAACCGTAGAAGGGGATCGGGAAATCCCAGTAGAAGGCGGCGCGATTGGCCGCCAGGTCGCGGCGCAATCCATCGAAAACGGCCTTCGGAATACCGGCCGGGTGATCGTCCGTTCCGACCATCAGCGGGGGCACGGCGCCGATCAGCACCAGCTTGGCAACGCGTCCCTTGCCGTGCCGCGCCACGTAGCGGGCCGCCTCGCCGCCACCGGTGGAATGACCGACGTGGATGGCATCGCGCAGGTCCAGGTGCGATGCGAGCGCGGCGACATCGGCGGCGTAGGTGTCCATCTCGTTGCCGGTCGCGGTCTGCGTGGAGCGGCCGTGGCCACGGCGATCGTGCGCGATCACCCGATAACCCTGCGCGAGGAAGAACAGCATCTGCGCGTCCCAGTCGTCGCTGGACAACGGCCAGCCGTGGTGGAACACGATGGGCTGGCCGGTGCCCCAGTCCTTGTAGAAGATCCGCGTGCCGTCGGTAGTGGTGATGTGGTTCATGGGATGAGGTCTCGCTCAACGTTGGGGAGGGTCCACGGCCGGCGTGCGGATGCACGGTCGGCGGGACGGGGGAGAGCACGCCCGTTGCGAGCCTGCGATGCTTCGGTGGGAGGGCATCCATGCCGTTGCCACCTTCGCGGACAGGGGGAGGGGAGCGGGCGTTCGACAACGGGCGTGCTCGTAAGGCGCATGGGGAATCGATTGCGTCCGCGCGTCACAGCAGCGACATGCCGCCGTCCACGCGCAGGTTGATGCCGGTGATGAAGCTGCTGGCATCGGATGCGAGGAACAGCGCGGCGTCGCCCAGTTCGCGGGGTTCGCCGAGGCGGCCCAGCGGGATCGCGGCGGATACGTTCTGCTCGAGCAATGCACGGCTTTCCGGCGAAAGCCCCAGCTTGTCGAGGATGGGCGTATCGACCGGACCGGGGCTGAGAACGTTGACGCGGACGCGGCGCTCCTTGAGTTCGACCGCCCAGCTGCGTGCGAATGCCAGCAACGCCGCCTTCGTTCCCGCGTAGACCGCGTGGCCTTCCATGTAGCGGTCGCTCGCGATGGAGCCGGTCAGGATCACCGAGGCGCCCGCGCGCAGGATCGGCGCGATGCGCTGCATCCCGAAGAACACGCCGCGCGTGTTGATCGCGAACTGCTCGTCGAATTCCTGCTCGGTCACCTGCGAGGAATGCGTGATCGTGTTGACGCCGGCGTTGGCCATGTAGATGTCCAGTCCGCCGAAGGCCTGCATCAGTTCGTGCGCGACGCTTTCGTGGTGCGCGATCTGCGCGACGTCGCCGACCATGCCAATCGCACCGTTGCCGATGTGCTCCAGCGCCTCGTCGACCACGGCCTTGCGGCGACCGGTGATAACGACCTGCGCGCCTTCATCGGCGAAACGCTTCGCCGCGGCGAGTCCTATTCCGCTGCCGCCGCCGGTGACCAGCGCCACCTTTCCCGATAGATCGTCCACGTATGCGTTCTCCATCCCGGCCATGCACGATGCGCGCCGGATGGTGGTCACAGTAGGAGGGCGGAACCGCGTGCGGTAGACACGCGCGCGTGCGCACGGCGTTGACCTTGCGGCATCAATGGCTCATCGCAGATGCGCGATCCGATGCCGCGCGATGCGTTCCAGCTTCCGGGGATTGAGTTGCACGTAGACGCGCTGGATGCGTTCGCCATCGGTGTCGAAGGACTGCGCCGACTCCAGGCGACCGCCCACGTAACGCAACAGCCCGGGCTTGCCGTTCAACGTGGCCAGCTCCACGTGCAGGTCCTGCTTGTAGCGCAGCGTTGCGGCGAACAGCAGGGCCGCGATGCGCTCGCCGCCGTGCATCGGCGTCGCCGACGCGGTGACGAAACCGCCGCCGTCGCCGAGCAGCGTGGCCGATTCGGACATCAGCGCCTTCATGCCTTCCAGGTCGTTGTGCGAGAGGCGGTCGACGAAGCGCTGCAACAGCTGCCGGTTCGCTTCGTCGGACACCGCGTATACCGGTCGTTGCTCGCGCAACTGCTTCTTCGCGCGATGGACGATCTGGCGCGTGGCGGCTTCCGTCTTGCCCAGCACGTCCGCGATCTGCGGATAAGCGGCCTCGAACACCTCGTGCAGCAGGAACGCCGCGCGAGCTTCGGGCGACAGGCGTTCCAGGACCGTGAGGAACGCGATGGACAGATCGCCGGCGGTTTCCTGCAATTGCTCGGGAGTGGAAGGCGTTTCGATGCTGCCGGTGAGTACCGGCTCGGGAAGCCAGATGCCCACGTACTGCTCGCGCGCGCTGCGTGCCTGGCGCAGACGGTCGATCGCGCGACGCGTGGTCGCCGAGACCAGCCAGGCCTCGGCGTTGTTCACCTCGTCCGTGTCGGTGTCGTGCCAGCGAAGCCAGACGTCCTGCACGACGTCCTCGGCCTCGGCGAGCGATCCGAGCATGCGGTACGCGATGCCCAGCATGCGCGGCTGGAGGCGGACGAAGATGGCGGATGCGTCTTCCATCCGGCGTGGCGATCGATGCGCGTCGTTACGTCCCGGGCGGAAGCAACGCAGGCTTGCCGACGTCCTTCAGCAGGAACACGACGAACTTCGCCGGTTCCGTGCTGCTGGCGTTGCGACCGACGGTGTGGATGTCGTCGGGCCCCTCATGGAACGCCTCGCCGGGCTTGAGCGTCACTTCCTTGCCGCCCTTCACGCCCATCACGATGCTGCCTTCCAGCACGTACACGACGCCATGCGCATCGTGCCGGTGCACCGGGTCCGCGCCGCCCGGCGGGTACTCGACTTCGAGCACCAGCACTTCCTTGCCGGGGTAATCCGGCAACTGCTTTGTCATGACCGGCTTGACGACCGGCTCGGGTGCCTTGGGCTGCGAACCGTCGGCGGACGCGACACCGGCGAATACCAGGCCGGCGAGCAGCAACGGGGAAGCCAATAGCTTGCGCATGGGAGATCTCCTGTCGGACGTGTCGGCGCGCTCGATGCTTCGAGCGCGTGTCTCAGCTGAGGTTCGCCTTGTCCAGGCCCCATGCCTTGTCGAGGGATCCGGGCATCGACTGGAAGGCCACGTTGATGCGGTTCCAGCCGTTGATCGCCATGATCGAATACGTCAGCTCGGTGATTTCCTTCTCCGACAGCTGCGTGCGCACGCGATCGTAGACGTCGTCCGGCACGCCATGCGGCGGCAGCTGCGTCAGCACTTCGGTCCACGCGAGCGACGCACGCTCCCGCGGCGAGAACAGCGGCGATTCGCGCCAGGCAGCCAGATGATGCAGGCGCAGCGGGCGTTCACCGTGGATGGTCGCCTGCTTGACGTGCATGTCGACGCAGAACGCGCAGCCGTTGATCTGCGATGCGCGCACCGAGACCAGGTCCACGATCGTTTCCTCGATCGCGCCCTTCTTCAACGTCATGTTGAACTCGACGAACTTCTTGAACAGTTCGGGGGATTGCTGCTGGTAATCGATGCGCTGCGTCATGGTCGTGGAGTCCTTGTCGTTGCGGTTCCGGCTGATGCCGGCCGTTGCAGCGAAGGCTAGGTCGCACGCCCCGGGCGCGGAAGCCATCGGCCCGGCCCCACGGTGTTGCGCGTAACGCACCAATGCGCGGGCCTGTCACAGACGCGGCCGCCGAAACGTCTGGATGGGTATGAACGACGAAACTCTCCGACCTGCCGGCGCGCCGCCGCCCACGCCGGCCGAACGTGTCTGGTCCCGGTTCCTGGCCTTCCTGGACGAACTGCCGGCCACTACCCGGGCGGTGTTCCTCCTGCACGAAGTGTTTGGCTTCGGTCATGCCGACATCGCCTTCGTGCTGGGCATCGCGCAGGACGAATGCCGCGACCATCTCGAACGCGCCCGGATGCGCGCCCGCGCGTGCCGCATCGACGAAGCCGGGAGGATGACGTGAAGACCATGCACGACACGCCGTCCACCGTCCGCGATCCGTTGGGCGAGTGCTTCTCGGCGAACTACCCGGGCGTGGTCGCCTTCATCGCGGTGGCGGGTGAGGGCAGCTTCTCGCGCGCCGCGGACCGGCTCGGGATCGGCCGGTCGGCGGTGAGCCGCAGCGTGCAGAAGCTGGAAAAGCAGCTCGGCACGCGCCTGTTCCTGCGCACCACGCGTTCCACGTCGCTCACCAGCGAAGGCCGGCTCTTCTACGAAGCGTGCCGCCCCGGCGTGGAGCGCATCACGCAGGCAATGGACGAAATGCGCGACCTGCGCGAAGGCCCGCCGCGCGGGCAGTTGCGGATCAGCGCGAGCCATGCCTTCGGCCGCGGCGTCATCGCGCCGCTGCTCGGCGGGTTCCGCGCACGCCATCCCGGCGTGGCCGTGGAGCTGCTGCTGCACGACGGTGTTCCCGACCTGGTCGCCGATCGCATCGACGTCGCGTTCCGCGACGGCACGCTGGAGGACAGCCAGGTCATCGCGCGACAGGTGATGCCGATGCGCATGCTCGTCTGCGCGTCTCCCGACTACGCGTGCCGGCGCGGCTTGCCGCGCGACCTCGACGCGCTCGCCACGCACGACTGCATCACGCTACGCCTTCCGAACGGTCGCATGCGCGAGTGGGATTTCCGCATCGACGGCCATGCCCGCAGCATCCTGCCCGCATCGACGCTGATCTTCAGCGACGCCGAGCTGGCGCTGCGTGCGGCGCTCGACGGTCACGGCCTGGTGCAGCTGCCGGCATACCTGGTGGGCGATGCGCTGCGTTCAGGGGCATTGCTGGGTTGCCTGCATTCCAGCCTGCCCGACGATCGCGGCCACTACCTGTGCTACCTCGACCGGCGCCAGCAACCCAAGCGCATCCGCGCGTTCATCGACTACATGACCGCGCACATCCGCGCTCTGGACCTGGATGTCACCGGGCGGTGGGCGAAGGCCGCGCAGGTGGCCGACGCGGCGGGGCCGCACGACGCGGTGCCGATCGCGGCATGAACCTTCATTGGTGCGCACAGGGCAACAACCTGCGTCCATCCGAAGGGCTACTGCGGTCGCGCGGGGATTTCTAGCATCGATCTCCCAGCCCTTCGATGCGCGATGTCGTGCGCGGGCAGTCAAGGAGATTCGTACATGAAGATCGTCGTCATAGGTGGCACCGGACTCATCGGCAGCAAGGTGGTCGAGCGCCTGCGCGCGAGCGGTCACGAAGCGCTGGCCGCCGCACCTGCCACGGGCGTGGACATCCTCAGTGGCGCTGGACTCGACGAGGCGATGGCCGGCACGTCTGTGGTGGTGGACCTGGCGAACTCACCGGCGTTCGACGCGAAGGCGGCACTGGAGTTCTTCGAGACGGCGGGCCGCAACGTGCTCGCCGCCGAGGCGCGTGCCGGCGTGGGCCACCACGTCGCGTTGTCGGTGGTCGGCACCGAGAAGCTCTCGGCGAGCGGCTACTTCGTCGGCAAGGCGGCGCAGGAAAAGCTGATCCGTGAGTCGGGCATTCCGTACACCATCATCCATTCCACGCAGTTCCTGGAATTCCTGCCCGGCATCATCCAGTCGGCGACCGAAGGCGAGACGGTGAGGCTGCCGACCGCGCTCGTGCAGCCGATCGCCGCCGACAACGTCGCCCAGGCCGTCGTGCGCCATGCATTGGGCGCGCCGGCCAATGCGGTGGTCGATATCGCCGGCCCCGAGCGCGACACCATGGCCGCCTTCGCCCAGCGCTACATGAGCGCGACGGGCGACGCGCGTCCGGTCCTCGGCGACGTGCATGCGCGTTACTTCGGCGTCGAACTGGCGCAGGACACGCTCGTGCCGGAAGGCGCGGCGTGGCAGGGCGACATCGGCCTGGATCGCTGGCTGAAGGAATCCGCCGCGACGCGTCAGTCCGCCCGCGCCTGACGCGTTGCGCGTTCGCGCCTGCGTGGCGCCTGCCTGCGAGGGCAGGTCGCCGCGCCGTCGGAACGCATCCGAGCAATCGAATCCCGCTACTGCCGGAGAGCCCCCATGCATACCGGAAAATCCTATCGGCTGCCCGAGTTCGTCGCCTGGACCCGGCGTTCGATCTACGTGCTGCTGCTGTTGTGTTCCGTTCCCGTCGTGCTCTACCAGGTCGTCGGATGGCGCTGGCTCGCGATCCCGTGGGGCGTGGTGTTCCTGCTTGGCGCCACGGTGGCGTTGTCGTCGGGCTTCAAGAACGTGCAGACCTACAACCGCTTGCAGCAGGCGCAGCAGGTGTGGGCGTCGATCGCCAGCAGCAGCCGGATCTGGGCCGCGATGTGCCGCGACCTGGTCGCGTCGCCGGAACAGGGCAGGGTGCTGGTGTACCGGCACCTGGCATGGCTGACGGCCCTGCGTTACGAGATGCGGCGCGCGATGCCGTGGGAGACGGCCGACAAGTCCTACAACGCCGAGTATCGCCGGGACTTCAACATCCCCGAACGCGAGGAGCGGCTGGAACGCGAGCTGCTCAAGTACCTGCCGCCCAGCGAGGTCTCGCTGGTGCTCGCCTCCGGCAACCGCGCGTTGCAGGTCATGTCGCTGCAGGGCAGGGCGATCTCGGCGCAGGTGGCGGGCGGCGGCCTCACCATGGGCGTGTTCAACGACATGCAGAAGCTGATCCGCGACCTGCAGGTGCTCCAGTGCGGCAGCGAGCAGATCAAGAATTTCCCGTTCCCGCGCCAGTACGCGTTCATCAACTCGTTGTTCGTGTGGATCATGTGCGTGCTGTTGCCGTTCGGGATGATCAGCGAGTTCGAGCAGCTCGACGCGACGCTCAAGGTCGTGGGCGGAATCGACACGATCTGGCTGTCCGTGCCGGTCAGCCTGCTGATCGGCTGGATGTACCTCGCGCTCAACCAGGTGGTGGAGAGCAGCGAGAATCCGTTCGAGGGCGGCGCGAACGACGTTCCGATCTCCCGCATCTGCCAGGACATCGAGTTCGACCTGCGCGAGATGCTCGGCGAGGCCGGTGTGCCGTCGCCAGCGCGCCAGGCCAGCGACATCGCGCTCTGATCCCGGCGACAGGGCGGCATCGGCGCATGCGCGCGTTGCCGCCCGCCGCCGGCGTGTCGGCCCGGATCACCGATCCCAGGCGACCATCCTGAAGCGTTCGTGCTCGATGCCGAAGTAATCGCACTTCCACGCGCTTTGCACATCGAAGTCGAGATCGATCCATTCCTCGCGACGGGCCAGGATCTTTCGCGCGCATGCGTCCCAGTCGACCGACATGAACAACCGCGTGTACCTGTCGATGCGGTCCTGTATCTCCGCGCAGACGAACGAGTCGTACTCGAAGTGCAGGATCTCGAAGACGTTTCCGTCGCGGTCCGCATAGTCCATCGAGAAATCCAGACCCCACTTGGGCCGGAGCTTCACCAGCTTGTATAGGAGCGGATTGGTGCGGGCCCATCGGCTGATCTGGTCCAGCGCTTCGCCTGCGAAGCCCTTCCGCTCGAACAGCAGCGCATGGTTCAACACGGCGCCTTCGTTCTTCGCGGGGGGCGATGCGAGCCAGGTCGAACGGATCGCGTGGCGATGCTCGCGATGCGTGCAGAACCGCTGGCGGTTCGCCGCGGCGTACAGTTTTTCCAACGCACTGAGGTCGTAGCCGCCCTGGTCGAAGAGTTCGACGTACTCCGGACCTGGCGCGGGTAGCGGGAAGTCCGCGACCGGTTCGCGGTAGTACGGGTTCGGGTCGAGCCGGCTGGCGACCAGCGTGAGATCGTTCATCGAAGCGTTCCGGCCCGCTAATCCATGGGATCTGCGGTCAGCTTCAGATCGCGCAGGATGGCGCCCAGTTCGCTGTTGACCGATTCGACCAGCTCGGGTGGCGAACGCGCCACGATGTCGCCGGCCATGCCGGCGAACCTTCCGTAGATGTCGGTGCTGCCGGGCGTTTCCTTCAGCATCCGCTCCACGTTGCCGCGCAACGCGTCGAGCTGGACCTGAAGCTCGGGCCATCCCGTTACGGGCGGCTGCCATTGGCTCGCGTCGCGATCGTTCGACATGGCGGGAGTTCCCATGGTTGCAGGCCGGCGAGGCTGGCGCGCATTCCCCGCACCAGTCGAACGCAGGTTAGCGCACGCGACGAAGGCAGGATGTCGCGAAGGCATCAACCCGGTGATGCCCGGGACGCAACGTGGTTCCTTCACATTCCTGCACAGGAAAACGACGAGGCATTCGCCAGGCTCATTCGCCTGGAATCACGGCCGGCTTGCCGGCGTCCTTGAGGAAGAACACGACGAACTTCGTCGGCTCGGTATTGCTGGCATTGCGCCCGACGGTGTGGACATCGTGCGGGCCTTCGTACCAGCTCTGGCCTGGCGACAGATTCACCACCGGACTGCCCTTGACGCCCATCACCAGCGAACCTTCCAGCACGTAGACGAAGACGTGCGCATCGTGGTGATGCAGCTGCGCCACCGCTCCGGGTGGATATTCGATGACCGCGACCTGGGCTTCCTTGCCCGGGTACTCCGGCAGGGCCCTGGTCATGACGGGTGTCGCGATCGGCGTCGGCGCCTTCGCGGTTGTGTCGGCCGGCGCATGTGCGACCTGTGCATGGACGCTGCCCGACCACATCACGGCGGCGAGGGCGAGTGCGAGGCAATTGCGCATCTGGATGTACTCCCGGGGATGAGCGATCGCTCAGGCCGCGCATCGTAGGCGCGGTTGTCGCGAGCGGGTAGCCGCGCACGCGGCAACACACTGTTGACCGTCGAGACGGCCCGGCGCCTGCACGCGCATTGTTGCGTGAGGGGCAACGCGAGGTGTCCCTGCGCACGGCTTCCGATGCCCCACATGTCCTCCTATCGTGCCGGCAACAAGGAGTGGGCGGCTTGTCTGCTTGAAGCCCGCCGGTCCAGGGATGGGGTTTCCTCATGCGATGCGCATGGGACCTGCGTCGAATGCTTCCTGTCCGCCGTGACGGAGATGACGGATGTCAGCTTGTCGAGGATGCTGTAACGGGGCGTGCACTTTCCATCCATTCGTGCACGGGACGAACCCATGTCGGCGCGGCGTCTCCGCGAAGTCCGATCAGCGACACGACGAGACGGTGGACAGCAAGCATCGCCTCGCGCGAGCCCACCAACGAAAGGACGCGACGCCATGGCCACGTTGAAACCTCCTTCGCCCGCATGGCTCGATCGCTATTACGGTTCCGGCGAACAGGCGCTGTACACCGGACGCGTGCGCGTGACCGGCGGCGAAGCACAGCACGGCCGGGCGTCGGGCGTCATCCGTTCCGATGATGGCGCGCTCGAGATCGATGTGCGCCTGCCGGAGCGGCTGGGTGGCGATGGCGGCGGGAGCAATCCCGAACAGCTGCTGGCCGCTGCCTACGCATCGTGCTTCCACGGTGCGATGACGCTGCTCGCATTGCGGGCGGGTGTGACGCTGGTGGACGCGCAGCTCGATGTCGCGGTGACCTTCTCGCGCGATCCGGTCGACGGCCTGTTCCTGCTGTCGGCGCGCATCGAGGTGCACCTGCCGGGCATCGAACGCGCCTTCGCCGCCGAACTCATCCGCAACACGGAGCGTATCTGCCCGTACGCGAAGATGTTCCGGCAGGGCATCGAGCACGTCGTCGCGCTCGCGCCGGAACCCGCGCCGCTCGCGGCCAACGACTGAGGACGAGCTGATGGCACTCAAGATCGTCCGGGTTTATCCGAAGAACAGGGTGCTGGCGTGGATCGAGGATCGCCTGCCGGTGATGTCGTTCCTGTCCGCCCACACGGTCACGTACTACGCGCCGAAGAACTTCAACGTCTGGTACTACTTCGGCGTGCTGGCATCGGTGGTGCTGGTCAACCAGCTGGTCACCGGCATCTTCCTGGCGATGCATTTCAAGCCTTCCTCGGCCGAGGCGTTCTCGTCGGTCGAATACATCATGCGCGACGTGGAGTGGGGCTGGCTGATCCGCTACATGCACTCCACGGGCGCGTCGCTGTTCTTCGTCGTCATCTACCTGCACATGTTCCGCGCGCTCCTGTACGGATCGTTCAAGCGTCCGCGCGAACTGGTATGGGTGCTGGGCATGCTGATCTACCTCACGCTGATGGCCGAAGCCTTCATGGGCTACGTGCTGCCATGGGGCCAGATGTCGTTCTGGGGCGCCAAGGTGATCATCTCGCTGTTCGGCGCGATCCCCGTGATCGGCCATGGCCTGACCGAATGGATCATGGGCGACTACCTGCCGGGCGATGCCACGCTCAACCGCTTCTTCGCGCTGCACGTCATCGCGCTGCCGCTGGTGCTCCTGCTGCTGGTGACGATCCATATCCTCGCGCTGCACGAAATGGGCTCGAACAATCCCGACGGTGTCGAGATCTCCGACCATCCCGGCGCCGACGGACATCCCATCGACGGCATCCCGTTCCATCCGTACTACACGGTAGAGGACACGCTGAGCACGGCGGCCTTCCTGCTGGTGGCGGCGTTCCTGGTCTTCTTCGCGCCGACGGTGGGCGGACTGTTCCTGGAACACGACAACTTCGTCGAAGCCGATCCGCTGGTCACGCCCGAGCACATCCGTCCGGTCTGGTACTTCACCCCGTTCTACGCGATGTTGCGCGTGATACCGCACAAGCTCAGTGGCGTGATCGTCATGTTCGCCGCGATCGGCGTGCTGTTCCTGCTGCCGTGGCTGGATCGCGGGAAGGTGCGGTCGATCCGCTACCGCGGCATGGGCTATCGCATCGCGCTGTTCGCGTTCGCCTTCGCCTTCGTCGTCCTGGGCTTCGTCGGCATGGGCTCGACTTCGTCGATGATCGAAGGGATCGTGGGCCCGGCCGGAAACGTCAACGCCATCGACAACTGGATCGGTCGCGCGATGGTCGCCGTCTACTTCGGATTCTTCGCCTTCCTCTGGATCTACACGTATTTCGGCCTGGAACGCACGCGACCGGTCCCGGAACGCGTGCGCTGAGCGACGGCTCAGGCGAGGGCGTCGGCGTACGCCTCGACGACGGCGGGACGCGCGTAGGCGTCGCCGGCCGCCTTCAGCGCCACCATCGTGCAGTCGATGTCCATCGCGCGGATGCGTTCGCTCATGAAGTCGATGAACACGCGCACGCGCTTGGGCAATTGGTGGCGACTCAGGTAGCACAGGTAGTGGCCGCGATCGTCAGGTGCCAGCGTGTTGAGGCAGGTCACCAGCCTGCCGGCGTGCAGGTCCTCGCAGATCTGGTACGCCGCCAGCTGCGCGATGCCCTGGCCGTCGAGCACGGCGAGCATCGCGAGCGATGGATCGTTGACGACGATGTCGCCATCGGGCGTGAGCACTTGCCGCTGTCCATCGACCCTGAACTCCCAGGCCTGCAGGCGGCCGTTGGGCAGGCGCAGGTTGATGCAGTCGTGGGCTTCCAGCTCGTCGACCGACGTGGGCAGGCCGCGACGACGCGCATAGTCCGGCGACGCGCACACGAGCATCTGCATCGGGATCAGGCGTTTTGCGACGACCTGGCTGTCTTCCAGCCGGCCATCGCGAAAGGCGATGTCGACGCGTTCGGCGGCGAGGTCGACCACGCGATCCTCCAGCGACAGTTCCAGCGCGACCGCGGGATAGGCGTCCCGGAACTGCGCCAGTAGCGGCGCCACGACCTTGCGTCCGAAGCCGAGCGAGGCGCTGATCTTCAGCATGCCCTGCGGCGGACCGTCGCGCAGGTCGCGCATGTCTTCCAGCGCCTGCAACAGCTTCTCGACGCCGGGCCGGCAGTTCTCGTAGAACTGCTCGCCTTCGCGCGTGGTCGTCGTGCTGCGGGTGGTGCGCGACAGCAGGCGTGCGCCCAGGTGCGCTTCGAGTTTCTGCACGCTGCGGCTCACGGCCGATCGTCCGATGCCGAGGCGTTCGGCCGCGCGCGAGAAACTGCCTTCGTTGGCGACGGTGAGGAAGGCGACGACGCCGGCGTAGCTCGCAGACAGGCTCGATGCGAGGGTGTCGCGGTGGTCGGGCGAGGCTTGGTGCAGCGGGACGTGCGACATGGCGCTTCCTCCTGACCGGGTTCATCCTCGAGCCTGCCAGCCGCACGGTTGCCGCGACATCCCCGGACAGGTCAATCCGCGCCCCCCCGATCCGGGGGGCGGGTCTGCACATGGATCACGCGATGGCCATGGCGCCGGGCATCCAGCGAGTACGCGCCGGCTCCCAGCAACGCCATGGCCGCACAGCCCCCCACGTGCGCGGCGAGCAGCCAAAGCTGGAGAGCAGCGGAGAAGGGCAGGACGACCAGCACCACGACGCCCAGGATGATCGCCGCGACGCGGGTCGCGAAGCCGCCGACCAGCAGCAGCGCGAGGACGCCTGCGATCAGGCGCAGCACCGTCGTGCCGAACGCCGTGGATGGCAGCGAGGCCACGATGCCGAAGGGAAGCGATGCATAACAGGTGCGAAGCACGAGCAGGCCAAGTCCCGCCGCGCCATCGGGGAATCGGCATAGGTAATTCGTCATGTTCCGACGGTATCGCCGATCCGGCGCTACGCTAGGCTCGACCGGGGGCCTTTTCGATCCCCTGATCGGGGGTAATATCGAACGCCAAAGCCGGCACCCATGGACGATGCCCCACACGGGAACGGCCATGCGGCTACTCCGGATCGTCCTGTTTGCCCTGTTGGCGGCGTCGTCGCATGCGGCGTCCGCGGGCGAGCCCCGTCCGCTGGAGCGCTACGTCCATCAACGCTGGATCGAGGGAAGCCAGACTCCGGTTCCCATCGTCGCGATGGCGCAGGGGCGCTACGGCTTCCTCTGGCTGGCGACCGGCGACGGCCTGTTCCGCTTCGACGGCCTGCGTTTCGAGCCCATCGTGCCCGAGCCCGACGGCCGCAGGCACGAATCGCCCAGCGCGTTGCTGCTCACGTCGAAAGGCGAGCTCTGGACGAGTTTCGAAAGCTCCCGCCGGTTCGCGGTCTATCGCGATGGTGCCCTGCGCATCCTCCCGGGCCCGCCGGCGCCGAGCCGCATCGCGCAGATGGTCGAAGGCGCCGACGGTTCGATCTGGGCACTGACGGCCAACTACAACGCGGAAGTGTTGCGCTACCACGATGGCAACTGGCGAACCTACGACGCCGGCGACGGCCTGCCGAAAAGCAATGCGGCGAACATCCTCATCGCACGCGATGGTGCGCTGTGGGTCGCATGCACGACGGGTGTCGCACGCCTGGCCCCGGGCACGGATCGCTTCCAGATCGTGCTACCCGCGCTGAGTGCGAAGCTTGCACAGGACCCCGCCGGCCGCATCTGGCTCTTCGACGCGAACGGCACGCGCGCCATCACGGGGCCGGGTGGTCGCGGCGAGCCGCCGGCGTCGCGCAGCGCACGCAACGCGCACGACTATCCGGCACGCGGCATGCCGCTGTTCGATCGTGCGGGCAACGTCTGGATCGCCACGCGCTACGACGGCGTGGAACGCCTCGCGTTCGCCAGCGGTTCGCCCGACGGCGAGATCGCGGTGGAGTCGTTCACCGCACGCGACGGTTTGTCTTCGGACGTCACCAACCAGATCGTGGAGGATCGCGAGGGCAACGTGTGGGTCGGGACCCAGGGTGGACTCGACCGCTTCCGCCCCGCGACGCTGGTGGGCGAACCCGGTCTGTCGTCTCCGGCCGCGTACGGCGACAAGCTGCTGGCCGCGTCCGATGGCAGCGTCTACATCGGCCAGGCGCAGAAGCTGTATCGCGCACGACCGCACGAAGCGCCCGAAGCATTGCCGATCGACCTGACGGAACCGGAAAGCCTCTGCGAAGCGCCCGATGGCGCCATCTGGATCGGAACGCGGACGCAGATCCTCGTCTGGGCGAATGGACGCGTGCAGCGCCGCATCGAGCGTCCGGACCGGCAGGCCGCGCACAACGTCATCTACGACTGCGCCTTCGATGCGCATGGCGATTTCTGGATCTCCGCGGCAGGCAGCGGCGTGCATCGCCTGCGGCACGACGAATGGACGACGCAGCTGGAACCCGGGACGCGCATCGACTTCTATCCGACCACGATGGAACGATCGCCTTCCGGGGGCGTGGTGGTGCAGGCGGGCGACCGGCTTGCATGGCTGGGCGACCCGGGCAGGACCTACACGCCGCTCGATTTCGGTGGCGGCGACATCAAGGTGCTGACGCTGTACACCGCCGGCCGCGATGTCTACACCGCGGGCTCATTCGGCCTGTCTCGTCATCGCGACGGCAAGGTCATGACGGCGAGGACCGCCGATGCATCGCCGCGCAGCCGCATCAACGGCATCGTGCGCACGCCGGAGGGCGACACGTGGCTGGCGTTTCCGCGTTCGCTGATGCGGCTGACGCCACGCGAACTGGATGCCGCATTCGAGGAGGGCCAGCTGCCGGACCAGGCGCTCTCGCTCGGCCCCGGCGACGGACTGGGGAGTCGCGCGCATTCGCATTCGCAGCGTTCGCTGGTGCTCGGCGGCGATGGACGGCTGTGGCTGGCCACCGAAACCGGCACGCTGTCGATGGATCCGGCGCGGATCCTTTCCAATCGCGTGCCGCCGGGCATCCTCATCCGCTCGATCGAGGTGGACGGTCGCACCTACCGCGATCCACGCAACGTCAGGTTGCACACGGGCGCGTCGAAGATCCAGATCGACTTCGCCGTGCTCAGTTTCGCCGACCAGCAGCGCGTGCGCGCGCGATACATGCTGAAGGGCTTCGACCGGGAATGGGTCGATCCCGGCCTCAGGCGCCAGGCGTTCTACACGAACCTGCCACCGGGCCGATACACGTTCCACGTGATCGCGGCCAACAACGACGGCGTGTGGAATCGCACGGGCGCCACGCTCGATTTCGAAATCCCGCCCACGTTCGTGCAATCGATCTGGTTCCCGATCCTGTGCGCGGGCGTGGCGCTGGTGCTGTTGCTGGCGCTGTACCGCTTGCGCATCGCGCAGGTCGCCGCGCGCATCCGCGCCCGCCTGGAAGAGCGCACGGAAGAGCGCGAGCGCATCGCGCGCGAGTTGCACGACACGTTGCTGCAGGGCGTGCAGGGCCTGATCCTGCGCTTCCAGGCGGTCGCCGACCGCATCGCGCCGGACGACACGTCGAAGTCGCAGCTCGACTCGGCGCTGGCCGCGGCGGACGAAGTCGTGGCCGACGCGCGCGATCGCGTCAGGGACCTGCGCGGCGCGGGCGAGGAGGGCGACCTGTCGCGCGTGATCGAGCATCTGGTCGACGACACGCCATTCGATCCGCCCATCCCGGTGCGCATCGTCATCGAAGGCCGGCAGGTTCCGGTGCATCCGCTGGTGGTGGCGGAAGTGAGCAAGATCCTGCGCGAGGCGCTGCTCAACGTGTCCCACCATGCGCAGGCGTCGTCGGTGGAAATCGGCATCGGTTACGACACTCGCCACCTGGCCGTGCGTGTCCGCGACGATGGCGTGGGCATTCCCGCGCACGTGGTCGTCAACGGCCACAAGGAAGGCCACTACGGCATGCTCGGCATGCGCGAACGCGCGGAGAAGATCGGCGGGAAGCTCACGGTCGCGAGCATCCACCACGGCGGATCGGAAGTTACACTCACGCTTCCTGCCCGGCTGGCGTTCGCCCGGCGTACATCGCGCAAACGCGCCCGCGCCTGGTGGCGTCCGTTCGGCATGAGGTCGGCTGATGAGTGATCCCAAGATCCGCGTCCTGGTCGTCGACGACCACCCGATGCTGCGCGACGGCGTCGCCGCATTGCTGGCGAACCAGGTGGACATGACGATGGTCGGGGAAGCGAACAACGGCAGCGAAGCGCTCCAGCGCTACATCGAACTGCGTCCGGACGTGACGCTGATGGACCTGCAGATGCCCGGCATGAACGGTGTCGAGGCGATAGGCGCGATCCACGCCGAAGACCCGCACGCGCGGATCATCGTGCTGACCACCTACGCCGGCGATGCGCAGGCGGTGCGCGCCCTGCGGGCAGGCGCGGCCGGGTACCTGCTCAAGAGCAGCCTTCGCACCGAACTGATCGACGCGATCCACGATGTGCACCGCGGCCAGCGCCATGTGCACCGGGACGTGGCGGGGGAGATCGCGATGCACGTCGCCGACGAACCCCTGAGCGAACGCGAGATCGCGATCCTGCGGCTGGTGTCGGTCGGCCATGCCAACAAGCAGATCGCCGCGCGGTTGGGCCTTTCGGAAGAAACGGTGAAGGGCCACCTCAAGAGCATCTTCGCCAAACTCGACGTGGCCGATCGCACCCACGCGGTTACGGTGGCCGCGAAGCGGGGCATCATCGAGCTCTGAGCGGGTTCTCCCGCGCGTGTTCGCGCAGGATGCGCACGATCTCGGCCACCGTCTCGGGGCGCTCGTGCACGCGATGGCCGGATTCGACGATCAGCGAAGAGACGGCGCCGGGCAGCATGGCGCTTTCCAGCGGGACCACGCCATCCGACGGCGGGCGACGGCCCGGCAACACGCCGGCGATGGTGTGGTACGGAATGGCTTCGGCCGGCATCAGCGCTTCTGCCGCGCGCCGCACCGGCTGCGCCGCCTGCAGGGTGGTGATGCTGTTGATCCACCCCTCCAGGAACACCGGCAGCAGTTCGGGCCGGACCGCATGCGGATTGCGCAACGCGATGCGACGCAATGCGTGCACTTCGCTCGTGCGGCGACCGACCAGGTCGCCGGTCAATCGCCCCAGCACCGTCGCCGCGCTCGGGCTGCCGTGGTGCGGCGCCGCGAGGAAGATGGCGCGTGCGATCCCCGCGTAGGGCATGAAGTGGAAGATGCGGTGGATGAGTCGCAGGTCGTCCTCATCGGCGTCGAGCCTCTGCGGCGGGACGAGGAACGCCGCGTTCCAAAGCGCTTCGCCGCTGCGCGCGCACAACAGTCGCGACACGACGCCGCCGAGGCTGTGTCCGATGAGCGCGAGGTGCGGACGCGCCTTCGCATCGCCATCGGGATCGAGCAACCGCCACGCGTCGTCGAGGTAGTCCTGCACATGCAATCGCGCGACCAGCAGCGGCACGTCGGTCTGGTAGACGACCTGCCAGATCTGGAAGCGGTCGCGCAGTTCCTGCTCGCCCCAGATGGCGTTGGATACGCGCGACCAGATCAGCGGATTGCTCCCCAGTCCGTGGATCATCACCAGCGGGCATTTGCGCGGGTCGTAATCTTCGAGCAGGTAAAGCCCGGCGCGACGTCCGATCTCCTTTCCGCCCAGCAGCGCCCACAGTCCCCGTCGCTCGAGTCTGGAAACTTCCATCGCCCACGCGTACGCGGCCGAGCTGTCGTGGGCGAGTGGCAGGCGATGCGGTCCGATGCCGGCTTCGTAGCACCGTTGCGGATCGGCCAGCACCAGGCGCGGTGGCGCATCCGGCGATTGCGCATCCGGTTCGAACCAGGCCGTGAGGTTCCGGAACGCGCCCGAATGCGGCTGCAGGCGCGAGGCAGGAGAGGCGGCATTTAGCGACGACAACGCGGCCAGCGCGACGCCGAAGCCGGGACGTTCGTAACGCCGGCCGTCGAAGGCGTCCATCGATACGTCCCGCGCCAGACGCATGCGTAACGGTGGATGCAGCGTCGGCGGAACGGATCGGAATTCGACGTGGAGACCGATTTCCCCGACCACCGTGCGTCCGGCACGCCAGCCGGACGGATGCTGCTGCAGCAACGCGGACATCGCCCCGGCCGTGGCGCGGTTCGCCAGCCCGATGGCGGCTTCGACAACGCGTTCCTCGCCGGATGCCAGGACGCGATATGCCTCCATCGCGCACTGCATCCAGGCGGCCAGCGGCGCATCGATCGCCTGCGCCGTCGCTTCCCAGTCGCGTGCGAGGTCGAGGGCGGCGCACGAAGGTGGCGTCGATGCGTTCCCCGAATCGTCAGACCGCGGCGACGTCGTCATGGGCGCGATGCCGGCTACAGATGCGGTTCGATCGGCAGCCAGCCGAACATCCGCACGACGGCGCGCGACCAGGGCCCCACGTCGGGTTCGTGCGTCAGGACCACCGGCGGCGTCTGCGTGCCGTCGAGCCAACGCAGTTCGCCATCCTCGTTCCGGTAGACCCGGTAGCTCAGCGGCGGCGTCGTCAGGCGGAGGTACTCCGCGCGCACCTGGGCGGCCAGGACCGCGTCGTCGAACACCACGCCCATTTCGGTGTTCAGGTCCTTCGAGCGCGGATCGACGTTGAACGACCCGACGAAGCCGCGCTCGTCGTCCAGGACGAAGGCTTTGGTGTGGAGACTCGCGCCTTCGCGGCGCATGCCCGGTCGCGCCTGGGCCGCGTAGGGGCGCAGCTCGTGCAGGCGCACGCCGTGTTCGAGCAGGCGGGGGCGGTACCTCGCATAGCCGCTGTGGACCGCATGGACATCGGTGGCGGCGAGCGAGTTGGTGACCACGCCGACGTGGACGCCGCGCCGCGTCAGTCCGGACAGGCGCGCGGTGCCGTCTTCACCGGGAATGAAATACGGCGAGATCACCAGCGCCTCGCTGCGCGCGCCGGAGATCATCGGCGCCAGGCGTTCCACGAGCCACTGGCGGCGATCGCCGCGCCATTTGAGCGGAGGATCGGCGACAACCTCGATATGCGCGGTCCAGTGCGGCGCGATCGCATCGCGGTAGTAGTCGCGGATCACCTGCGAGACGGCAACGCGGGCGAGGTATTTTTCTGCCTCCTGGCCCCGGGCGTCTTCGCGCACGCGTGCAAGCACCGCGCGCAACGCCTCGGGCGCCCGCTTTCCCAGCGAGCCGACGGGCACGGCCGCATCGCTGTTCCAGTAGAGATCGAAGATGCCGCTGGCCTGCTCCGCGGCGGGACCGAACAGCAGCAGGTCCAGATCGCGGAAGTTCGTCTGCGCGCCCGCCTCGAAATACCGGTCGCCGATGTTGCGGCCGCCGACGATGGCGATGCGGCCATCGGCGATCCACGCCTTGTTGTGCATGCGGTGGTTGATGCGGACCAGCCGGCGAACCAGTTCCAGTGCCCGCGTCACGCCTGTGCGATTATTGAACGGGTTGTAGAGGCGCAACTCGATGTTCGGATGCGCGTCCATCGCGAGCAGATGCGGATCGAGCCCGTAAGCGTTCATGTCGTCGAGCAGGATGCGCACGCGAACGCCGCGTTCGGCCGCATCGAGCGCTTCGCTGGCCAGCAGGCGCCCGGTCAGGTCGTTGTGCCAGATGAAATACTGCAGGTCCAGGCTGCGTCCGGCGCGGCGTGCGGAAATCGCGCGTGCGGCGAAGGCGTCGATCCCGTCGGTCAGGAACAATGCGCCCGTCCTGCCCGGATGGGCGGCAAGCAGCGGCGCCAGTTCGCGATCGATCTCCGTCTGGGCGGGCTGCAGGGGCATGGCGAACTCGGGCGTGCCGGACGGTGGAGGGGCAGAGCGGCCGGTCAGCAGCACGGCGCCGACGAGCGCGACCAGCAGCACGAACACGATCAGCGCGCTCAGGCCGAGCCAGGCAACGACACGCCGCATCACCACCTCGATGGCCGCGACGCGATCGCGGCCGTTGGCCTAGACGAACGCGCTGAAGCCCGTGATCGCCCGACCCACGATCAGCGCGTTCATCTCGCGCGTGCCCTCGTAGGAATAGAGCGCCTCCGCGTCGGCCACGAAGCGGCCGACCTGCTGGTCCAGCAGGATTCCGTTGCCGCCCAGCAATTCGCGCGCCCAGCCCACGGTCTCGCGCATGCGCACCGTGCACACGCCTTTCGCCAGCGCGGCGTGTTCGTCGCGCATCAGGCCCTGGTCCTGCATCTGCGACAGCCGCACGCAGACCGCCTGGGTCGAGGTGATGTTGCACAGCATGCGGAACAGGAGGTCCTGCACGAGCTGGAAACTCGCGATGGGCTTGCCGAACTGCATGCGACGCTGCGCATAGCGAAGCGCGTATTCGTATGCGCCGCGCGCGCAGCCCACCGATTCCCAGGCCACGCCGGCCCGCGTCGCGGCCAGCACGCGGGAGGTGTCCTTGAACGACGTCGCGCCCTGCAGGCGGTTGGACTCCGGCACGCGGCAGTCCTGCAGCGTGATCAATCCGTTCTGGACGACGCGCAGCGCCATCTTGTGCAGGATCTTCTCGACGTGGAAACCGGGCGAGCGGTTCTCCACGATGAAGCCCTTGACCTGTCCGTCGTCGAGATCGCGCGCCCAGACGATCGTGATGTCGCCCCACGTCGCGTTGCCGATCCACTTCTTCTGGCCGTTGAGGATCCAGGTATCGCCCTCGCGCCGGGCCGTCGTGGTGAGTCCTCCGGCCGCGCCGGAGCCGACGTCGGGCTCGGTCAGCCCGAACGATCCGATGGTTTCCATCCTCGCCATCGGCGGCAGCCAACGCTCCTTCTGCTCGTGCGAGCCGCACAGGTAGATCGAGCCCATGGCCAGGCCGCCGTGCACGCCGAAGAACGTGGCGATGGACGAATCCACGCGTGCGATTTCCATCGTGATGAAACCCAGCAGCGTCGTCGTGCCGCCCGGGCAGCCGTAGCCCTGGTAAGGAATCCCGCTGATGCCCAGCGCCTTCAGTCCGGGCAGCAACTGGAAGGGGAACTCGTCGCGCTCCCAGTACCCGGAGATCACCGGCTGGACTTCGCGCTCCATGAAGTCACGGACCCGCAGTCGCAGTGCGTTCTCCTCGTCGGACAACAGTCCGGCGAAGCCGTAGAAGTCGCCGTCGGCCTCCGGCAGCCGGACCTGCGCGGAAGAAGCGGGATTGTCGAGCCGGTTCATCGAGCGATCCTCCTGTGTCCACGCCGTCTCGGATGAACGCGCGTCGCGATGTCGAATCGCGACGCGGCGCTGCACTGTGGCGATGCTAGTCGCGCGCGGGAATGCGCAGTAGCGACACGATCGTCAACAGCTTGTTTCCCCACATGCGCCAAAGCGGAGCGGTTCGCGAGGGCGATCGCCCGCAGGCGCATCGGTCACGGCCGGGCTGGCTTCCCACGCGCGGCGGATGCGCCCGGCGGCCTGTTCCCAGGCCAGGCCGGTGCAGCCGACGTAGTCGCTCCAGAGCGCTTCAGCCAGCGCCGCGACCGCCTCCCAGTCGTCGGCGCGTGCGAGTTCGCGCACCGATTCGCCGATCTCGCGAATCAGGCCCTGCGCCGGAAGGTCGGCGGAGTGGGGCGGTTTCGCGGGTGCCGGGTACGTGCGTGCCATGCGCGGGCGATGCGCGCCGCGCAGGAACACATCGACCACGCAGGTGACGTGATCGCGGATCTCGCTGTACGACGGAGACTCCCGCAATCCCAGTGCGACCTCCAGGTGCAGGTCGCCCCTCAGCATCGCCACGAACCGCCGCGCTTCAAGCGTGCAATCGTCCGTGTCGATCTCGCCTCGCCATTTCGCGGCGGCCAGCAGCTTGCGCGTCTTCTCGATCGCCTGTTCCGGCGCAGCCGTGCGGTACGCACCGGCGATGGCCGGATCGCGCGCGATTTCGGTAACGGCGGCACGATGAAGTCCGATGCCGGATCGCGACGTCATCGCCGCGACGACGGCCGTGCCAAGTTCGAGCAGCACGTCCCGCAACGAAGCGTCGCGTCGCTTCGGCATCCAGGCCAGCGCGGCGCGCGAGTGGCGCTGCGATTCGGACAGCATGTGTCGACGCAGGAAGCCCGCGACCTCGACCTGTTCGGCGTCCGGTTCGTCAACCAGTCGCCGGTAGAGGCCGTTGGGCGTCCAAGTCCAGTACGAACGGCCCAGCATGTAGGACACCAGCACGCTGCAAGTGGCCCAGCCGCGCATCTGGCTGCCGCGTCCGGGAATGCGCTCGCGCACCTTGAGGACATCGCCCATCCCGCCCCAGCGCAGGAACTTGATGGCCTGTTCCAGCGTCAGCACGTTGACCATCATCCGCGTCCACCAGGGCTCCATCAGCAGCCAGGTGCCGTCGTCGAGCGGGCGAAGCGCGAACACGTGCTTGTGCCGGCCATCCGCGAACGCGTGCCACCATTGCCGGCGCAGTCCCGGCACGAAACAGACGAACCAGGTGGCCGCCTCGACGGTAATGGGCGAACCGTTGGCGTCGATCGCGATGGACGCGGGCGCCGGCGCGGGCGCGATCCATGCGTCGATGGCGCAGCGCAACGCCTGCGCGGCGCGATCAAGCCAATGCGTGGCGAGTGGGGAAAGCATCGTCTGCTCGTGATTGGATACCGGAAAGGAACACCTGGACCATCCAGTCGAGGTCGTCGTCGATGTGCGAATGGGCGTTCGCGGCGGACACGTCCGCGAGATCCCAGTACGTGCGCAGCAGCGAAAGGAAATGCACCGCGGCGCGCCGGCAGTCCAGGTCGGGCCCGAAGCCCTGCGACGTGGCGAAGGACATGAACCGGGCCAGTTCGTCGCGCACGCGTGCGGGGCCGTGCCGGTAGAACTCCGCGCGTATCGCGTGCCCGCCGAACTCGTTCGCCACCGCAATGCGGTACAGGTTGCCCAGTTGCAGCCCGGAGTACCCCTCCGTCGCCTGGCGGGCGAACGCGACCAGCTGCGGATGGAAGCTGACGCCCGTCGGGCGCTCGGCAAGCGGCGCGAGCACGCGGTCGGCGATCGTGGTGACCACGGCGATGAACAGCGCGCTGTCGTGATCGAACGCCGCGACCACGTCGCGTCTGGGTATCGCCGCTATCTGGAGGATGACATCGAGGGTGTCGGCGTGCCTGGAGTGGAGGACATCGGCCACTTTCTGGACGAGCTCGCCGCGAAGCGACTCGCGCGATCCTTCCTGCGTGGCGTGTGCTGCGGCGGACATGACGGTGCTCCGTGGTGCCTGGAGCGGCGGGATTCTAGGAGCCGGCACGCACCGCGAGTAGCCATGCGCGAGGACGCAGTTCGTTTACCGCAGGGAATCAGTCGGCGGCCCCCCGGCCGTCGCGATCCGAATTGGTGCCTTCGGAGCAACATGCTGTGCGCCGCCGGATGGCTACCGGCCGGGGTCGCGCGCGCCTAGATTTCGCTGCATCGATAGCCGAACCGTAGGGTCCCTGCGGGATCCCAGGAGAGTTCGCATGAGTCCCGACGCACGCTTCCGCGCCTGGATGTCCGGATCACTTGCCCTGACCGGGCTGGCATTCGTCTACTTTCTCGTCGCCGACGTGCACATGCCGGTGTCGCCCGAGGCCCGGCTCACCTATCAGGTGACGCAGGTCGCGCCCGACGTCGGCGGGCGCGTGGTCGACGTGCTGGTTCGCAACAACGAGCAGGTCGTGCCGGGCCAGCCGTTGTTCCGCATCGACCCGGACTCCTACCGCACGGCCGTCCACGACGCGGAACTGCTGGTCGAACAGGCCATGCAGGACAACTCGCAACTGGACGCGAACATCATTGCAGCCACGGCGGAAGTCCGTCGCATGCAGGCGCAGGTGGACGACGCGGAGCGCGAACTCAAACGCTTCCGCGAGCTGGTCGGCGAACGTTACGTCTCCCGTTCGGCGCTCGACCAGGCGCAGGCGCGCCGCGATGTATCGCAAGCCGCGCTGCAATCGGCACGGGCCGCGCTCAACGCCGTGCGTGTCCAGCGCGGCAACGATGGCGATCGGAGCCTGCGACTGCGCCGCGCGCGCAACGCGCTGGACAACGCGCAGCTCAACCTGCGGCGGACGGAGGTGGTCGCGCTGGCGCCGGGAATCGTCAGCAACATGCGGCTCCAGGTCGGAGCGTATGCGCAGGCGGGCGCGCCGAAGCTGGTGCTCATCAGCGAGATGCCGAACCTGCAGGCGGATTTCCGCGAGAAGGCGCTGATCAACGTCGCGCATGGCACGCGGGCCCAGGTCGCGTTCGATGCCTTGCCGGGGCGGCTGTTCGATGCGGAAGTGACCTCGCTCGATGCAGGCGTCGCGCAGGGGCAGATCGATCCGGACGGCCGACTGGCCGCGCCGACGCAGAACGATCGCTGGGTTCGCGATGCCGAGCGCGTGCGCGTGAACCTGCGCCTGCTGGAAGCGCCGCCACGCCCGTTGATGACCGGCGCGCGCGCGACGGTGCAGCTGCATCCGCGTCCGGACGGCCTGCGTCACTGGCTGGGGAACGTGCAGATCCGCCTGATCACCCTGCTTCACTATGTCTACTGATGCGCTGCCCGCATCGGTGACTGCACGCCCCGCGCTGGGTGAGGACGCATGGCGGCAGGCGTGCCGCATCGCGATCGGCAGCACGGCCGGCCTTGCGGTGGTGAAACTGGCGGACTGGCCGTTCGGCGTGTTCTTCGGTCTGTATCCGGTGCTGTTGCTGGGCCTGGTGCCCATTTTCAAGCTGCCCATCGCGCTGCAGTTCGTCGCCAGTAGCGTGGTGAGCATCGTGATGGTCAACCTGCTCGGATTGCTGGGCAATGCATCGCCGATCCTCGCGGTCACGGTGTTCTTCGCCTTTTCGCTGCTGTGCTTCCGCCTGATGGCGAACGGGCCGCTGTTCCTGTTCGGCGCGCTGTCGATGGTCGCCACGTCGGTGCTCGTACACCTGGCCAGCTATCCGCAGGTACCGAAGGACGATCTGTTCACGGCACAGTTCATCGCGACCCTGCTGGCCGTCTTCATCGCCGCGCTGGTGCATGCGTTGTTGCCGGAACGGCGCAACATCCCGCGTCCGGGCGGCCAGAAGCCGCTTGTCGTGGTGCGCCACCAGATGCTGCTGGGCGCGGTGTGCGCCAGCGCGTCGTTCATCGCGTTCCAGCTCCTGGACCTGAGCGATTCGCTCTCGGCACAGGCCGCAACCGTGCTGATCCTGTTCCCGATGTCGCTGGCGGGCGGTCGCAGCGCCGCGTGGACGCGCGTGGCCGGGACGCTGCTCGGCACGGTGTACGCGCTTGCGATCCAGGTGTTCCTCTACACGCACGTCTCGCAGGTGGTTTTCATCATCGCGCTGTACGGCATCGGCATGCTGCTGTTCGCGGTGATGCATGTGCGGGAGAACGCCGGGCCCGCGGTCGGGCTGAGCGGCGCGACAGCACTGGCGGTGCTGATCGGGCAGCTTTCGCCCACCGGCGACCTCTATGGCGTGTCGCTTTACCGCTTCAGCTCCGTGGCCGTCGCGGTGCTGGCGATGCTGTTGTGCATCTTCGCGGTGGACTGGTTCCTGCGGTGGTACCTCGCAGATCGCGCCGTGATCGGCGCGAAGCAGCCCAGCGACACCGCGCCGTCCCCCAAGCCGAGGCAAACGGATGAACGCTGAAACCAACGGATTCGTCGAACTCCACCATCCCGTCCGCACATCGTCGGACCGCGTCGCCTATGGCATCACCAGGGCGCTGCGATTCTTCGCCGACACGCTGTTCGCCAAGCGATACGGCAACCGCGCGATCGTCCTGGAAACCGTGGCCGCCGTGCCGGGCATGGTCGGCGGCGCATTGCGTCACCTTCGTTGCCTGCGCTGGATGCGCCACGATCGCGGCTGGATCCGCACGCTGCTGGACGAAGCCGACAACGAACGCATGCACCTGATGACCTTCATGGAGATCGCGCGACCGAGCGCGTTCGAACGCATGATGGTGCTGATCGCCCAGGCGTTGTTCTTCACCTTCTACCTGCTGCTCTACCTGCTGTCTTCGCGTACCGCGCACAGGCTGGTCGGCTATTTCGAGGAAGAGGCGGTGGTGAGCTACACGCGTTATCTGGAAGAGATCGACGCGGGGCGCATCGAGAACCCCCCGGCGCCGGCGATCGCGATCGACTACTGGCAGCTGCCGGCCGATGCCCGCCTGCGGGAAGTCGTCATTGCTGTGCGCCAGGACGAGGCGGGCCATCGCGACGTCAACCACGCGATCGCCGCGCAGCAGGCGCATACGGTGCCCATCACCGACGCGCTCTGAACGTATCCTGGCGAGGCTGCCCTCGCCACTCAGCGCACGCGCGTCGCGGTGCCTTGCAGGAAGATGTCGACGGCGCGCGTGACCCGTGGCTTCCAGGCGCGTTCGGTCAGGGGCGGACGGACGCCGAGCAACACCTCGAGCCAGGTGTCGTCGCGCAACATGCCGATGAAATGCTCGGCCGCCGCGGTCGGATTGGCGATCGTCAACGAACCCGCCCTGGCGTGGCGCGACAGGAGCTGCGCCAGACCCGTCACGGCGCGCCGCGGGCCACTTCGCAGGAAGACATCCGCCAGCTCCGGCATGCGCACGCCTTCGGTCACGACAAGGCGATAGAGCGCCACCGTCCGCGGGTCCATCAAAGCGCGCATGACCGCATTGCCGAACTGGACCAGCGACGCACGCACGTCGTCGCCGGTGGCCTCATCGGCGTCCGGAAGCGTGCGCAGCACCTCTTCGGAGATGCCCGTGAGCATCGCGGCGAGCAGATCGTCCTTGCCGCCGAAGTGGCTGTAGATGGCCCGCTTGGAGCCGCCGACGCGCTCGATCACCGCATCGAGGCTGGTGTTGGCATAGCCATCGCGCAGGAACAACTCGCCGGCGGCTTCGAGAATCTGCTGCCGCAGGTCGTCGGGATTGCGGCGGGTGCGCCGGGGAGCGGGGGCATTGCTGGAGGAGGGCACGCGACGTTCCTGCCGGTTGACAGTTAAAGGTACTCGACGGTACCTTGACTTTCAATGGTACCGGTCAGTACCAGTCGGCCGCACCCTGACAGCACCTGCTTCCAGGCGCGGTGGAGTTCACCCATTGCGTCTCACCATGTCGATCGCCTGCCTGCCCACCACCGGTTTCACCCATGTCATCGCCTTCATTTCCGTCGTACGGGAAGGCAGTTTTGCCCGCGCTGCGGATCGCCTGGGGGTAGGGCGCTCGGCGGTAAGTCGCAGCGTACGCAAACTGGAAGATCACATCGGCGCGCGACTGCTTCGCCGCACGACGCGCTGCGTGTCGCTGACATCGGAAGGCCAGACGTTCTACGACGCATGCTGGCCGGGTGTCGAAAGGATCGTCCTCGCCGTGGAGGAAATGCAGGACCTGCGCGCGGGGCCTCCCAGGGGGCAAATGCGGATCGCCGCGCCGCAGAGCTTCGGGCGGCAGGTCGTGGCGCCATTGCTGGCCGAGTTCCAGGCACTGTTCCCCGAGCTTTCGCTGGAACTGATGTTGGGCGAAGGCCCGATCGATTTCGCCGCCGACCGCGTCGACGTGGCCTTCCGCGATGGCGATCTGGAGGACAGCCGGATCCACGCCAGGCTTCTGGCCCCCATGAAGCTGCGGATCCATGCCTCCGCCGACTATGCGCGTCGACATGGATTGCCTGCATCCGTGGAGGAACTGCCGCATCACGCGTGCATCAACCTGCGCCTGCCCAATGGACGCCTGCAGGAATGGCACTTCAGAAGCGAAGAGCGGATGCGTGCGGTCACGCCGGAAGCGCGACTGGTATTCAACGACACCTCGCTGGTACTGCAGGCGGCACTCGACGGGATGGGCCTGGCGCAACTGCCGGCATGCGTCGGTCGCGACGCCGTATCGGCTGGAAAGCTGGTGGTCTGTCTGGACCAGATGGCGCCGGACAACCGCAGCCATTACATCTGCTACCTGAGCCGCCGGCAGCAACCCGCACGCATCCGGGCCTTCGTCGACTTCATGACCCGGCGGATCCGGGAATCCGGTTGAGACGTGGCTCATGAGAAGCGCGACGGAGCTGCCTGCGCCGCCCGATCACGATCGCCTGCGCGCCGCCAGCCCGATGGCAGCGGGGGCGAGGCTTCGCCCCCGCTGTTGAATCAACGGCTGCTTTCGCCGCCGGCCTGCTCGATCAACTTCGCCACCGGTTCCGGGTGCGACACCATCACCACGTGCGATGCGCCGGGAACCACGACGGTGTTCTTCGACTTCGCGCGTTCGGCCATGAACCCCAGCGCCTTCGCCGGGATGTTCTTGTCCTGGTCGCCGTAGATGAACCACGACGGGATGCTCTTCCACGCCGGTGCGCCGGACTTTTCGTTGAGCGCGGCCTCGGTGATGGGGCGCTGCGTGGCCGCCATCAGTGCGGCGTCTTCGGCGCCAACATCCGCCGCGAACTGCGCATGGAACTTCGACGGCTGGATGTAGAGGTCCACGCCGCCTTCGGCAAGTTTCACCGGAGGTGCGAGCGTCGGACCGAGCGTGCTGCCGGGGAACTTGCCGGACAGTGCGGCCGCTGTTTCGCCGGCATCCGGTGCGAACGCGGCGACGTACACCAGCGCCTTCACGTTGTCGTGTCCACGCGCGCCTTCGGTGATGACGCTGCCGCCGTAGGAGTGACCGACGACCACGACGGGCGTGGGAATGCTGGCGATCAGGTCGGACACATACGCACCATCGCCGCTGACGCTGCGCAGCGGGTTGGCGACGGCGACGACGGGATATCCATCCTTCTTCAGGATCTCGATGACGCCGTTCCAGCTCGTGGAATCCGCGAACGCGCCGTGTACCAGCACGATCGTCGGCTTCGCGGTTTGTGCGGCTGCATCCGCGCCGAAGAGGGCGGCGGCGAGGGCAATTCCTGCCAGAAGGGTCTTCATTTCGGATCTCCGGTTGAGGGGGGGAGGCATCGGCGACCGTCAGCGGTCGGCGCAATTCGAACGTTAGGCACTGTTCGGGTCCGTCTAAAGACATGCCCGCGGCCATGTTGTGTTGTCGCGCGCGCAACAATCGCGAACGCGCATCGGCGTGACCGGGCGATCGGTGCGCACCGGGCAACACGATGTGTCGGCAAAGGACGTAGCCGCGGCGCTGCGATGTGCGCACGCTCCGGCATACCCCCACGGAACGAGCCGGCACCATGGACACTCCTTCGATCGCTGCAAGCCGCCCATCCACGCGCATGCTCGCGGGCGTCGAGGTCCCGGACACCGCGCTCGTCACGCGTGCGATCGAATTCGCGCATGCGCATTCCAGCCCGTGGCTGTTCAATCACGCGATGCGGTCGTGGCTGTTCGCCTGCGTGATCGCGCGTCTGGACAACACCGCGCACGATCCCGAAGTGCTTGGTGTGATCACGCTGCTGCACGACCTGGGCCTGACCTCGTCGTTCCGGGGCGAGTTGCGTTTCGAGGTGGAAGGAGCCAACGCGGCACGCGCGTTCGCGCGCGAGCAGGGGTTGGACGAACACAGCTGCCAGCGGGTGTGGGACGGTGTGGCGCTCAACTCGACGCCATCGATCTGTCTGCACAAGGAAGCCGAACCCGCGCTGGGCGTGCTCGGCGTCGGGCTGGACTGGGGCGGGTGGGGCATCGAGCGGATACCGCCGGACGTGATGGCCGGCATCCTCCAGGCGTTCCCGCGCCTGGAGATGAAGCACGAGTTCACCGACGCCATCTGCGTGCTGTGCGCGACGCGGCCGCAGACGACGTATGACAACTTCGCGCGCGACTTCGGTGTGCGCCTGGTGCCTGGTTATCAGCCGCCTTCGATGGTAGATGCGCTGTTGGGTGCGCCGTTCGAGCAATAGCGGCAGGAAGACGCATTGGAGGGGCTGAGGCGGGCGCTCCCCGTCCCCGCCTCGGCGCGATTTCACCCTCACCACGAACTTGCCGCGCGCGATGCGGCAAACACTGCACCCACAAAGCAAAACAGCGCGAAACGCCCGGGGCGTAACGCGCTGTTCTGGCTGGATGAATGGTGGAGCGGAGGAGGATCGAACTCCCGACCTTCGCATTGCGAACGCAAAGCGTTGGAATCTGTCCACAGTTGGGTAAGCTATGGCTAACAGTAGCTTATCGGGGGGTTTGCGCGGGTCGCAAAGAGCTGGGTGGGAATTGTTGTCCCAGATCTGTCCCAATCGGTGCGAAACGGGCTCAAAGGAATGGCAGCGATTCGGAAGCGTGGGGAACTGCAATGGCAGGCGCGGGTTCGTCGTAAGGGGTATCCAGACCAGGTCAAGACGCTGGAGACGAGGGCCGAGGCAGAGGCTTGGGCCCGCCAACTCGAGTCGGAGATCGATCGAGGCATATTCGTCAGTCGGGCGGAAGCCGAAGCAACGTCGCTTCACGACCTGCTGGCACGCTACGAGCGCGAGATCGTTCCCAGCAAGAGGGGGGAGGTCCAAGAGCGGTCCGTAATACGTGCGTGGCAGGCAACGGACCTGGCAAGGCGTCCGGTCGCCAGTGTTCGCGGCGCTGACGTGGCGAAACTCAGGGACGACTGGACCAAGACCCTGAAGCCAGCGACGGTCCTTCGGCGCCTGGCGGTGCTCTCGCATTTGTTCAACATGGCTCGGAAGGAGTGGGGCATGGAGAGCTTGTCCAACCCAGTGGAGTTGGTGCGCAAGCCTCAGCCCAACAACGCCCGCAGCCGACGAATAGCTAGTTCCGAAGAGCTGAGTGGACGTGCCACAGACGATGGCGAGCTGGAGCGAGTCATCGCCGCCAGTGGTTCATCGGTCTTGCCAGCAATCATCCGCTTGGCGGTCGAAACGGCAATGCGCCGCGGGGAGATTGTAGCTCTGCGATGGGAGCACATCGATTCGAGGCGGCAGGTGGCGCATCTCCCTGTGACCAAGAATGGAAGTTCGCGGGACGTTCCGCTGTCGTCGCGGGCAGTCAGTGTCCTGCAAGAATTGAAGCAAGCTGCAGAAGCTAGGGCGGCGGGCGCGGCTAAGGTGGCTTACCTGCTTTCTGGGCCCGTTTTCCGAATCCGAACTGATGCGGTCACACGCGCGTTCGAGCGTGCTGTGGATCGCGCCCGTAATGCGTACTTGGACGAGTGCAAGGAATCGAAGCGCCAGCCAGACGCAAAGTACCTGGTCGATCTGCGGTTTCATGACCTTCGTCATGAGGCCACCTCAAGGCTTGCGTCGGTCTATCAGCTCCACGAGTTGACCAAGGTCACCGGGCACAAGGACCCTCGAATGTTGATGCGTTACTACCACCCCAAGGCCGAGGAGTTGGCGAAGCGGCTAGGGTGACGCCTGCGAAGGGCGCTTCTGCGTATTCCGGCGCGCCTGAACACCTGTGCAGGGCGCTGGTACTGGTCAGCGGACGGCTGGATCGGGTCGGGCGGGCAATCTGATGCAATGTCCGCTTCCGACCCGAAGTGGACATCCGAGTTGTTGCGGGCATGGTGGGGTGTCGAGAGCAGGAGCGGGGAGTGGCAGGGTGAAGGGGGCATCATCGGCGTAGGGGTCGTCATATCGATCGCTATCGCGGCGCCCTTGGCGTGGAAAATTCGCTAAGCAGACTTCGGCGCTCGCGGACTGGAACCACGCTCACCAGCGAGGAGCTGCGCGGGCGCGTCATTGCCGACCTGGTGAGGATCGAACTGGATGCCGTCCGTCATCGTGACATCGAATTCGTGCGCGGCGTAGCCCGGGTCCGGGTAGTCGACAACATTCCGGATGACCAGGTGGCAACAACGGCCATTGGCGACGTGGACGGGTGCAGGACGCTGCCGGTGCGCCGGTCAAGTGCACTATGGAGCGCAGCGATGCCGCCCTCGAACGGAGGCGCGGGTCGCGGCGCTAACCTGTGAGATAATTTCAATATGACCGCCCGCATCCCGTCAAAGCCCAAAAACAAAGTCTGGAAGCTCGCGAAGCTTGTTTCGCTTGATATGCGCGGCCGGCTTGTAGCTGACAAGGCTGCAGTGTTCCAGTCAGGCCGCATGAACAGTGAGATCGATGCGGCGCGAGACTTGGGGCGTGTTTTAAAGTCCATGCGGGCCGCGAGGGCTAAGCCGCGTCAGGACGATAAGTAGTCATGAGTTTCGTAGCGATAGGCCTGTTCGTTCTGGCGTGCGGCTGGAATGTGTACCGCCTATTCCTTCCTACGCGCTCTGCTGCGATTCGGGTCGAAGGTCACCCCCAGTATTTCGGCGCTGCGCTTGCGGCGGGCTATGTAGGATTTCTTGCGCTTTTCCTACACGCAGCGGCCTTGAAGCATGAGGGCTACAAGGCAGCCATTCACTCTTTGGCCCAACTTGCGCCTAAGGCGTCCGATGACGACAAAGCTGACAAGGGCGCTGGGGGAACGGCCGCTAAGCGCGCTTCGCTTTCGCTTGTGCTGGGTAACCTGATAGTAGATCGCGCCGAGATTTCGCCGAGTTCGGCACAGGGTCTCGCGGCAGGTGAGGCGCGTGACGGATCTGCAGCGAGCGCTTCAATCGAACCGAAGGGGGACCCCTATGAAACTGCACTGGGCATCGCCCTGTGGGCAGCCATCCTCGCCATCGTTCTTCCCTTCTTCCTGAATGCACCGTTTTTCCGCAACGCTCGCTTGCGGTTCCTTGCAGGGCGCAAGAATTTTAACGAGATCGAAGAGGCCGCTGTCGAGGCATTTGAACGTCAGACGTCGCTGCTGCTGACCCTTAACAGCGGTAAGGTCTATGTCGGCTTCCCCAGCGAGTTCGATCCCAATGGTGACGAAGCAGAGTGGCTGCGAATCTGGCCGATAGCGTCGGGCTACCGTACGCGCAAAGGCAGGCTTCGGCTTACCACTTCATATGAGGAGGCCTACACGCATATCTCGTCCAACGAGGCAGCGCTGTTGTCTCTGAACGATTTCGAGGTGCTGCTGCCATTGTCCGGTATAGCTTCCGTTCAACGTTTCAAGCTGCGCTTTTATCTCGATCATTTTGCCGCGGAAGGCGCATCCTCTTCGGAAGACGACGACTTCATCGATGCTCTCATTCGTGAAGGCCTGGTCAAGCCAGAAAACCTGATTTCGGGGCAAGCATTGGTTGCCGCTGGCGAAGCCTCGGGTTGGGAACCTCCCGCGGAAGATGCCCCAGAACAGTTATCAGTAGCTCGCACGGTGTCACCGGTTATGCCTCCGTCCAATCCTTGGGAACGGCACGTCCCCGACCTGTGGCTACGCTTCTTGAAGTGGTCTTACCATGGGTGCCTGACGGGCGCAGTAATGTTTCTGCCGTTCGACTACTCGACGTCTGCATGGCTGGCGGCTCTGGGCTTGATCGCGCTTTCGTCCTCTTTGGAACCTGCCGAGGAAGCACTTAGCGATCTCATTTGGGCCATGCGTGACAGCGGCCATCCTTAGAATCACCGACTAGCCCAACAACACCGCGCGCATGGCTTGGGCCATGTTGCGCTATGGCACCGACTATCAATCGGACCTTGCTGGGGCCTGACGGCCAAGAGCTCCCCATCGACTGCGAACAACCTGCAGATGGCAAACCGGTCGGACCGGCGCCGGCAACCCCTGAATGTCCAGGTGCGTAAGCACGTGATAGCGATTGGGAGCCGGCGCGCGAATAGCCCATCAAGGCCCAGCATCGCGCGGCGATGCGTTCAGAACGAGGCCGGATATACGTGCGCAGCCGACTAGGGTGCCGGATGCAGGATGCTTGCAGGCAGGGAGGAGTCCATATACGGACGTTCGACCGGGACGCATGGCAGCCGGGCTGCTAATGTCCGCTTCCGACCCGAAGCGGACCTCGCGACGGGACGCACAGATGGCCGCATGGGGACGCATGGTGTTCAAGATCCGTTCGATACCAGTGGTGCTTTTGCCTCTCGTCCTTGGTGCTTGCGACAAGTCGGACGAACTCGCTTCGCGGCTGAACGTCGTTGACCTTCCCACTAAAGTCGAGATCGCACACCACTGGAGTGGCGCGCTCGGACCCGACCGATATGAACTATGGCAGCTTGCGCCAGTGGACGCGGAGTCATTCCGTACCCTGCTTCAGCAGACGGGAGCGAAAGCCCTCAAGAGATCCATGTCGGGATGCCTCGGGCTGGACAGTTCGAACTCGCCAGATTGGTGGCCGCACAAGGAACTCGAAGAGGCTTCCTGGGACTATCCCCCGACCCACTACTCGTTGAATGGGGTTGACGGTCATCCCGATGGAAGCATCTGCATCTATCGACACGACTCGACCGGCATCACCTACATCCAGCTATTTGGCGAATGACCGCTCCTGGCCGTTAGCAATGGGATGGACTCCTCCTCACCGCCGCACTCATCGAGTGCCAGACTGAGTTTGCGAGCACAGTCGCGACTTGGAGGAGCCCACCATGAACGAGCTTATTCGCATCGGCGTCGACCTGGCGAAGAACGTGTTTCAGGTGCATGGCGTGGATCGCCGCGAACAGCCCGCCTGGTGTAAGCGGCTGCCGCGTGAGGGTTGGTTGCGGGCCGTGGTGGCCACGGCGCCGCCTGGTTGCGAGATCGGCATGGAAAGTTGCAGCGGCGCGCATCACTGGGCGCGACAACTGCAGGCGCGGGGCTTGCGCGTGAAGCTGATCGCACCGCAGTTCGTGAAGCCCTACGTCAAGAGCAACAAGAACGACGCCAACGATGCCGAAGCGATCTGCGAGGCGATGAGCCGGCCCAGCATGCGTTTCGTGTCGGTGAAGTCGGTCGAGCAACAGGACATCCAGGCCGCTCACCGCATTCGTGCAGGGCTGGTTGAGCAACGCACGGCCAAGGCCAACCAGATTCGCGGCCTGGTGGCCGAGTACGGCTTGGCGGCACCGAAGGAGCTGCTGTCACTGCGCCGAGCGATTCCGCGCTGGCTGGAGGATGCCGATAACGGGCTCAGCGATCGTTTCCGGCATCTGCTCGATGGGCTGTGGCGAGACATTCGCGCTTTGGATGGCCGCGTCGCGGAACTCGATAAGGACATCGGGGCCATCGCCCAAAGCGAGCCTGATGCAGTGCGGCTACAACAGCTGCGCGGTGTCGGCCCGATGATCGCAACCGCCTTGCTGGCTGCAGTGGGTGACGCGCGGCAGTTTGCCAATGGCAGGCAGCTTTCAGCATCGCTGGGCCTGACACCCCGCCAGCATAGTTCGGGTGGAAAGGAGCGTCTGCTGGGCATCAGCAAACGCGGTGATGCCTATCTGCGCTCGTTGCTGGTACATGGGGCGCGGGCCACGCTGCGAACCGCCAAGGGCAAACAAGACCGACTCAGCCGATGGATCTGCCGACTGGCCGAACGGTCGCACCCGAACGTTGCTTGCGTGGCCTTGGCCAACAAGACCGCACGCATGGCCTGGGCCATGCTGCGCAATGGCACCGACTATCAACCGGACCTGGCAGCCGCCTGATACCGAGGAGCCCCGTCGATTGCGAACAACCTGCTGATGGCAAACCGGTCGGACCGGCGCCGGCAAACCCCTGAATGTCCTGGTGCTTGAGCACGTGATAGCGATTGGGAGCCGGCGCGCGAATAGCCCATCAAGGCCCAGCATCGAAGCGATGCAGCAGTCCGAGGCCGGATATACGTGCGCAGTCGATCAGGGCGCCGGATGCAGGATGCTTGCAGCAGAGGGGGAGTCCATATACGGACGTTCGGACAGGACGGCGGGCGGCCGGGCTGCTAATGTCCGCTTCCGACCCGAAGCGGACGTTTGCCGACCCAGTATGAGCACGAGGTTCAAAGTTCTTCTTCCGACCGTTGAAGGAGCGATCCGCAGCTTTGTCACCTACGACGACGGCGAAGTCCGCGTCCAAGGATTCGGCCGCAATGGCAACTCGCTGGTAACGATTAGCTTTGTTGGTCCTCTCGTGGTCCGAGTAGCCGATGAGGGCGTTCACCTCCGGCTTCTCACACACCTTGGCGACACACGCGGCACGATACTGATTGATGAACGCAGCGAGCTAGCAACGTGGGCATTTGACGAAGGTCTCCAAACACGAGACATGTCATCGATCAGGCATTTCATTCTGCTCTTGGGTGAGGAAGTCATAGACGTCCTCGCGTTCGACGAGCCTGCCGTGGAATTGCCGTGAGTTGCCGCGACGGCTAGGACCAAATGGGGTTCACTCAATGTCCGCTCCTGGCCGATAGCGGACGTCAGTCGCTCAGCTTTCTCAGCGCCCTCCTTCCACCCACAGGGCAGAAGGGTCAATTGTCTCGTATCGATCTCTACCTCGGACGCGGGACAGGTTGTAGTTCTTGGGCTCGCACTGGCAAGGCGTCATACGGATGTTTACGTGCTCGATGGCCTCGCGCTTGCCCGCAGTGTCCGCCTTCGACAGAAAGGTGAATATCTCGATAGGCACTACGACTGCAGGAAGAGCCAAGCGGACGTGAAGCCGCCAGCCAGTAGCAACACCGCGGTCAGCATGACCACCGCGCGATGAAGCGGCCTGAAAGCGGCATGTTCTATATCCTGCTTGACGTGCCAGTAGCGATAGAGGGACCACAGAATCACGATCAGGCCGACGATGACCATGCCGGCGCCCGTGTATTCCGAACTGCGCATCATTGGGCCGCTGTTGTCGGCGGCGAGCTTGCCTTTCTCCTGCAGGAACACACTGAAGCGGTTGATGGTGATGCCGAACCCGATGAGCGAGATCGCGGTGCGCAGGTACGCCAGGTGCGTGCGTTCGTTGGCCAGGTTCGAACGCAGGTCAGCCTGACTTGTGCGCCGGATGGACAGCTTGGTTCGGTGCGATGCCAACAATGTGGAGGCGGTACCGCTGTCCTTCCCATCGATGGAGCGCGAAAGGTCTTCTGGCAGTTGCGTGTCGGACGTGATGGTGTTCATTGGCCTCGCTGCACGGTGATTGCTCCTTCTAGCAAGCTAGGGAGCGTCGATTGCCTGACGATCTGCAGGGAGATGGATGCGAGTCTGCGCACTGCCGCAGCGGGGCGCGGCTTCACTCGTCAGGAGGTTGAGAGGTACTTCACGTGCACCTGGTCGATCCTGCCGCTGAACTTGAACGGCACCTTGTCGTAGTAGTCCAGCGACACCGGTGAGCCGTGCACGATGCCGATGTCGAGGCAGTCGTTCGCGGTGAACAGAAGCGGGGCGCTGACGGGAACCGTGCCTTCCGCGACCTGGGTGCCGTTGACCCTGAGCGTCACCTTGAGCGGACCGGCGGGCCGGGGCTCCACGTAGGTGGTCTCGATCTCGATCTTCACCTTGCCGGTCGGCAGCTTGTCCTTGGCCCGGATCTTCGTGCGCTGGATGATGAACAGGTTGTATTCGTAGCAGAGGATTCCGTCTTCGACGAAGCAGGTGAGCCCGCCCGCGACGGAGCCCAGCTTGTAGAGCAATCCGTTCGCGTTGTCGGGAACCTGCGCATCGATCGTCACCACGTTGGGCTTGTTCCCCAGCGCCGGAGCGCAGAACTCGGGCATGCGAACCGTATCGCCGGACAACGTCCATTCCGTGTACGGAGGCGCGATGCGCATCTCAGGATGCAGTGCCGCCACCCACAGGCCGCCGCCAATGGGCAGCACCTTGTTGCGGGTCGCCTCGACCAGGAAGATGTCCTTCATCTGCGCGAGCTTGTCCGGCATCGCGCCGGCCAGATCGTTGGCCTGCGTCCAGTCCTCCTGCAGGTTGTAGAGCTCCCAGGTGTCGTCGTCCGGCGTCCAGTCACGGATGCCCGCCGGCGTACCGGCAAGCCAGGGCGTGCGCGGACCGAACGCCGACGCCATCCAGCCATCGTGGTAGATGGCGCGGCTGCCCATGATCTCGAAGTACTGCGTGAGCAGGCGTCCTTCGGCTTTCGGATCGTCGAAGCTGTAGGCGAAGCTCACGCCATCGATCGGGTCCTGGAAGATGCCGTTCACCTCGCGGGGCGGGGTGATCCCGATGACGTCGTACAACGTCGGCACGAGGTCGTTGCAATGGTGGAACTGAGGCCGCGGCGTGGCATCGTGCTTAATGCGTGCCGGCCAGCGCACCGCCATCGGATTGCGCGTCCCGCCGAAGTGCGACGCCAGCAGCTTGGTGCCTTTGTACGGCGTGCTGCCCGCCCATGCCCAGCCCGCGTGGTACTGGTTGTCGGTCTTGGGCGAGCCCAGCACGTCGAGGCCACCCAAGGCGTCCAGTGCGGCGATGTGCTGCTTCACTTCGGTGGGGATGCCGTTCTGCGCAAGCAATTCGCTGATGGTGCCGTTCTGGCCCTCCGAGGAAGACCCGTTGTCGCCCCAGATGTAGAACACGAGCGTGTTGTCGCCATAGCCCAGCCGGTCCACTTCATCGATCAGGCGCCCCACCTGCACGTCGACGTGCTCCGCGTAGCCGGCGGCCACCTCCATCAGGCGACGCTGGAACGGCTTCTCGTCCTCGGGGATGCTCTCCCAGGAGGCCATGGTGTCGTGGCGGGGGGTGAGTTGCGCGTTCTGCGGTATCCAGCCCGTCTCCTTGGCCCGCTTGAACACGCGTTCGCGATACGCGTCCCAGCCATCGTCGAACTTGCCTGCGTAACGGTCGGCCCACTCTTTCATGATGTGGTGCGGTCCGTGGATCGCACCGCTCGCCCAGTACATATAGAACGGCTTGTCCGGTTGCATGGCCTTGTGTTTACGCAGCCAGTCGATCGCATCGTCGGCGAGGTCCTCGCTCAGGTGGTAACCCTCTTCCGGCGTTCGCGGCGGCAGGACGGAGGTGGTATTACGCACCAGGTTCGGTTCGTACTGCGAGGCTTCGCCAGCGAGGAAACCGTAGAAGTACTCGAAGCCCAGCCCGGTCGGCCAACTGTCGAATGGGCCGGCGACCGTCGTTTCTTCGGCCGGTGTGTTGTGCCATTTGCCCCAGGCCGCTGTGCAATAGCCGTAGTGCCGGAGCACTTCAGCCGCGAGCGCGCTGCTCTTGGGAATGTGGCCCGAGTAGCCGTCCCAATCATTGGCGAGCTCAGCGATCTGGCCGTTGCCGACTCGATGGTGATTGCGACCGGACAACAACGATGCCCGCGTCGGCGAACACATCGCCGTGGTGTGGAAGCGGTTGTAGGTGATGCCTTCACCGACGATGCGGTCCATGGTTCGAGTCGTGACTTCGCCGCCGAAGGTGCTGGGCAGTCCGGGGCCCGCATCGTCGATGAGGACAATCAGGATGTTCGGTGCGTCGTCGGGCAGGTGCCGCAGGTGGGGCGCCGGCGAATAGATCGACTCCTGCATCGTCCTTCCCGCGACGCTGCCTGACGGGGCAGGCGGGAACGGGAGCGTGTCCTGGTTGGGCAGCTTCGGATAACTCATGAGGATGGCTCCTGGCGGATCGGCCTTGCGGGCAGGCGCTACGCCGCCCACTGACTGCAACCTTTATTGGATACCCGCTCAAGGCCGGTCACTGCGCCGTGGAGACACGCCATGGCAACGGCCAGGGCAGGCGGGTTCGCGCGCACGCGAGTGCAAGGGCATTCACCACCCGAATTGCGGAGCCGGCACCAAGTCCGCGCGGTCAGTGGTGTTCAGACCCCATCGGCGAAAGCTATTCCCTGCCCGACTTGGGGGAAATTGGACCTTGGGCCTACAGAAGAATGGGCGAAGTACGACGACACGCCTACGAGCGTGCGCCGACTCCGTCCGCTCGTGGCCGACAGCAGACGTCCGGGATTAAGAGTAACGGGGACAAGCCAATCGCGCGGACACCGGCTTAACGGTATCGGTCGCATAGTCCCCCGGCCTTTCGCAGCTGTAGGGGCAGTCATGGTTATCTCAACGCGTTCCTCGGTTGTCATCGCACTGCTGGTGGTTGCGCTTTCCGTTCCCACGAGAGCAGCGGCCGCCGGTGAATGGGATTGGTCCGTCGCGCCATACGTATGGGCTCCAGCGATCGGAGCGGACCTGCGCGAGGCGCAGCCGCCTGCCGAGAACCAGCAGGCTTTCAATGACTGGATCGACAAGCTCGAGTTCGCTTTTCTCGGGCACGTCGAAGGACAGGGCGACCGCTTTGGCATGTTTGGCGACGTCATCTACCTCGCGCTGGGTGACAGCCGGGACTATCCGCGGCTGCGCACACACGGCGATCTCGACGCGGGCATCTTCGAACTTGCGGCTGTTCTGCCGTTGGGTGAAGCACGTTTCGAAGGGCTCGACCTGTTCGCCGGCCTACGCTATTTCGACGTAAGCACCGACGCCAGGTTTGAACCCGTCAACGACTTGCTCCCGGTGGTTACGCGCAGCCGCGATGAAAGCCTTTCCGACTTCTTGTTCGGCGCCCGCTACACGATGAAGTTCTCCGACCGATGGGGCCTGACCCTTCGCGGCGATGGCTCGACGGGCGACACAGACGGCAGTTGGAGCGCCAGCGCGAATCTGCAATATCACGCGGGGCCGGGTTTTTGGGTGTTCGGCTACCGCTACATGGAGGTCGAGCTGCCCACGCGCGATTCTTCGCTCGATCTCACGCTGAACGGCCCGCAGGTGGGCTACGCCTTCACCTTCTAGGGTGGGGTCTGCGGAGCCAGGGCGAGCCTTCCTGAAGGACGCCCCCTCGGTGCTAACGTCCGCTTTCGACCCAAAGCGGACATTAACCAGCTAGCTGCGTGCCGTGTCCGGTTTAGTCCATCCTCGTCGCAAGCTTCAGCCGTTCTTTGCCAGAGGGCGGGGTGTGTTCGCCGAACTTGAAGGTGACCGACTCGATCGGCAAGGGGGTGTAGGGGCGAGCCCTGCGGCTATGGCCGCGAACGCGGCCGCTCCTTCACCCGATGCAGCGATCAGCGCGCCGCACGTGAGCGGCTATGGCGACCTTGGAGGCCGGAGGGCCGAGACCGGGTCCCGCTGATCCCATTTTTGATACGCTCGTCTCAGTTCCAAAGGGGGTGGGACGATGCGATGGATAGCGCTCGTCCTGGGGCTGGTCATGGCACTCAGCGCCCAGGCACAGATTCACACCACACGGCAGAAGTATCCAAGCGCTCCTAAACCGCGAGCGCCGACTGGCTACAGTCCCAAACAGATGGACTGCAAGGCCATCACCCAGAAGGATCCGCACATGCGGTCGTTCTGCGAATCCCTCGACTACGACTTTGGGGTCGGTTACTCATCGCGTGTGCTTGGTACACCACGTCCATCCCGCGAAGTCGTCTCATTGCCTGCGCATGGCACAGCCAAAGCCAAAGAGTACGGCGTCTCTTGCATGGGACAGCTTGCTATGCGCCGGCTAGACAATGGTTGGGAGCAACTTCGGGATCGGGAAGGCAACTACCTTCGTTGCCGCGACATGTAGGTTCAATGTAACGACCAAGGAGCAAGGGCAATGGCTAGCTTTCTCATCGGTTACGACTTGAATAAGACAGGTAAGGACTATGCGGGCTTGATTGAGGCGATCAAGCGCTTGGGTAGCAATTGGTGGCACTGCCTCGACTCGACTTGGATCATCAAGCACGCCGGACCGACGACAGTCATCCGCGATGCGTTGGCCCCTCATATCGACGCCAACGACGAACTTCTTGTCGTAGCACTCACAGGGGAGGGAGCTTGGCGAGGTTTCGATGACCAATGCTCAAGCTGGCTCAAGAACAATCTCTAGCCGGAGTCCTGAGGAATGCACTTCTTCTACATGGACGAGTCGGGCGACACAGGGCCCAATCTGGCAGATCCGCACCAGCCTGTGATTGTGCTGGGTGGCATCAGCGTTCGCGATGAAGGTTGGAACACGACGCAACAACAGCTGCAAGCCATCCTATCGAGATACTTTGACGGTGCAGTTCCTGCCGATTTTGAGCTTCACTCTAAGGAACTTCTGTCGCCGCATGGGGATGGCCCATTCGCCGGCCATGACATCGAGAGGCGCGGAAATCTCGGACTGGAATTGCTGGGCCTTGTTGCGGAACGCTCCCACAGCGTGCACTACATTGCATTGGACAAGACCCTGCTAGCTGCGACGCCACTGGGAGTTGCAATGCCCTACGCGCCCGATCAGCCCTACCTAGTTGGATTCGACTACATGATCACGTACATCAATTGGTATGTGCGAGAACGCCTAGGGATATCGGCGCGCGGAATGGTCATTATTGACAGGAAAGATATGTACCACCAGGGCATCGAGCAACTTATGCATGAGCGTCGCTTTGGGGGCGCGGTAGCACATCGCGTTAAGTGGGTTGTCGAGTTTAGCTATTCAGTAGACTCAAAGAAGAACCCGATGATTCAACTGTCCGACCTAGTTATCTACTGCACAAAACGCTTCATCGAGATTGAGCGCGGATATCGTCCGACGTGGCGTGAGGACGCGCGGAACTTCTATGCCCGCTGCTACGACATCATTCGGTCGAGAGTCGCGCGCCACGCAATAGTGGAGAGAGAGGGGCGCAACATGGATCGACTCAACACATTTGTTCAGACTGTAAGGGTCGAGCCACGAGCGCAATGGCGCCGTCATTACAACCTTGGTTAGAAAGGAGAGGAAGAGAGATGGCCATAAATGACCGAACCACTGATGACCTGGTCCGTATCGCCGCTTCGGGCGGCGGTTAGGCATGGCTTTCACGTGCGGCGCTGCGCGAAGACCCCTGAGCTCATGTGCATGGCTCCTGGTCATATCGACGATGGCAGCTGCAAGACCGCGATACTGAACATTCTCGCGTCACCGGAATCGTACGAGGGAAGGACGGTTTCCGTGCTCGGATTCGTCGAGGTCGTCCCTGGAGGCGATCGTGAAGCGATTCTCCTATATTCCTCACGCGACGCCCGGGCCTTGCAAGCGGCAACGGCTCGAACGCATTCGTAGTCGCGATGGGGTCGGAGCCCCCGCCCCCGGTGTACTCACGCGTGCCGCCTCAAGTTCGGGAATGCTCGGTGAAATCCGGGTCAGGAGCGAATGACCGCATTTGGGCGAAAGCAGACGGCGCCTTGAGCCGAATGCTCCTTAGAATTGATCGATCAGTTGTCTGGGTGCGCACGCACGTTCGTCACCGCGCGCCTGCTAGCCTCGACATGCACTCAAGAAGGACGGGTTTGATCGGGCGCCTCGTGCACCGCCGCTAACGAGGAGCACAACATGCCCAGCCATCGCATCCCCGAGCACTTCTATAACGCCCAGCGGTTCATTAGCCCGTCGCGGGATAGAAACGGAGCTCGCGAGCAAATAGCGGCCGACACTGCCGCCTTCACAAAGGCCGGCGGAAGAATCCAGACGCTCGGCAATACGCCATTGCGCCGCAAGGACCTCGGCGACGACCCCGTGACCCTAATGCCACCCGACCGGACCAAGTAGAGTCGCCAGCCACTGGCCGAATAAAGGCGATTCTGTAGGCCACACGGGGGGCAAGCTGCGCCGAGGTATTGCGGGGACTCTGATTGCCCCGATCGGTAAGGCAATCACTCAGAGCGCATGCGGGTCGGTTCTTCCCCAACTCTCGTGTGCGTACAGGCGCACGTCCGACCAGCGCAGCCGGTCTGCGTGCGCTCTTGTCTTCCATCCGAGCATCAAGTGCGGCTCGACCTCGTCCCAATCCATATGGGGGAGTTGCGCGCGAGCGAGTCTTCCCAGCTCTTCCGCGAACAGTCGCTCACCATCGGAGACGGTCACCATGGGCTTAGCCCTCGCGGAGAGTGTGACTCTACCCCCAGGGACTACTGGATGTGTTCGCTGCCTGTTATCAGGCAACGCCACCCATGCCACCACACTCCTAGAGGACCGGCCATGCCGCTGCAAGGATTAGCCGAGGAGCTGCGCTGCGTAACGCCGGTACGCATGCTCCCTTGGCGGAAGGCAAGCCGCTGCAGCCGACGATCCACTGCCTTCAGTTGAGGTCCTTCTCTGCGTGCCTGCGCACCCTTCCAGGGCGTGCCATTCGTGACTTCCCTTAGAGCCTGTCGATAGCATGAGCGACGCCAGGACATGGGCATCGCTCCTCGCTAAGGCAGTCTCTAGTCAGTTTGAAGCACGCGTCGCGCGGCGGGTGAGGCGTCCACGCGGGTCATACTCGAATTCAGTGATCACGCCATTGGCGGCTTTCGTGGAAAGCACGCGTCCCGCGCCGTCATATCCAAGCGACTCAGTAACCCTTCCCGCGCCGTCCGTAACTTTCCATAAGTCGCCCTTGCGCCAGCTGCACGCCAGGGGCTCGATAGTGCAGTCTGCGTGATCGGCCGCGTAATACTCGTACTTCGTCGGTTGCGCGGCGTCAGTGCGAGGACCTTTAGTCGTGAGCAGAAGCCCCACTATCGGACAGAGGCCTAGGTCTACTTGGGATTGTTCGCAGTACGTGCGACTGATTGTCCGCGACTCACTAGTGGCGGGATCGATAGTCGAGGTGCTGAGCTCCTGACCACGAACATTCCAAGACTTATGGACCGGATGGCATGCTGCTCTTGGAAGAGTCATGGACCTACAGCAGTCGGGGTCAAGTGCTGACCGCGGTGGCCTATGACCCGATGACGGGCGAGTCGCGCACGACGACTAACGCCTACTGTGAAGCAGGGGATCTGAGCGCCGAGACGTGTCCGGTTGTGGGCCGGATCTTGTGGACAGACGGCCCTCGCGCCGACCTTAGTGACACGAACATCTTTCAGTACTACGCCGCTGACTATCCTGGCTGCGCAGTGGGCTCAGCAACTTGCGCTTGGCGCAAGGGGGATCTGTGGAAGGTGACCAATGCCCTCGGGCAGGTGACAGAAACGCTCCGCTACGACGGCGCTGGTCGTGTGCTGTCTTCCAAGAACAGTAATGGCGTGATAACCGACTTTGTCTACGACGCACGCGGACAACTGACGGGTCGCACAACGCGCGGTTCGAACTGACCAGCGTTCGCGGGCTACCGGGCCAATCACTGCAAAGGCGTGCCCCCCCCGGTTTACCGGGGCATTCAAACGGAGAGTCGCATGACAGGATGTGCTTCGACAAACGACAACGTCCGGAAGTCCGGTCGCCTGGCGATGCTGCTGGTCGTGGGCGCACTCGCGTTGTTGCCGCACGGCGTCGTGCGGGCGGCGTGCGATGAAGAGGTATGGTTTCAGGCCAACCCGAGTCATGTTCAAGTCCGGGGGGAGTGCGCTTCATCGCAAGAGGCATTCAGCAGCTGTGAGGCGCATCTTGTGCGCCATAACTACCCCACCTCCGCATCCGGCGGGCAGTACTGTACTTCCGGACAGGTCGGGCACGTTTGGGCGGGCTGGCTCAAGGAGGATCTGGCGACCAATAAGTACCCACCGTTCTATCTGATCAATTATTACTTCGGAGCGCCCCTGGCACGTATGGAAAAGAATGCGGGCCCGCCTCCGTGCAAGGACCAGTGCGCCGGGGATCCCGTCAACGTGGGTACTGGGAACAAGTTTGAGCAGAAGGTCGAGTATCGGGGCGGCGGGCCATTTCCGCTTGAATTCGGGTGGACCTACAACGCGTCCGGCGCCCCGTCGGTGCTCGCCGACACAGAACTGACGCTGGGCTTCAATCGCACGACGACCTTCAGCAGAGTCGTCAGGGTGCTTAATCACGGACTGACTCCGCTGGCCTATGTCGCCAGGCCCGACGGCAAGACTGTGAGATTCAAGAGTGTCGCCGGCCAATGGGTAGCCGATGCCGACAGCGCGGCGAAACTGATGGCCCTGCAGGGAGGTTCGCTGGCCTCGCGCGGCAGAACGCTTTGGCCTTCGGCGGTAGCTTGCAGATGGCAACCTTGATAAGGGCACCAACTGCTGCGCCACTCCCGCGCTCTCAGGACGGGCGATTTAATGCATGGGCAAACATACCCGGCGTGGTAGACGAGGAAATTTGAACTGTTCCGACTAGGGTCGGTCTACTCGAAGGCAGGGCAGCTACGTGGGACCGTGGGTGTGACTGGCTTGAGGCTGTCTTCAAGTTCGGGCAAGGAGACTAGCCTTCAAGCAGGAGGTGATCGAGCCACATTGCCGATACTCCCCCTTCGCCTTCCCCTTCAAATGGCTGATCGATCCACGCGACCGAAAGTTTCCGCGCATCGGCGAGGGTTGCGGGAAAGAATGGTTCACCAGGCTCCTGCACGTACCAAGCTCCAATCATTGCATTGCAGTGCTCGCAATGGTTCGCCAGATAGGAGTGGCTAGCCGTCCTTGAAGTGGCATATCGCATCCAAGGTGCATGGCTGATGACCTCCTTGGCAGCCGCTCCGTTGAGCGCAGTTATCCGGGTGATCAGAACTGAATCCGGAAAAGTTTCCAACTCGCCGCTTTCGCAGTCGCTTTCCTGATAACCAAGCAACCCCACGGCGCTGACGCGCGTGTCCCTATTGCATTCGTAACAGCTGTGGTTGCCTGTCAGGACCGCGAACCGCTTGGCGCGATAGCTTGGAGCCTGCCCGCATTCTGGAATCCTGCTGGGCTCAGATACGGACATAGGTCCAAGACCTCAGGCCCAATCGCTTCGCCCAGACCTTGGCTGTTGCTTTGTCCCCAGCGCCGAGCAGCCGCCCCCGGTCGAATTGGTCCAGGAGCGTGAACTTACCAGCGCTTCCATCCTCACCAGGCTCCTCGAAGCAATAGAACTGCACCAGATCCGTCGTGGTGGCCAAGTAGAAGGCGCCGGTCTGTCGCTTGGGCTTTCCGCCTGCACCGTTACCTGTGGAGTACGAGACGATCGTCATGCGTGCCATGGCAGTCCTCGAGGTCGTTGGCTGATCCTATACCGGTTCGGTTGCGTTGCTGGCTCTGGCCGGTTATAAATCGCCCGCCAGTGGCATCTAAGCCCGGTGTTTTGCCTGCATAGCCCATGGCTCCCAGGTCCTCGACCGTCCTTTTCCAAGGCGGCGGGATTGACCTCATCAGGAGCCGCTATGAGCAACCTTCAGTCTTTACGTCACAAATCCTTCAATGCTCAGTCGGGCCGCTGTTACTACTGCGGACTGTCCATGTGGTTTACCTGCCCCTCAGAGCTTGGTCTGCGGCCACGGTCGGCCAAGTCACGCCGATGCACGGCGGAGCATCTAGTGGCCCGGAAGGATGGCGGCCGAAACATTTCCGCTAACGTCGTGGCCGCATGTTGGCTCTGCAATCAGCGACGGCACCGACGAAAGAATCCGCCGTCTGCCGTCGCCTACAAGGCCCTAGTGCAGCGACGGGTGGCATCCAAGCGGTGGTGGCCGCAGCCGCCCGCACCGGGCCAGAAGGCGCCATCCTGAGCCGCGGCACCTCTAATTCGATCTGTTCGCAGTGATGAACAGCTAGTCCGTGAGCTTCCAGCGATGGCTACAGGCGCTTACTAGTGCTCCCACTTGTTTGCGGTGCTCCACCAACTTGTCCGACAGGGCATCGATCATGCGAGACGTGATCAGGTGGTGCCGACCCGGATCGGCGTTGATCTGGTGCGCGATCTGATTGAGGTTTCGACCTATCGCCATTAGCTGATAGTTCGAGGCGCCCAGCGCCTTCAACTCCGCTCCGCCAACCGTAATCCCCCGCGTGAGCGCTGCACGCACCAGACTAATGATCCACCACTGCAGGGAGCACTCCCGTTGGTCAGCGATTGCCGTTAGGACCGCGTGCTCGTCTTGCGTCAAGAGCAGCTTGACCGCCTTCTTGGGCGCGACGTCCACGTGCTTCGCTATGTCCATGACGGCCGGCTCAAGAAAGTCTTGAGCGGGTACTTTGGGCTTCGGCTTTGCCTTGTTTACAAGCTGAGCCATCACACGACGCAAGACCTCCTGCGACTTCTCATCGTTCTTCTCCAGGAACGTGTCCCATGCATCGGCCAGCTCGTTAGGGACACGCACGTGATAGACCCGGCTCGTGCCTGCGGCTAGACCCTTAACCCTCGGTCTGGTCATCACCTTTCCCATTCATGCCGTGCTCCACGTAGAGTCCGCGCCCTACGACGGCGCACTCATGACGCGGCACGGTTTCTGCCAGCCAGAGCCCGCGCAACCAAGGGCGAGCGTTCAAGGAAGCCATCAACTGAAATCCAAAAGAGGGGGGCAGAACCTGCTCGGCCGGATAATGTATACATTAAGCACCATGTGCCTATCCTGCACTAGATCGTCGTTCCTCAATTCCTTTCGTGCGCACGAAAATTCTTTCGTCATGACGAAAAGCGCTTGGGTTGTTCTATGGGGCCGGTTCGGTCGGATCTGCAAGTTCGTACCACGGGGTATGAGGTCACCCGGCGCAGCTTTTCGTTGTAACGAAAAAGCTTCCGATACCGAAGAGGCATGTGCCAACTTCGGGGCTGGAGTCGCAATGAGGACGTGGGGACAAGTAGACCGGCTCCTTTTCGTACGTACGAAAAGGAGAACATGCTCGGGGAGGGTAGCTGCACGCCGCGCCCGAAAAGAAGGCAGCCTCCGAGGCGACTCCAGGTCTGCATGCCGCTACGCCATTCGCACCAGCACTGTCGCCACTTCGGGGTGGTTTGCCCGCATTAGATTGTCTTTGGCTAAAATTGTTCGTCATGACGAAAGTCTTTCGTACGTACGAAAAGTGGACGCCTTCGCGGAGTCCTGGTGAGGTGTTCGGGTTGACCAGCCCGACCCTTGGCTGTCCAATAAGTCACCACTCCACCCTCGGTGCCGTCATTCAGTTGGCCAAGCAGCTTGGGACAAGAAACCGCCCTCGTGGCGGTTTTTTGATGCCTTACGAGCAGCCCGCGCGATGGCAAGAAGGCGCGATCTCGCTAGTGTCGGTCTTGGCTAAACTTCCCTTGCTTTCGTCCGGACGAAGAACGATAGCGCCGAGCTAGAGCGAAGGCCGCTGAAAGAGGCGGCCTCCTCGTGGATCGCGTGTCCTAGGCCAGAGTTACCCGGACGGACACTACTTCGGGATGGTGTGCCTTGATGTAGGCGACCGCGCGATCCGCGGTGGAGTGGGTCCGATCTTTGGTGGGTGGAGTCCACTTCCGGCCTCGACGGTCGTTCATCGTGACGACGAACCCAGCTTTCACCCGACGAAGGTCAGCGGAGATGAAGGGTTGGCCGCTTTGTGGATCCGGCTGGTCGTAGCGAGCATTGCGCTGGACGGTGCGGTTCTTAGTCATGAGTTATGTCCTCGGTCAGTCGATTAGCTTTTGTCGGAAACCGAATTTTTAGTGCCCCAAGAGTTGCGGAGCTGGTCCATCACGGCGCGGCGATAGGCGGGGTTGGGCGCAACGACCGATCGCCCCATTGCCATGTGTTCAAGCCGGCGTGAGGTCGTCTGGAGACCCGTCTTCGGATCAAGTCGGGTGGATAGCGGGTTCACGATGTTGTGCGCCGAACTCGCGCCAGAGGAGGCAGCCCGGGCAGTGGACGTGATCGGAGAGACCATCTGCCGCAATGTCATCGCAGCCGTGGAAACACCGCCCGCAAGCCCTGATGCCAGACCTCCGATTTGAGCCAGCAAGTACGACAGGAGGCAAGTGAGGCCCAGGATCTGCAACGCAGCAAAAGCAGGAGAGTTTTGCCCGTCCGCTGAGACGTCAGCCCCCGCGATAAACCTGTCGAAAGCGGCTCCCGCGAGAGTTAGGTAGACCGCCACGATCACAATGGTGAGCGTGTAGTTCATTACCTGGCTGAACCACGAGTCGAAGAATTTGGCCGTAACTGGCCACATCAGGCACATGATAAAGAATGGGCCGAGGCCGAAGAGCACCGCTAGAGACAGCTTTGCGGTAATGACAGTTGCGCCGCCTAAGAGCACGAAGACTAGGGAGCCCAAGCCGATGGCAAGGGCGCAGAACATCCAGCTGAGGGCAGAACCTACATTCAATCCCGCATCGTTGGCGTTGGACAGGCAATCTCCGACGAGCCCAAAGGCACGGTCAAGCGACGCATCGAGGGTCTGATACATGGAAGTGGCGGATCCTGCTCCTGGCGTTATTGCACTCGAGATCCCGACCTGCAGCCCATCGATGGTCTCCACGACCCAGCTCATGTAGTTGACGCTGTTGAAAGCGAAGGCGCTGATGACGGCGACCTTTGCCGCGTGCTTCACCACGACAGCGAACGGAGACCCGACGTACCCAGCCATGGTCATGTAGCCCATCAAGAGTAGGTACAAAGTCGTGCCTGTAAGGGCAACTGGGCCCAGGGTTGCTGCGAGGTTTGCAGCGGCAGGCGAAACAAACGCGGCAGCAGCGTTGTCAAAGGTCTCACCGACGAACTGAAAAAGAACCACTGAGGGAGCGCTCACCGGCGATCCTCCGGCTTGATCTGGATGCCACGGCCTTTTGAACTCCACGCCGCCTTATCGCGCCTTGTGATCGCTCTGGCGCAGCGGCTGTTGCCCTGCGCGTCCCTGTCAGTAGTGCGGCATTTCACCAATTCTCGACGGAACGCATCGTCCGAGGCAGCGGCTGTCGTCTGCGCCGACTGCCCCGGTACGCAGGCTGTGAGAAATCCACAAAGCACTATTACCGCTTGGATACAGATCGAGTGCATTGCTCAGGCCTCCAGATTACGGGACGTGCGCTTGGGTCGGAGGACCGAGAACAGCTGCATGAGTGGGATGAGGGTTGACATGAAAGTGACAAGGCCGAAAAACAGCCCCAGCCTTGGACCTAAGAGCGCTGGGCCGTTCGCTAGCCACGCTTGGCCTGCGAGCAGGGCTTGGATGATGGTGATGATCACCAGCTGCCCGAGAGCGGATCTAGTCGCGCTCCTTGGTTCGATGCGTGTGGCCCATAGCAGGGAACAGATAAGGACCAGGATATTGAGGGCTAGCCAGATTGCATGGAAGGCGAGCATCGGCATCGATCAATCTCCGAAAGTGATTGGCTGTGCGGTGATTCCGCGCCCCGCGGAACCCCACGTCTTGGCGTTCTGCTCAATCCGCTGTTGCTCGATCAGTCGGCCCTCAGCGTCAGCGATTAACTGATACATCTGCAGCTTCGTTTGCTCGTTCTGGAGCGCAGCCTGCTCAGCGTTGATCCTGGCCTGCAGCTCAGCGATGGACTTCGGGTCGGTTGTCTGGTTGATGGACTGCATCAACTGTGAAATCTGCTCCCAGCGTGTGCGTGCCTTGTCGTAGGCCTCGAGTGCGAAAGCCTTGTCCATAGCTGCCTTCGACGAGGCGCGCTCGCATTGGATCTTCCTCGGGCCGCTAAGGCGCGCGCACGTGTCCGATACGAGGGACGCATCCCGGATTGCGCGCGCAGATCCGGTTAGCCCACGGTACCCGCCGCTAGCTACGCCGTCGTAGACCGCTTTCCAGTCTGACGGCAGATAGTCGCGAAGGGCTGGGTTCTGGGCGATCGCGCCTAGATTGCGTGTTCCGGTGAGTGCTTTGTATTGCAGCTTCATTTGGTCGATCTGTGTCTTGAGTTGGTTGATCTGCTCGACTGCCTTGGCGATGCGCTCGACCTGATTAAGCCTGTCTTGGGCGATCGCCATCGCGTCGACAACGGGGATGCCGGTCGCATTGAGTGACGGTGGTGCCGCGAGACAGGCGACGGACAGCAGCGTGCCGAACGCGAGGGACCGCATCCGGCAGTTCCGGAATTTCTTGGGCATTAAGTTGATTCCTAGATAGCGCGCGTGCGCGCGGCTCCCATGGAGCCGACGCACGGTCGGATAGGTGACGTGCCGTCTTTCCGGCTGTCCGGTGGCCCTTTGGGTCGGGCTGCTTTTCCCACCAGTCAGGGCTGTTTCATGGCCCGTACCCTGAGCATGAGCTCTCGGGTGTAGTCGCGGCTGAATCGTGTTTCATTCAGCACTATGCGGGCGTCTTTCCGCCGGTCATGAGGATAACTCGGTATCACCAAACAGCGGTAGCACTAGTTGCCCACAGAATCTGCAAGAGGCTACCGGTTCTACCTAGTAGTAGAGCTAAAGGCAAAACTACAGGTTATGGAGGGGGGTGATCTCACGTGGGAGGAGGGGGGCGATTTCACGCGGGGAGGAGGGGCGATTTCACGCGCACCACGGGGGGCCATTTCACGTGGGTAACCCGACCTATCAACAGGCTTTTCCCGTACTAGATCCATCTCTGGCGCAATCGGCGGCGGCGAGCGATAGAGAAGAACGCCTCCTCTTTTGGGCACGACGCGAGCGGCGGGATAGACAATCAAGACATCTCCAAGCGCGGACAGGAAGACCTCACGAAAGTCCTTCGCCCCGTTCCTTCCGGTGTACTCATGCGCAAATTGATCCCGCAATCGACGCCATCTGACCATCTGGTACGGCTGCTTCAACCGGAACAGGCGATGTGCCAACCAGGCATAGATGTCGAGCTTTAGGCCCGACCCCATCAATGCGTTCATCGCGCGCCTATCAAGCGGGACCGCGCCCTCCTTAAGTGACTCGAAGAAGGACTGCGAGAGTGTCATCACCCCTGGCCAGCGGGATCTCGGGTTCTGATCGCTCACGAATGCATCAAACTGCTCAACAGGTTGGCCGCCATACGTTCGACCTCGATATCCGTACTGGATGCGACAGGCCACAAATGAATGGATTTGGGAAAGCAGTTCTTTGTGGCGTCTTCCATCTCTTCCCATGCCAATACCCCGAAGAAATCCAGAGGCACTAGGTCCTAGCGCGATCTGACGGGAATTGCTGCGCATGACGTGGGTAGTGAGGCACGCTAAGAACATCCGTGGAAACGGGCCGTAGGGGAGGGGCTGAGCAACAGGTCCGTTTCCTTCGTCTATGTACCCTGCCTGCACGCTGATCCATGCCGCACCGCATTGCCGTACAAATTCGCGCTCGGGGGTGAGCTTTCGCGGGAGCCCGACCTGGCACTGGATCGGATGGGTGTAGATGTGGTCCTTGGCTGCAGGGGGATTCCTCCAGATCTCAGCACCAACCACCTCTAGCTTCAACCGGTGTCGGCTCCCTCTTTGTGGCGTCTCAGCCGGCTTCGCCTCGACTGCGCGGCCGCTCATGTATAGCTTCCTTGGTCGATTGCGCGCGCAGTCATGCGCTTCGCCAGTTGTTCAACCTTAGACGGCCGGCCTCGTCTGGGGCGTGGGCCCTTCGCTGTCGTCCGTCGTTGCTCGTCTAAGAACGCCGCGACGTCGCTGAGCCAGAAGACTCGCTTGCTGCCAATCTTGAAAGATGGGATTCGATAAGCGCCCTTCGAAACCATGTTGCGTATGGTCTGCGGATGCTCGCTGGTGATCTCGCCGACTTGATCGACAGATAGTGTCGGCGGGTAGCGGGCGCTTAGGTACTCCAGCGTAGTGCTGAAGATCTGTGGTTTACGGGTCATGACGGGAAAGCCCTAGATGACATGCAGGCGCGCAGCTCCCAGAGGGAGGCGCGTACGGTCCGAAGTGTGTTCGGCCGTCTTTCCGGCTGTCCGGTGGCCCTTTAATCGGGCTGCTTTTCCCACCAGTCAGGGCTGTTTCAAGGCCCGTACCCTGAGCGTAAGCCCTCGGGTGTAGTCGCGGCTGAATCGTGTTCCATCCAGCACTATGCGGGCGTCTTTCCGCCGGTCCGGTGGCCCTTTACTCGGGCTGCTTTTCCCACCTGTCAGGGCTTGCTTAAGGCCCGCGCCCGTGCGCGAACTCGCGCTCTTAGGGCATATACAACTCGTGACGAGGATAACGTGGTATCACCAAAGTGCAAGGGGGCTCCGCCCCTGCATGGCTACAGGCAACCGACAAGCCTGGTCCGTCCGCTGGTCAGCGCTCGTCTGGCGACACGCTATCCAATAACAGCATCACAAGGTCGGGAGCCAGGCTGTAGCGCCGGATTACGTCGCGTACTGACAGGTCATCCTCAGGGTTCAAATGCTCTCGCTCCGCGCCGAGTCGGACAATCTGCGCCTCCATGATGGATATCTGCTCTCGATCAGGAACCGGCCTGCAGGACGCTGCGGCGATATCGTTGCTGAGGTGACCGATCTGCGAACTGATCAACTCGCGCGCCAGCTCGTAAGCCATTCCTTGCGCGTGTGACATTGCCACGGGGTTTCTCCTGGCGAGGCTGTTAGGACAGGTTCTGATGGAAGATTCCGAAGAAGCTGATTGGGCCGCGCTCGGCGCGCACCAATAGCTCTGTCGGTAGCCATTGGGCAACCGAACTGACACTGGATCCCTGGTCTTTCCCTAGCGCGATGATCTCGATGTCCGGGAAAAAATGAGGGGGGGCCCGTTCCTTGAAAAGACGGATCGCTTCCTCGGCCGTTGAGCTCATGGCGACAATTACTGTTTGACCCTCGCCGGTAGCGTAGTAGTCACAGTACGCCGCAAATGTCGGAGGGAGATTCTGGAACATGGGGAGCGCCATGTGAGTGGGGCCGGGGGCAGGGTGTATGCAGATGAGCTTGTACCTTGACACGGGTGCGGCCAGTTTTGCCACTATTGCGCCCCCCATCCTTCTGCAGCAATCTGGAGGGAATCAGAGCCGAGGGAGGGGGCTATGCTAACTGTAGGGTCGGTTACTCAACCGCTGGGACGCTCGAATCTAGATCTACTCGCCGATACGATTCGGACCGCTGAGTTTGATCACATTGATGTGGCCGCCGCATACGTAACGTCGGGTGGTGCGCGCGATGTTCTTAGGGTTCTTCAGGCGGGCTTAGGAGAGCGATGGCCGGCGGTTGGAAAGCGCTGGGTCGTTTCACTCGATTACTGCCGTACAGAACCGCTAGCAGTTGAGATGCTTATGCGTGAGCCTGGGTCGTCGGTCAGGGTTCACGATGGCTCGCGCGTCGTATCGCAGGGATGTGTTCCAAAGGTCCCTTTCCACCCAAAGACATTTCTTTTTCGCGGTGATGGACACCATGTGGTTCTTGCTGGGTCCGGCAATCTCTCGCGGTCAGGCATGAACACGGGGCATGAAGTCGGCTTGGTGCTGGGATGTTGTCCGCCCGCGCGTAAGAGCGACCCACTTGTCGCGACGCAAGTTCAAGCCGTCCAGGATTGGTACGAGGGCGTTTGGGCTGGCGCCGATCGTCTTAACCGGGCGCTACTCGACCGGTACAAGCTGATCTATGACAGCATCCCGAACAAACGGGCGCCAGTTCCAACGGATGACGACATTGTAGAGTCGCTCGGGAGAGGCGCCCTGACCCCCGAACAATTGCGGAAGCTGCGCGTCTGCTCGCACTTTTGGATTGAAGCCGGGAACGTGTCAAGGAATCTTGGGCCTGCCGCTCCTGGAAATCAGTTGATGATGAAGCGGCTTTCGCGTGTTTTCTTCGGCGTGCCTGCTGCCAATGTTCCTCAGAACAGCCCGCTCACCCGCATCAGTGTTACGTACAACAATAGAACCAAGGCGGACTGCTCGCTAACTTTTAGCGACAATGGGATGGACAAACTTACGCTCCCTATTCCGGGTGCCGGTGGTCCAGCAGCCTATGACCAGGAGACGTTGCTGTTTACTCGCCTCACCGCTGGGGCGTTTCGATTGGAGCTTGGTAACCCGGCAGACGTTCGCGATTGGACTCGCCGCAGCAGACTCATCGACGCCTCATATTCCATGCCCAGTGGAAGACGGTGGGGCGTTTTTTGATCCGCGCTTCCTAGGCTTAGTCTTCGACGACTCAAGTAGCGAAGTTAGTGTCAGGTACCGCTCAAACAAGAAACTCACGCGGTCGGCATCTGATTTGAAGCCACGCTTTCCATAAGCGGCATCAACTACTCGATCCAACGCCTGATGGGCTTTAACGAGTTCCGCGGGCATTGCCAACATGTCGTAGAGCCCCGCCAGCGTGCTATTAGGAAATGACGCGCGTGCGTTTAGTACACCTTTAGCAGCAATCTCGATGGCTTCGCGGTGATCTGTGCTGTCAACTTCAGGCCAAGGGAAGTTGTTGTAGACAATGTCCTTGGAGTAACGAAAATCGCTCTTCAGGCGGCCGCACGTGTATCGTACCCACGCCATGTGCATTGCACTCTGTAGTACACCAAAGTGGAACAACTCCGCTCCAGGAATGGTGTTGCAGCTATCGGCAGCGATCTTGTCAGAGTCTAGGAACCCCATCGGAACGAGCGACCGATTCTCAGAAGAGTGCCTCGGGACCAAAATGTAGGAATCTTCAGGCTGAGCAATCTGGCAGAAAAGATACGGTGTAGCAGCGAATTTTCGAGTGCTTTCCGCCTTGCTTGCCAATCGGAATTGCCTGACTTTTTCTACTCGTTCGCGCAAATAGGGTAGGGAACGAAGCGCTGCGGGGTCCTGCTTGTCGAACCATACGCACCATCGATCCTCCCCGTTGAGGAAGCCGTGCGCGCCAACAAATGGCAGGATGAATGGGGCCGCTCCCGGCTCCACTTCAAGTAGCCTGCCCTTCTCCTCGGTGGTCAAGAGTAGGTTGCCGCCATCGCGGGGCATGCTCCCGAATCGCATCCCCGGCACGTTGCAGATCGGCGCGGAACGGTTCTGAAGGAAGACATCAGCCGAGTCGAGTAAGTATGCATTGATACTGCTTGCGGAACTAGCGTGCGACTCACCGTCAGGAGTCTCATAGTCGTAAATAACCTTGGTGGCGGCATCATGCAACCCGAAACCGATGATTACACAGTGAACCGCCGCCTTGCCGCGCGCTTCATTTGACCACTTGAATGTACGGTGTGCGAAATTGATTCGAACTCCATGTTGCTCAATCAGTGGGCGCCACAGAATTCCTACCTGCTCGCCTTGACAGATCGAGTTCGTTGACACAAAGCCGACATTAATCGCGGTCCCTTGTATGTACTTGGCAGCAAGCCAATACCATGCGGCAACAAAGTCGAGCACTCCCGCGCCGTGCAAGTCGGAAAGCGCATCGCCGAAACTAGTGCGAGCGCTATCGCTCATCACCATCGCGCCGGAAAAGGGTGGATTGCCAAGAATGTAGTTGAGTTGTGCTCTCGGAACAATGTCGTTCCAGTCGATGCTCAGGGCGTCGCCGTTGACGATTGTTGCTGACGCGACAAGTGGAAGGCGCTCAAACGGGTTTCCGAACCGTTCGGTAACCCGCAGATTCATTTGATGATCGACCAGCCAGAGAGCGACCTGGGCGATTTGTGCAGGGAACTCTTCTATCTCAATTCCGTAAAATTGATCGACATTGCATTTGACTAAGAGGCGAGCGTCCGCAACTTGGCCACTTTCCTGGTCCTTTTGGTAGAGGGCCTCAATCAGGTCGAGTTCTAAGACGCGCAGTTCACGGTAGGCGATAACGAGAAAGTTGCCGCAGCCGCACGCTGGATCAAGAAACTTAAGGGCAGCAATTTTTTCGTGAAACTCGTGAAGTTTTGGTCGGCTGTGCTTGACCTTGTCGAACTCAATGCGCAACTCGTCAAGAAATAGAGGGCCAATCAGCTTGAGAATGTTCTTCTCGCTTGTATAGTGCGCGCCTAGATTGCGCCGTGCCTTGTCATCCATGATTGACTGGAACAATGCGCCGAACACTGCTGGGCTAATCTTGCTCCAGTCCAAGCCCGCTGCATCTAGCAGGCGCTCGCGCATTGTTCTATCAAATGCAGGGGGCGGGAGGCGTTCTGAAAAGAGCTTGCCGTTGACGTAGGGAAAGCCAGCAAGTTGCGCGTCAAGCGCTTGCTGGCGCGAAGCGGCCGGTGTATCTAGTACGTCGAACAAAGTGGCAAGGTGACCTCCTAGATCACTGCCGTCTTCACCTGTTCGCTGCTCGATATAGTCTTGAAAGCGTCGACGTGGCTCGAAGATCCCCGTGTCTTCGGCGAACAAACAAAAGAGCAAACGGACTAGCAGTAGCTCTAATTTGTGGCCGGTGTATCCGCTGTCTTTCAACGCGTCGTGCAGCCGACCCATGCGTTCGGCTGCTTTTACGTTGACAGGGTCCTGATCCTTAAAGGCGCGGCTTTGATAGCCCGCAATGAAGCCAAACAGGCGAACATGGCGCGGGAGGTCCTTGAGCGCGAACTCGTGCTCGCTGCCCTCATCAAGATCGTAAAGACGGAAGCGCGCGAAGTCACACACCAGCACGTAGCGCGGAAGATCTCGATCTTTCAGCCCAGGAAAATAGTCGCGAGCCTGCCCGTAGGCACGATCAAGGCTCTTTCCTCGTGACTTGTGCTCGACGAGCAAGATTCCCTTCCAAAGGAGGTCAATGAAGCCTCCTGAACCGTCGTGGCGCTTTACGGGGACCTCGAAGCTTGCAATCTTTCGGCGGTTCACGCCGAAGACGGCGAAGAATGCATCCCAGAAGGACTTAGCCTCAGCGTCCTCAGAGCATTCACCGTCCCACTCCTTTGAAAAGGCAATAGCGCGGGCCTTGATTTCGTTCCAGCTGAGCGGCATTCCGGCTCCCCTATGGTCCCGCACAGGATACGTCAACGTAGGGATGTTTCGGCCGCATCAAGTGGGTATCGGCGAAGAGCTCGGCGGTGACAGGGACTCAATGCGCCACTGCCTCGGTAGTACCGAGCCCACGATCGCAGCGCGTCGCATGTGTTGACGAGCCTAGAGCTACGCGTACTGGCAATCGGACCAAAGCTAAGGCTCCGGCGAATCCACCTGCCGCAGCACAGTTTCGTCCCCCGCACCCACGTTGATGAGCCGGTTCCGCCGACCGCAGTGTGGGCAAATGAAGTGCACGCCGAAATCGTCGATATCGGGTGGCGCGTCTTCCGGGCTAAGTTCCGCGTTGCAGCGGATGCAGGTCCACATGGCAGCACTAGGCGCCTTCACGGCTCTCAATCAAGAGGCACTGTTGTCATAAGACGGCCAAGCCTTAGGGCTCCACGCCGGCCGATGAATCACCCCAGGGCCTTGGCCCAAATTTGTCCCAATGCGCGCCTAATTCTAGCGGGATTTGTGCAGATAACGACCGTTACCCTGAACTACCGAAAAGGCCCGGCAGATCGAATTGAAGGTTCCAGGAAGGTCAACCAAGACGCGGAAAATCAAGGGCTTCCAACGCAAGAAAGCCCCGGAAAGGAGAGCTTTCCGAGGCTTTCAAGGCTGGATGAGTTGGTGGAGCGGAGGAGGATCGAACTCCCGACCTTCGCATTGCGAACGCGACGCTCTCCCAGCTGAGCTACCGCCCCACGAAGGGCAAATTCTAGCCGGCGATCCGGCGGCACGCCAGCCCCCCGGCGGGATGTCTAAATCCGGGAGCCGTAGAGCCGGCCTGGGTCCGCGCTTTCCCAGCGCCCCAATGCGGATGATCCGCGTCCGAACACCGGTTTCGGGCCCGTCCTAACGTGGCACTTACAGTCACTTACGGGACCACGCTCTAATGAGAACCGCCCTCACTAAGCGCATCGTCGCAGCCGCCCAGCCCCAGGCGCGACCCTACGAGCTGCGCGACACCCAAGTCCGGGGTCTGATCCTTCGCGTCCAGCCGTCGGGATACAAAGCCTGGATCATCGAGTGGACGCGAGGGAAGCGTCGCACCCTCGGGGCCTTCGGTCATCTGACCCTCGAGCAGGCACGCGCCCACGCGCAGCAGACGGCGGCCGAATACATCCAGCAGGGGCTGCCCAGCATCGCGAAGACAAAGCCCACCAGCTGCACACTGGACGCGTTCCTCACTGATCGCTACGAGCCTTGGGCTCGGGTCGAATTGAAGGGCGGTCAGCGTTACGTCGAGCGCATTCGGGGCGTGTTTGCCGGGATGCTTGAGACGCCCCTGATTGACTTCAACGCCGCCCTGATCGACAGCTGGTGGCGGGATCGACTGTCCACCAAGACTGCCAAGACCTCGCTGCCTCCGACGAAGGCGACCGCAGCGCGGGACCTCGCGTGCTTGCGCTCGGCTCTGACGAAAGCTGTGGACTGGGGGCTGTTGGAGCGAAACCCGCTGCTCGGGCTGCGACAGAAGTCAGTGCAGTCCCGCAAAGTCATCCGTTTCCTATCGCCCGACGAAGAAACCCGGCTCCGGACAGCCTTGCAGCGCCGGGACGGTTACATGGTCGCAGCGCGTGCGTCAGGGAATCACTGGCGGACCATCAGGGGCGAGCCGCTGTATCCGGATATGCCGGAGGGCAGTTACGGCGATCACCTGACCCCGGTCGTGCTGCTGGCAATGAACACCGGTCTACGCCGGGGCGAACTGCTCTCCCTGACATGGTCCGATGTCGACCTGGAGGCTCGGATGCTGACCATCCGGGCAGAGAACGCGAAGAGCGGACGCCAGCGTCATGTGCCGCTCAATACCGAAGCGCAGGCTGTATTGAAGCAATGGGGCGAGCAGAAGGGGAGAGAAGGGCGCGTGTTCGACGTCGCAGACGTCAAGACCGCCTGGAACGGCTTGTTGGAGACTGCATGCATTAAGACTTTCCGCTTCCATGATCTTCGCCATCACTTCGCGAGTAGGCTGGTGCGTGCAGGAGTGGATCTGAACACGGTGCGGGAGTTGCTGGGGCACGCGGACATTACGATGACTCTGCGTTACTCCCACCTGGCACCTGACGGCCTCGCTGCCGCGGTGGCGAAGCTGGCGGCGTAAGTATTGATCCTCTTGACAGTCATTAGGCAACCGAAGGACGGGTATGGCAGCTTGCACAAACTGCGGAGAGCCCGCAGGTTTCATGTCAACGGTGTGTGGCACATGTATTGTGAGGATGGATCAAGCTACACAGGACAACGAGTCTGCGAGGGCGCGAGAGGAGGCTGAATACCGTCATGAACTCAGGGCGATTCGATGTTCAACAAGCGACTCTATTCCGGGGAGTGCCATGTCAGCCGTGCTGGATATTGTCACTGCAGACTGCGTGCTGGGCGCAGACCTCTTACGTGATCTATCGGCTGCTGCTGCCCATTTCACGGCGGGACGTAGCGGAAGGATGGAGCAGTCCTTGAGGGAGGCGCGCGAAACTTGCATCCTGGAGCTTCGAGCCGCTGCCAAGCTTCTCGGCGCGAATGCGATTGTCGGAATTCGCTTTGAATGCAATGAGCTTTCCGGCGCCGGTAAGAACATGCTTGCCGTGGCTGCGACCGGGACAGCCGTGCTGGTGACGCACCATGAAGGATGAGCGTCTTCAGAGGCCCAACGTGGTAGCACGCCGATTCGCGCTAATAGGCGCGAAAACGACGTGTTGGTCATGCAGGGGAGTTACTGACGTAACTACGATTATGGTCGGCGAGCGCCTTGAGATGTCACCGTGGGACGATGACATCGACGCTACCTATGAGTCGCGGAATGAACCTGCGGTTTTAAAGAGTATCGTTTTCCTCGACGTCGACGCAGCCGAAGTCGTCGCAAGCAACGCTCCCAGGCTTCGCTGGTCATTCTCGACGACAGCGGGCGAGAGATATCTGGGAAATCGCTGTGGTCAGTGTGATGCGCTCCAAGGCGACTGGTATCTCCACAAGCCCGAAGGTCCGTTTTTCCCTCTGAGCCAGACTGCTGCCAAGGATCTGACGATCGCATGGGTAGAGCGCGAGCTTTCGGCAATCGCCACGGCAGTCGAGTCGACTTGGCTGGACTGGATGCTTTCTCGCTCTGAATAAGACGGCTGGCTAAATTCTTACGTATGTCCAGCTTTTGAGCCCCAATCGTTTGGCGAAGAGCTTGGCTGTAGCAAGATCTCCAGCGCCCTGCAGCTGAGCTCGATCGAGCTGATCTATTAACGTCCATGGAGTTGATCCGTCCTCAGCCGGCTCGTCGAACAAATAGAACTGCATAACGTCGGTGTTTGTGGCTAGGTAAAAGACGAAATCTGGTCGCTCCCTGCCGGATGGGGTCAAGCGCGGCCCGTAGGTCAGCGTCATTCTGCGCGCCATATGTCCTCCTTGATGACGGCGTAGAGAGTGGTTGCCAGCGGCGAAGGAGTCAACTGGCCAACTTACTCGTGGGCGACGTATTCGCGGAAGTGAGCAGCTGGACGACGACTTGCGCGTGCCACCTACCTCTTGCCAGACGTGCCTGGACCAGCCGTCGGTATTTCTCAGGGTCTAGCGGCACCTTGCGCCGATGCCGAAGCGAGTTGCAGTGCCAACAGGCCGCGACGATGTTATGTCGCGTGTTCCGCCCGCCGTCTTCGCGAGCTTGGAGATGCTCGGCTGTGCACCGAAGCGCACGGGCGAAGGGTGTGCTTCCCAGGTCTGAGAGTTCCGCAGGCGACGATTCCCACATCGGCGCGTTGCAGTAGAAACAACGCCCACCCTGCTTAGAGAAGGCATGCGCGCGCAGGCGCTTAAGATTCGGCATGACAGCGTCCTTGGGGGCGAGGGGAGAATCCCGTCGCCTGGGAAGCAGGACGCGCAGGCACCTGGAGCCATTGGCTATGCAGGCACAACACCGGCGGAGTAGTCCGACCGGCATGGGTAGTTAGAGGCCACGCAACGCCGCACTCGTTGCGTAGAAGATACCTACGGCGACGATAATCTTTGCCTGACATTGGCTCAGACCTATCTCAATCGCCTTCTTTCCATGCCGTCTTTAGTGGAATGGCTTAGCGTGAACCACGCGGATTATCTGACCGAGTTTCAATCGATCGCGGGGTTAAGCTCTCTATCGTCGTCAGGTCACGGCACCGAGCCTTAGTAGCGCTCGAAGCCTTGGGTCGACCCGGTCTAGCATCCCCACATTCTGCCTTCGTGGGCTCAGGTCTTTGGCATAGGGAGGAAGGCCAAAGAGGGAGCGTCTAAGCGCCCTGCTATCGGACTGTGAGTTCGCGTTAGGGGGCGCTGTGGTTTCAGTCGACTTATAACGTGGTGTGGTCGTCGACCTGCCACTTACGAAAACACCCGCTCGCGGCGGGTGTCGGTCAAATCCTTGTTTGGTGAGGCAAATTTCCCAAGCAATTCAATGGCTTAGAGGCATTGCGAACGCGACGCTCTCCCAGCTGAGCTACCGCCCCACGAAGGGCAAATTCTAGCGGGCGATCCTGCGGCGCGCCAGCCCCCGGCGCGGGAATCGGGCGCGATGGCCTGAGACAACGGCTTATCGACGGGCCGGCTGGCGATTGATCCGGCTCAAGCGGGCTGCGCGGACGGGGCGGGAGAGTGGGGGCTTCCCACCCTCCCAGGAATCGCCATGACCATGCAGGAACACAGCGCAACCGCCGAGCTGGAGAACGACC